>Ga0066371_10000137_pt1 | contig 15794 bp, 23 predicted proteins | sample Knorr_S15_td_DCM_FD_71214 | JGI IMG/M metagenome (GOLD analysis project Ga0066371, IMG submission 71214) | Marine microbial communities from Southern Atlantic Ocean transect - Knorr_S15_td_DCM_ad_63m_LV_B | ecosystem: Environmental > Aquatic > Marine > Oceanic | place: Southern Atlantic ocean... | reverse complement strand
TATGGGACTTTTAGCACTGGTATTAATATTCGGAACTTACATAACGTTGTCTTTGCATCGCCTTCAAAATCAAAAATCCGAAACCTCCAGTCGATCGGCAGGGTCTTGAGGAGAGGAGAACACAAAAGTAAAGCAGTATTATATGATATTGCAGATGACATCTCCAAAGGATCACAAAGGAATTATACTTTGAACCATCTTGTAGAAAGAGTGAAAATATACAATGAAGAAAACTTTAATTATGAGTTCATTGATGTCCGAATTAAATAAGGAAATGGAAAAACCTGAATTTCTTGCAGCACTAAAATTAGTATCTGGAGAGGAAATTCTTTCTGTAGTAACACATGTTAACGATGAGAACGGCGACTATTTAATTGTAGAGAATCCTATAGAGATAGAAGAAGTCTTGCTTCAAGGAAACAAGCAGGGTGCAAAGGTGTCGCCCTGGATGAAATTCTCCAAGGAGGAGGAATTTATTATTCCTAAAGATAAAATTATTACTATCGTTGAAGTTGATACTGAAGTTCAAGTATTTTATGCTATGTCTTTAAGGAGACTCAACTGTGATACATTAGGTGCTAACGGAAGACTTTCAACTGTTGAAGAAGCTAGAGTTAAGTTGCAATCTCTATGGGATATATAACTGTCTCTTGAACTCGCACACTCGTATTGTACTAACTTTTAACACCCTTGTCAAGCCCCCATTGACTTATGGGTGTTTTTTGGTTATAATATAGTTACAAAGGACCATACACATGAGAAAGAAAAAGGTTGTATCGGAGCATTATGTAAATAATAAAGAGTTTCTCGAAGCACTTGTTATTTTTAAAACACAGTGTGCACGAGCGAAAGAGAAGGGTGAACCCCGTCCTCCGATCAGTAATTATATTGGTGGATGTTTTTTAAAGATAGCTACACACTTATCATATAAGCCAAACTTTGTCAACTATATGTTCAGAGAGGATATGATATGTGATGGTATAGAAAATTGTGTACAGTACATAGAGAATTTTAATCCAGAGAAATCAAATAACCCCTTTGCATACTTTACTCAGATTATATACTACGCATTTCTCAGGAGAATACAGAAGGAGAAGCGTCAGTTGGAGATTAAGAATAAGATTTTAAGTAAGTCGGGATATGATCAGGTCTTCCATACGGATGACAAGACAGGTCATTCTGATTATAATACTATTAAAGAGAACGTTGAAATAAAAATTAAGTGACCTACCCTATTACAATCATCGATGACTTCTTTGAGGATCCCGATGCTATAGTAGAGATAGCTAACAGTTTAAAGTACTACCCACCTGATATTGGCAATTGGCCAGGAGTACGAACTAAGGGACTTCATATTGAAGACAATAGATTATTTACATATGTTGGTGAGAAGATACATCTCCTCTTTCATGATTCAGTTCCTGATACTTGGGAATTACAACTCCACTTTCAGAAGATACAACCCTTTCATAGTGATAAGTACCATAAAAAAAATCGTGGGTGGATCCATCAAGACATTGACACACTCTTTGGTGGTATAGTATACTTGAATAAGGATACTGAACCTGATACTGGAACCTCTGTGTATAAAGCAAAGAACGGATACTCATTACAATACAAAGATGAACTACGAATTAAAGAGAGGCACTATCTAGGAGAGGGTATATCTGATGAGGATTATGAGAAAGGATTTGATGCTGCTCATGATCAATATGTTGAGACAGTTAAAGTAGAGAATGTATACAATCGATTTGTTTTGTTTAATAGCAAAACTCACCATGGGGTACAGACCTTCGGTTCTAAATCAAGATTGACTATGAATTTCTTTGGTATGGCTATGTCAGGTAAAGTTCCACCATTATTAAAAGCAAGATGATATTAAAACAAGAAGTAATTGACAAGATCCAATTAGCTATGTTACACACCAAGAAGAATGGTGATATGAACTGGAAGGATGGTGATGAGATAGATGTATGTCTTGCTGGTACATTTGCTGGCGATAAGTTTATTACTATCATCAACAGGACACGTAGTAATACAACTAAACAATGAAAGTTGCTATCATCACAGACCAACACTTTGGTGCAAGGAAATCTAGTAGAATATTTCATGACTTCTTTAAGAAGTTCTATCGTAATGTATTCTTTCCTACCTTAAAGGAACGTGGCATCACAACAGTTCTAGACCTAGGAGATACATTTGATAACCGTAGAAACTTAGATATATGGGCAGCACAGTGGGCAACTCATAATTATTTTGATGTACTAAAGGACATGGGAGTTGAAGTTCATGCCTTAGTAGGAAACCACACAGCATATTTTAAAAATACTAATCTCGTAAACACTCTGGTAACTACAGTTGGAGAGTATGATAATGTAACAATATACTCTAAAGCAACTGAGGTTATGATAGGTGGTCTACCTATTCTATTCATACCTTGGATCAATGAAGAGAATCATGATGAAACTTATTCTCTTATTGATGAAACTGAATGTCCTATAGCAATGGGACACTTAGAACTTAATGGGTTTGAGGCACACAGAGGATACATCATGGATCATGGCCATGCTACCTCTCCATATAAAAAGTTTGAAAAGGTATTCTCAGGACACTATCATCAGAAGAGTACTAGGGAGAATATAACATACCTAGGAAATCCATATCAAATCTATTGGAATGACTACAATCAGAAACGCGGCTTCCATATATTTGATACTAATACTAAGGAGTTAGAATTTATTGAAAATCCTTATTACATATATCAGAAGATATATTATGATGAGGATAGTATAAATTCATCTAAATTTAATTACGCTCAGTATACTCAGAGTTTTATTAAGATAATCGTTGAGAAGAAAACTAATACAGATAAGTTTGATTACTTCATTAGTCAACTGTATGCTGCAGGAGTTCATGAGATTAAGATTATTGAGGATCCATCCTTTGAACAGGATTTGAATGAAGAGATAGATGTAGAGAAGGAAGATACCCTAACTATATTAGATAAGTATGTCGATGACATGCAGTATTCTGATAAACCAGCATTGAAGGGAATACTCAAATCACTTTATGTTGAAGCTTTGGAGTTAGTTTAATGTTTATACTCTCACTCAATGGTAAGGAATCAGAGGGTGCTTATGCTGTGACAGAAAAGAAAGGGAACAAGTTAGTTTACATGTTTCTTGACAAAGACGACGCAATACGCTATGCTGGACTCCTGGAAGCTGATAATTTTCCAGAGATGTCAGTGGTAGAAGTTGATGATCGAGAGATTATCCATGCTTGTGTTACACACGGTCACGAATATTATGTTGTCACCCCCGATGACATAGTAGTACCGCCTAGAGAATAATTTTTGTCGAATGATTCTATTCAAGTCAATCCGTTGGAAGAATTTTCTTTCTACTGGTAATGTTTATAGTGAGATTAAACTTGATGCAAGTCCTGCTACCCTGATAACTGGAACAAACGGTGCTGGTAAATCCACATTCTTGGATGCCATGTGCTTTGCTTTGTTCAATAAACCTTTTCGTAAAATAACCAAAGGACAACTAGTCAATGCGGTTAACGAAAGGGATCTGCTCGTTGAGTTGGAATTTAGTATTGGTTCTCGTGACTATATTGTACGACGTGGGTTTAAACCTTCGTTGTTTGAAATCCATCTCAATGGACAAATGCTCTCGCAGGAAGCATCTGTTCAAGAGCAGCAAAAATATCTGGAACAGAGTATTCTGGGGTTGAATTATAAATCATTTACTCAGGTGGTGGTCTTAGGATCATCATGCTTTGTTCCATTCATGCAACTTACACCCCCTAATAGAAGAGAAGTTATTGAAGATCTTTTGGATATTCGTATCTTCTCTACTATGAATACTATACTTAAAGATAAGTTCAAGGTTGTTAGAGAAGATATTAGAGAGTATGATTATCAATTCCAAATCATAAGAGAAAAAGTTGAGATGCAGCAAAGGTTTATTGATGACCTTAAAGAGCAATCTCAAGCAAATAATAGACAAAGAAAGACAGAAATTAAATCTATTGAGGATGAGATTAGTTTAATTGTGACATCTGTTGCTGATGGTTTAGAGGAATGTGCATCCTTACAGCAACAGTTAGATGAGTATGAATCATGTGATGATGAGTTGGGTAAACTCAAAATCTATCAGTCCAAATTTGAAGATAAAAAACATAACTTAAAGAAGGAGTATAAATTCTTTGAAAAGAACTCAGTGTGTCCTACATGTAAGCAGGATATTACTGATGATCTTAGGGATAATAAAAAGGATGGTATCACAAAATCTCTAACTGAATTATCAAAAGCTTCTACTGATTTAAAAGAAAAAGTTAATGAAATCACAGCACAAGTCAGAGCCAAACAAGATCTGCTTAATAAAGTACGATCCTCGCAGGAAAAAATTTCTGCAAACAATAGAGAAATACAATGGAAACGAGATGCAATCCAAAAAATTGAGAGAGCAATTGAAGGGTCTAGCGGTGGGAGTAATATTACCAGAGAGAAAACAAAATTAAAAGATTTAGCACAAGAAGGTTTAGATATTGAACAGAAGTTATCTAAACAAAAGAAGACCCGTAATGATTATGATGTTGTAGCTAACATGTTGAAAGATACTGGCATCAAAGCTGGTATAATTAAAAGGTATTTGCCTGTTATGAATCAATTGATTAATAGGTATCTTAAGGAACTAGATTTTTATGTGTCATTTGATCTCGATGAAAATTTCGAGGAGACCATCAAGTCTAGGTTTAGAGATGAGTTTACCTATTCTTCTTTCTCTGAAGGAGAGAAGATGAGGATTGACCTTGCTCTACTCTTCACTTGGAGAACTATTGCTAAGATGAAAAACAGTGCCAATACTAACCTGTTGATACTAGATGAAATCTTTGACAGTAGTTTGGATACATCTGGTACAGATGATTTCATGAAGATCTTGCATACTGTCTCTGATAAAACAAATGTCTTTGTTATATCTCATAAGACAGATGCATTGCAAGACAAATTTGCCTCTACATTACATGTAGAAAAGAAACAAAACTTCTCAGTTATTACTAGGGAAGAATAAATATTGGAAAAAACTATTATGCCTACTTATTCTGGATCAATCGCTGGCGGTATGCCAAACGACCCCAATCAAAATATCGGATCAGGATCAGCAATTCCTGGTAACACAATCGGAACAGATGTATCGGATCAAAGTCCAGGTCTTATTCAAGAGGACATTACAATTAATACTCAACCAACAGGTGATATTACTTTTACTATAGATCCAGCAGGATATGTACCACCAGCAGATCTTCCACCAGCATCACACGCACCTCATCCAGAGATCCTTGCAAAGTTAGATGAGCTTAATCAGAAAGTTGATCACATCTTAGAGCACTTGCATCAACCTCTTACAGGTACAGTTCATCTAGAATGTCCACCTAAAGTACCTTCAGGACAGACATGATTATAAATATTCTCCTAGTACTGGTTGACACAATGGTCACTGGTGGTGTATTATGGTATGTACTAGCACGTACCGCATGACCACTAGAACCCATACTGTCGTCAAGAAAAACTCCAAGCACAACCAAGAATGGTCGTGGGAGGAAACCCCTGAAGTCCTCGCAGCACTGGAGAAGCTCCATGAAAGTTCCAAATTGGCAGCATCATTCCAAAAAGGAAAAGAAACGCCATCTTAAACCCCAAGCGTTACGGCAAGCACGTGCCAAACGCAGACAGTTGATAAAGTGTCTACTAAATGCCTCTTCCCCACGGAAGGGGTATTATAATATGTACATACACAAGGAACTTAATGAATTTAGTAAAGGAATCACTCGCTAAACTTCTTGCTCAGGAAGATCTGATTGTAGAACATCGTCAGGTTTCCACAGCACAGTTTAATGTGGATACAAGAGTACTAACTCTTCCAACTTGGAACCATAGTGTAAATGCAGTAACTGATCTTTTGATCGCACATGAAGTTGGTCACGCATTGTACACCCCTAACGAATGGGACTACTTAAAGGAGATCCCTCAGCAGTTCGTAAATGTATGTGAGGATATTAGAATTGAGAAGTTAATGAAGCGTAGATATGCTGGTCTTCCTAAGACTTTCTATGCTGGATATGAGACACTTTCTGATGAAGATTTCTTTCAGATCGAAGACATTGAATGGTCTAAGTTAAATCTTGCAGACAAGTTAAATGTATTCTTTAAGATCGGTAACTTCTCTGATGTACCTTTCTCTGAGGAAGAAGTACCTTTCCGTGATAAAGCATTTAACTTAGAGACTTTTGAGGATGTACTTGAACTTGCTAAGGAAGTATATACTTACTGCAAAGGAAAGATGGAAGAGGATAAGAAAGCACAGGAAGAGGAACAGAGTTCTCGTCCAAACTTAGGTGAAGATAATACTGAGTATGAAGATGGTGGTGATCAAAATCCAAGACCAGAAGAAGATATTGCAGATGACTTTAATCAAGGTGAACCACCATCTTCACCAGAAGAGAATGATAGTGAAGGACAGACAGAAGCAGGAAAGGAGCAACCTGGTGGAGAAGAGGCAGGACGTGGTGATGGTTCAAATGTAAAGAATGGTGAACCAACAGTTAAGACTGCAGACAATCTTGAGGAAGCAATCAAGCATTTGGTTAATCACAGTCAGGGACGTGAGAATGTTTATGTTGAGTTACCACCTTCACTAGGTAAGAATGTAATTATTTCTAATAAGGAAGTATCTGAAGTACTAGATAACTTCTATCAGGGAAAGGCAGATCTTGAAACTCAGAAAGATTTTGCTGATGATCATGAGTTACACATGGCAAGATATTTTTATCAATCTTTAAAGCAATGCGATAATGAATACAATCAATTCAAATCTTCAAACAATAAAGAAGTCAGTTATTTGGTCAAAGAGTTTGAGTGCCGTAAGGCAGCTTCGAGTTATGCTCGTGCTGCTACTAATCGCACTGGGGTTCTCGATACAACGAAGCTTCATACTTACAGATATAACGAGGATATCTTTAAGAAGGTAACTACTCTTCCTCAAGGTAAGAACCATGGTTTAATCTTTAACCTTGATTGGTCAGGTTCTATGCATAGTTCTATCTTAGCAACAGTTAAGCAATTAATTACATTGGTAAGTTTCTGCCGTAAGGTTGGTATTGCTTACGATGTATACATGTTCACTGATGCTTACAGAGGATATGGTGATCCATGCTATGATTTCGGTGCTGAACTTAAGAACAAAGTTATTTTAAAAGACTTTAGTATGGTTAATGTATTAACTAGTTCAGTTAATAACCGTAGGCATGAGAAGCAAATTAAAAACTTCTGGAGATTAGCATACTCTCTTTCAAATCGTAGTTGTGGATGTCCTAGTCAGTTAGGTATGGGTGGTACTCCACTTAATGAAGCAATGATTTCTATGAACTATATTCTTCCTGAGTTCAAATCACGTACAGGTGCTGAGAAAGTTCATGTAATTAGTTTAACTGATGGTGAAGGATATCCATGTGGATATGGTAATGAGATGCAGAAGTATGATAATACTGGAACTAAGATTTGGAAAAGTAACATCTTTGCAGACCGTACTTTCCTACGTGATCGTAAGACTGGTAGAACATATACCTTTGAAGATGGTCATCACCAGACTGGTACTTTTGTTTCACAACTTAGAGATCGTTTTCCTGAGTGTGAGTTTATGAATATCTATCTTCTTGGTGGACAAGATTGGAATAGATTTAAGCGTTACTGCATGGGACGTAACTATGAAGCATGGGAAGATGCAGATAGAGTATGGAGAAAAACCAAATCTTTCATCTGCACAACTTCTTACTGGACAGTACAGTATGCTTTATCTGTAGGTGCACTTAATACTGATACAGAGTTTGAACCAAAGTCTGATTCTAAAGCAGATATCAAGAGAGCATTCACTAAGTCTCTAGGTGCTAAGAAGATGAACAAGAAGATCTTGTCATCCTTCATAGAAAGGATCGCATAGACCAATCAAATAACTGGCACACACCCACTGTACGGGGTGTGTGTTTTTGCTATACTACGTACATACACAAACAACTTCCTTATTATTATGCCTTTTGAGAGAAAACTATCCGTCAACTTTATTGATGAACTACGTGAAGAATTCGGAACTGAGATAGATGCCTCTCATGTAAAGCAATTTGCACGTTCTCGTGATGTTGGGTATCCTACTGTTGCACGTAAACTTGAAGCATATAAAGTTAAGCGTGGGTCATGGAACTTGACAGTTGAGGAAGGACGTGAGATACTAGAGAAAGCAATTGCTTCACCTACTGTGCTACCTACTGTGGAGCAAGACTTGGTACCAGAACTTGATAATAACTTTGTTAAGTTTGGAAACTTCAATGATGTTAAAAAGATTATTGGAAGTAGAATATTTTATCCTGCATTCATTACTGGATTGTCAGGTAATGGTAAGACCTTCTCTGTAGAGCAAGCATGTGCTCAGGCAAAGAGAGAACTTATCAGAGTAAACATTTCAATTGAAACAGATGAGGATGATCTTATTGGTGGTTTCCGTCTTGTTGATGGGAACACTGTTTGGCACAATGGTCCTGTGGTAGAGGCACTACAACGTGGTGCAGTTTTATTATTGGATGAGATTGATCTCGCTTCTAACAAGATCCTTTGCTTACAGAGTATCTTAGAAGGTAAGGGTGTATTCCTTAAGAAGATCGGTAAGTATGTACAACCTGCTAATGGATTTACTGTAGTTGCTACTGCTAATACTAAGGGTAAAGGATCCGATGATGGACGTTTTGTTGGTACTAACGTATTGAATGAAGCATTCCTTGAAAGGTTCCCTGTTACTTTTGAGCAAGAGTATCCAACACCTGCTAGTGAAATAAAGATCCTTCAGGCACTATGTGATGATCAGGATTTCTGTAAGCGTCTAGTTGACTGGGCAGATATTATCCGTAAGACCTTCTTTGATGGTGGAGTGGATGAGGTTATCAGTACACGTAGACTTGTTCATATTGTACGTGCCTTCAGTATTTTTGGTAATCGTGCCAAGGCAATTACTACTTGTATCTCTCGTTTTGATGAAGAGACCAAGCAAGCTTTCCAAGAATTATATGACAAGGTTGACGCGAACGTTGACTTTGAGGTATAATAATGGCATGGTGGTTACTTTATGATGTTTTAAAAGAAATGGAAAACGAAAACCTCAAAGTCAAACCCGCAGCACCTGCGGGTATTGACAATCCAAAGGTAGTGTGTAAGTATGAAGAGGATGAGATCCTCGATAAAGCTAAAGATTATATCTCTAGCACATATAGAGGACATTACACTACTGAAGGATCTAATATTCAAACACTCGACCTTATTGAATCAGTTGGTGATGCAGAAGCATTCTGTAGATCCAATGCAATAAAGTATTTGAGTAGGTACGACAAGAAGGGTCGTCCAAAACATGATATACTAAAGGCAATACATTATTGTATACTACTATATCATTTCACATCCAAACCACAGGAGATCTCGGAGCCTTATGAAACTTTCTAAAAGTACACTTGACATACTAAAGAACTTTTCCAATATTAATCAGTCAATTTGTTTTAAGGAAGGTACTGAGTTATCTACTCTATCCATCCAGAAGAATATACTTTCTCGTGCTATCGTGGAAGAGAAGTTCCCAAAGAACTTTGCTATCTATGATTTGAGTGAGTTCTTATCTGGTCTTACATTATTTGAGGATCCTGATTTTAATTTTGATAATGATAACTATGTGATCATTAAGGATAAAAGAAATTCATCAAGGTACTTCTTTGCTGATCCATCTACTATAGTTCAACCACCAGAGAATAGGGTGGAACTTCCAAGTAAGGATATATGTTTTACAGTAGCATGGGCAGATATTTCTAATGTTATTAAGGCAGCAGCGATCTATCAGATAGAGGACTTAGCAGTTGTTGGAGAGAATGGTGTTGTTAAACTTGTTGTTCGTGATAAGAAGAATGATACTTCAAATACCTATGCTGTACAGGTTGGAGAGACTGATAGTAGTTTCACTTTCAACTTCAAGGTAGAGAACCTCAAGTTGCTACCTGGTGATTATGAGGTTACAATTAGTAAGCAGAATGCATCTCTCTTTAGAGGGGTGACTAGAGACCTAGAGTACCTTATCGCATTGGAGCCTGATAGTAAGTATGAAGGATGATTTTCTGTGGGTGGAAAAGTACCGCCCACAAACCATTGAGGATTGTATTCTATCATCCGATATCAAGAATACATTCCAATCTTTTGTTAACAACGGAGAGATCCCTAATCTCCTTTTGTGTGGTACTGCTGGTATCGGAAAGACCACAGTTGCTAAATCATTATGTAAAGAACTAGGAGTTGATTACTATGTCATTAATGGATCAGATGAGGGAAGGTTTCTTGATACAGTTCGGAGTAGTGCCAAGAGCTTTGCGTCTACCGTATCTCTCACAAGTCAGTCGAGACACAAGGTTATCATCATCGACGAGGCAGACAATACCACTCCCGACGTACAACTCCTTCTTAGAGCGAGTATTGAGGAGTTCTCCAGAAACTGCAGATTCATTTTTACCTGCAATTTCAAGAACAAAATCATTGAACCACTCCACTCCAGAACAACAGTAATTGATTGTAATGTACGAAAAGACAAACAGAAGATCGCTGCTCAGTTTTTTGAGCGATGCCGTGATATACTTACCAGAGAAAGTATACGGTATGATGATGCGGTGGTCGCTGAGGTCGTCCAGAAATACTTCCCAGACTTCAGAAGAACGCTCAACGAACTTCAGCGGTATAGCTCCACGGGATCAATCGATACGGGGATCTTGGCAGTCCTCAACGAAGTCAGACTTGGAGAGTTGGTATCAGCGTTAAAGAACAAGGAATTCTCTGTTGTTCGTAAGTGGATTGTTACTAATTTGGACAATGATCCTAATGTTATACTAAGAACTGTATACGATAGCTTGTATGATTCTTTATTACCTGCTAGTATACCTCAAGCGGTATTGATAATTGCTAAATATCAATACCAATCAGCATTTGTTGCTGATCAAGAAATTAATTTATTAGCAGCGTTAACTGAAATTATGGTGGAGTGTCAATTCAAATGAAAAGTACTATTTACCCTGGTTATTATATAACCGATGATGGTATTGCTTACAGGGAACCTGTAAAGCATGAAAGAAGGTCAATCGAACCGAACGGTTTGGTAAGAGTATCAACTCATTTGAGAGGACACCCAAATTATCCAGAGCATAGATACGAATCGATTAATGTATCTCTTCGTACTGATGATATGGAATATATTAGAGATGACACTGGTAGAGTTAAGCAGAAAAAAGCTTACATCCATCATCTCGTTGCTCACGCATATCTACCTCCGAGGGAACCAGGTCAGGAGATAGATCATAAAGATCGCAACAAGACGAATAATAAATCTAGCAATCTTCGCTATCTAACTCATCATGAGAATGTTTCTCCATGTGCGAGAAAGTCATATACAATAACAGATAATGTTACTGGACAGAAATGGTCTGGTGATAATCTGAGAGAATGGGTTAAGGAGAACTATGATCTTATCGAAGCACGTCAACGTGTTCAAGGTATGAGTGTAAAGAATATGGCTAAAGCTTTTTACTGGAGTAGAACTTCTGGCAAGCCACATTTGAATTTTAAAGTTGAATGGTAATGACTAAATTGAGAAAGAAACAACGCCATCAGGTTAAATCTAGATGGTACTACATCTTCTGGGGTGCTGCAACTGTATCAGTATTTGTTGGACAGTTGTATGTTGGTACAGGATATCGTAAGATGTCAGAAAGTTTTCACAGACTTCTTGATACTATAGAAATCGCACCTCATTCCCCTTACATGCCCGTTATCAAATGAAAACTATTCTAGCACTTTTAATGCTTACTTCTCCTGTGATGGCAGGTGAGTATCAGCGTGGGTATTCTCACGAAAAATCATGCTTCAGATCTGAGTATAGAGAGGAGTATGTACCAGGTACAGAACAAGATCCTGGTTATGTAAGATCTTGGAAAGAAACTATTGAGTTTCCATGTGACAATAAACAATCAACAATTATCAGAGAGAGAAGAGTTGTTGAGGAATACAGGGAAGTTGATGATAACGACTGCACTGACGGTAAGATTGCAGGTGGATTGATAGGTGGAGGAGTAGGTGCTGCTTTATCTCAAGGAGATGGTAGATGGTGGGCAATTCCACTTGGTATAGTTGGTGGTGCTACTGTTGGATGTGAACTTAATGGAGGGTAGATGGCTGTTTTAAAAACTCCACTTCGTTATCCTGGTGGTAAATCCAGAGCTATATCAAAATTAACACAGTGGTTGCCTTCTAGGGAAATTACTGAATACCGTGAACCATTTTTGGGTGGCGGTAGTATGGCTCTTGAGATGACTAAGCGTTTACCTGGTGTACCTATCTGGGTGAATGATCTTTATGAACCTTTAGTGAATTTCTGGATACAGTTAAGAGATCATGGTGGGGGACTTCAGAAAGTTTTAGTTGAACTAAAGAAGGAACATCCTGATCCTCCTACTGCTAGGAAATTATTTGAACAATCTAAGGAGTATTTACATGACCCAGAAAAATCTGACTTTGATAAAGCCTGCGCTTTTTATGTCGTTAATAAGTGTTCCTTTAGTGGTCTTACTGAATCATCATCGTTTTCAGCACAAGCATCAGACAGTAACTTTTCCATGCGAGGGATCGAAAAGCTTGGAGAATATTCCAAACTCATTAAAGGATGGAAGATCACAAATGAATCGTATGAATCCCTTGTCTCAGATGAAACCTTAACTTTCATATATGCTGATCCACCTTATGACATAAAGGATGCACTCTATGGTAACAAGGGTGGTATGCATAGAGGATTTGATCATGAAAGGTTTGCGGATGTCATGGACAAGTGCTTATGCAATGTTATGATATCATATAATAATCACCCTGATATCGTTATGCGATATCTTGAATGGTGTCAGTATGATTATGCTCATACATATACCATGAGGTCCACAGGTGATTACATGAAGGACCAAACAAAACGTCGTGAATTGATTATTACTAATTATGGGAAGTTTGGGGGTTCGTGTACTGCAAAGCGGGTACTGTCAACTGTATCACACTCGTAAGGGTGGGTTGTCTACCTTCTGTCCAGGAGCACAACAAGCAATTATTAACGGTGGAGAAGTACATGTTACCATGAAGAGTGGTAGCGTACATATTTACCGAATAAACCAGTCTGAGACTGGTGTAGTGGGTCCTGTGAGGACATTTACATGACCTATGAACTTAAAGACTGGCTTAACTCTGTCAATTACACCAAAGAAAATCTTATTGCTGATGAACCTTCAGCGATATCTTCTTATCCTCCTTATATCATCAATAGATGTTTGTCTGGGAATATTGATAGCATATTATTTTCTAATGAGATGAATTTGAATGCACATCTTGATAAAGATATGCAGTATTCCTTCTTGCTAAATACATTGAGGAAACGAAAGCGTTTCTCTCCTTGGTTGAAGAAAGAACAGATTGAAGATCTGGATCTGGTCAAAAAACACTATGGTTATAGTAACGAAAAAGCGAAGGTCGCATTAACTCTTCTTACCAAATCTCAAATTGAATCATTACGCCAAAAACATGACATGGGAGGAAAAAGATGAGTGCGATCGAAGAGGTCAGTTGGACCGCTGATCAAATGGTTGAAGTGGGTCTTAAGGAACCCGATGACTTCTTAAAGGTAAGAGAAACATTAACACGTATTGGTGTCGCTTCTAGGAAAGAGAAGAAGCTTTATCAATCTTGTCACATACTACACAAACAAGGAAGATATTACATTGTACATTTTAAAGAGTTGTTTGCTTTGGATGGTAAGAAAGCAAACTTAAGTCTGAATGATGTGCAACGTAGGAATCGTATAGTACAATTACTTAGTGATTGGGGTCTAGTTGATATATCATCCAAAGAAACTATTGCAGATGTAGCACCTCTAAGTCAAATTAAAGTTCTCGCTTATAAAGAGAAGGGTGATTGGACATTAGAGAGCAAATATAACATAGGTAAGAAGAAGGAGGATTAACCGAACTTATATTTTCGGTTAATACCATAACCTTTTTTGATAGTTTATGCTTAAATAGTAGTGTATGCCGCAAGGGTACACACAATAAACACTCGCTTATTTAAGGAGAACTATCATGACTAACTTAGCAAGATTTCATGCTGCCAACCTTCCAGATTTAATGGATAGGATTACTCGCAATAGCATCGGAATGGATGAATATCTCAATAGATTTTGGGACGGGGTAGATACCACTTCAAACTATCCACCATATAACATAATTGAGATAAACAATGTCGAATCGAGGTTGGAGGTTGCCTTGGCAGGCTTCAAGAAAGATGAGCTCAAAGTCTTCACGGAGTTTGGAAAACTACATGTGGAAGGCAGCAAAAAAGAACAGGAAAATGATGGAACGTTTGTCCATAAAGGAGTGGCCAGCAGGTCGTTCTCTAGGGTCTGGACAATCTCAGATGATACCGAGATCAGAAGTGTCGGATTCGATGACGGATTACTGGTGGTAACACTAGGTAAGATAGTTCCAGAACATCATACTAGAAAAGATTATATCTAGTATATACAGGGGGGGATTGACAAAGTTCAGTCCCCCTATTATAATGTTTAGTATTAAACCTTTAAGTCATGGCAAAAAAGAAGGATCCAATAAATGTAACTCCACCTGAAACTCAAGGACCGATTGTCAACACAGATCGTGTGAAGATTGTTATCATGTTCAGTGGAGATCAAGTTATTGCTGACGTACAGGAAGCTGTAGATAAAGATAGTGGTGCACGTCAAGCATATATTTTAAACTTCCCTTACAGGGTTGAGTATGATCAACCAAAATTAGATGGAACTGGTGTTGTTTCAGATCCAGAAGTAAGGGTTAATTATTCTCCATGGTGTCCACTAACACCTGAGACTAGAATTCCTATTAATCATAATATGGTTGTTTCTATTGTTGAACCTGTACCTAGTTTGCGTGATACATACATTACTAATGTTCGCAAAATGGGTGGCAACGTAGAATGAGCGTAAAACTTTTGTTATTAAAATCTGGTGAGGAGGTAATCACTCAGGCTAAAGAGATCTTAGATCCTGATACCAAAGAACCAATTGGATTTCATTTACATAAACCCTTTAGATTAGATATTGTATCTGATGATGGTGGTATTGTATTCAATAGGGAGAAAGGTTATCAGGTTGCTTGGTTTCCTTGGGCACCTTTGAGTAAGGATAGAGATTTCTATCTACCTGGTCATCATGTTTTAACAGCATATGATCCATTAGATACGATTGCTGATCAATATATACAAGCAATCAAAGAAGAAAATTACGAACAGAACTTTAAGCAGCATGAAGACATGATTGCAGGAGTTACTGAGAGTGATTTAGACATGGAAAAATTATTTGCTGACGCAGAAAAAGTATTGGAGGATGAAGATGGAAACGATGGTAGTGATACTGAAGTCAGGGATACACCTGATCAGTCAAGTGGAACAACTGGAGGAGGAACCGAACTGCCACCTACAGGATCCGTACCTAATCAAGGATGATGGTACACTGGAGCCATGGCCCAGATATACAACTGACACAGACGTGTTGCTTTATTCAGAAACTCTTGCTACAATAGTAGAACCAACAAACGAAATCAAAAAAAAGTACGAGATCGTTACTAAATGAGTTTCT
>Ga0066371_10000135_pt1 | contig 15993 bp, 13 predicted proteins | sample Knorr_S15_td_DCM_FD_71214 | JGI IMG/M metagenome (GOLD analysis project Ga0066371, IMG submission 71214) | Marine microbial communities from Southern Atlantic Ocean transect - Knorr_S15_td_DCM_ad_63m_LV_B | ecosystem: Environmental > Aquatic > Marine > Oceanic | place: Southern Atlantic ocean... | reverse complement strand
GACCTCCGGTTACCCTGACTTTGGTAAAAGAGGTCGCATCCCCGGGTCGATGTGGGCCTATGGCGGCTCTGATGCAAACCACATGGAAGATTTTCGGAGCCCAGACAAGAGAATGCGGAGTGCGTGCGATCTTGCTAAACGCTGGCGGGCGGCTGGGATTCGTTCAGACTTACCCACCAGCGTTTACTGTGGCACGGCATGGAGAGCATCCGAGGTGGCGTTCTACAGCGCGCTCATGGGCTGGCCCGAGGTGGCTGTCTACGATGGTGGCTGGCGCCTCTGGGCCTCAGATACCCGTAACCCTATCGCGAAGGGACTGCCGCTCAAGCAGAGGAGTTCGAGAGTTTGTCTTTGAACGGCGCTGCTTGCGCGCCCCTTGAGTTTGGGCTCAGCTCTCTTTGAGGCGCCTTCGCTGCCTCTTCATCGCGAGGATGAACAAAAGGCATGAAAGCCACAAGAGGGGTGTGTTGGAGCCCCCTTGGCAGCCCTCAAGGCTCTCTTCAACCTCGACGCATGCGCCCACGAAGTCGAGCCCCATACTTGATGATGTGCCCTCGGCCTCAATGGTCCAGGTCATGCTGACGCTCGTGTCCCCTTCGTACCCCAGGGTAGGCGTGAACACTTCTTGCCAAGAGTCTTCATCGCCGGCCGCGATGATGCGATCTACCCCCTCTGGGTTGGAGAAGTCTCTGAGGCCTTGGATTGTGACATCAAAAGTGCAGGTGTTGTTGACGCTTATGACGACGTCGTTGCCGTAGCAGGCATCAAGGTCGTCCTTGTAGACCAAAAAGCAATCAAGCCCCTCATCGAGCGTCACGTTTGATGAGGAGACACTGCAAGAGCAGGGTGGCGTCTCTGCTAAGGCCGCTGTGCTCAGGAGAAGTGACAAAGCAAGCGCTAAGGTGAGCTCTTTGATGATGTGTCTCATAGGGATCACTCCTTTGACCCTTTGGGGTTCCTCAAGATAACCGATATTTCAAAGAATATCATCCGGCGACGTGAGGGCTTTGGAGTCGCATATCTATCTTCCTCACGCGCTCGGGAACTCTGCTCAAGCAGCGCCCTTGCGCTTGGCCTTGAGTGCCTTTTTTGAGCTGAGCCTCCCTTAGGCCTCTGTGTAGTGATTAGCCACAACTGGAGAGTGTGGTGAAAAATTACACACTTTTGGGTGCGCTCAAAGGGGCTGGTTTAGATGCGCTAAATGCATGCATGAGAGGTTTTTTTTGCCTCTGCAGTCTCGATGGCATGCCCTTTGCTCTATCTCGGGGTGTCAACGTTTGGAGGTTTGATTATGCGCACCCTACTTCGATGCTTTTTACTTATGTTCCTTCTCCTCTTTATTGGCTGTGAACAGCTAGACGAGGGGTCGAGTGACCTCCACGCAACGGGTCCGGGTGCGTCAGCTGAGGAGGGCACATCGTCAGAGGCGCCAACCTCGACGGACGACTCCAGCGCACCCGCTATCGCTTCTGTGGATGTCGCATCGAGCGGCGAAGCGGAGGGGGAAAGCATGGGAGCTTCTGAGCCCTCTACGAGCTCGGGCTCGGAAGGTGGCGCCGTAGACGCGGCTCCAGCTGTTGAGGGAGGTTCTCCCGACCCAGAGGCTGGAGGTCCGACGCAACCAGCTCCCCAAGCCGGTCAGCTCACCGCAGCAGAGTGGAGAGACCTTGATAACTGGGCGTTTTTTCGTGGGCTCTTCGACGATGTTGCCCAGGGGCAAGGTCAGAGTGAGGAGAGCGGTGCTTTCGCCGGTATCGAAGAGACCTGGGGGATCTTCACCGCTGGACGCATCCCTGTGATTGTCCACGCAGGGGGCAAGCCGACGCCGAATGTCCGTGTTGTCCTCACAGGCGCCGAGCAAGCTCCGATCTTCGAGGCTCGGACTGATAACAAGGGACGCGCTGAGCTCTTCGCAAACATGCGAGAGGGCGGGAGCGCTGAGGGCTTGAGCGTCACTATCTTCGCCGAGGATAATGTGACCCCTGTGCAGACCTTGAACGACCTTGACGCTGGTCTGTCTGAGGCGATTGAGATCGATCTCGGAAATGCTCCTGCACCAGCGGCCGAGGTCTTGGACCTGATGTTTGTCATCGACACGACGGGCTCGATGGGTGACGAACTCTCCTACCTTCAGAAGGAGCTTGAGGACGTCATCGCTCAGGTCGTTGACCACAACAGTGAAGATCTTCAGATTCGTCTCAGCCTCAACTTCTACCGAGACAATGGCGACCTCTATGTCGTGCGAAGCAACCCCTTCACCACGAACATCAGTGAGGCCATTGAGGCGCTCTTAAAAGAGTCCGCAAACGGTGGTGGGGATTACCCCGAGGCTGTTGAAGACGCGATGGACGACGCCATCTTTAATCACCAGTGGAGCGAGGACGCAGTCGCACGCATGCTCTTCTTGGTCCTCGATGCACCCCCTCACCACAATGACAACATCGTGGCGATGCTTGGAGACACGCTTGAAGAGGCAGCGCGCCTTGGCGTGCGTGTCTTCCCCTTGGCAGCGAGTGGTGTGGACAAGAGCACTGAGGCCTTGCTTCGCCTGATGCAGGTTGCGACTGGCGGCTCTTACCTCTTCTTGACCGACGACAGCGGTATCGGTGCGTCACATTTGGAGCCCACGATTGGTGACTACGACGTTGAGCTTCTCCGAGACCTCTTGGTGCGCTTGATTGACGATAATGTCGCCATGAACGTGAGCGTCGAGCCTCACGCCCCGATTCTCTAGGCACTGGATAAAAGGAGTGAGCTAGCCAGCGGCCCGGGGTTCCGGGCCGCTTTTTTTTATCCTCCGAAGCCTCACGTGTGTGTGCATCAGAACGCTCAACGCGCCTCCAGGAGGAGCTTCTCTATCCGCGCCAAGCTCTCGCCGATTTTACCCTGGAAGCCTTTGTCCTTCTCTCCGCTCTTCAGCGTCGCCAAGAAAGCCAAAGCGTCTTGCCCCAAGAAATGTCGATGCCCCGTTTGTGTGCTGGGCTTCGCTCCGGCTTCGAGGAAGCGCTTCACAAGCTCGTCATGAGCAAAGAGGATCGCCAGGTGCAGGGGGGGAAGCCCCTTGTCACAGCTCTTCTCCCAATCGACGCCTTCATTCATGAAGTGCTCTACAAGGTCTACTGAGCGTGCGTTTTCTGGGTCGTAGCTGAGGACTATCTGGCCGAAGAAGCTCTGTGGTCCTGAGCGTCTTGACCCTGTATCAAGAGGCGTGCTCTGGACGCTGTTGGGGTCAGGTGAGCGCACGTGTTTGAGGTAGGCGCAGTTAAGCCCTGCGGGGAGCGATGAAGCGCGCGTGTCGAGGCACGCAGCGAGCAGGTCCGGTGTCTTCTCGGCGGCTAAGAGGCCGAAGGGGACGGCACAGACCATCCCGATCAGGGTGAACATGATGCGAATCAAGCCAGACCTCACATGCAATGACGAAAAAACATCCGCCATGACCTTCCCTAGTTTAGCAGTGAAAGCTTTGCTTTTCATATTGGTGATTGCCCTCCCTATCTTAGCTTGTTGGCCTGAATCCAATGATGTTTATGTGATCAGGGCTTGGCTTTGAGAAGGTCGCCTTGCTCTTCTTGCAGGAGATGAAATACCTATGCGTGCTCACATAGCCTCACCTTTTCTTTTCATAGCGCTCTGCGTGACGCTCCTAAGCACTTCAGGTTGCGCTACAGCGCGTCTGACGCTCGCAGGGGAGCAGGTCATGGTGAGTCATCAGATGACGCGCGATGATTGTCAGAACCTGGGCCCCATCTTCGCGAAAGGAGGTGGCTCTTTTGGTGGCGCCTTCATTTCTGATGAGAAGCTCATGGAGTACGCCACTAACGACCTGCGGAACAAAGCCGCAAAGAAAGGCGCGACGATAGTCGTCTACTCGACCCATCAGATGGGGATGTCGGGAGGCATCGACGGCGGCTCGACTACGACCTCGACGATCTCAGGGATCGCTTATCGTTGCCCCTGAGCTTGACGAGGGGCGCAGAAGAGCCTCAGGAGGCTCCCCTGCGCGTCTTCGCGCGTTACGCCTCCGCGATGGACAGGCTCTTTAAGCCCTCTGCGTAGGTGAAGGAGATGAGCGCGCGACCCTTGGGGAGCGTAATGAATCGAAATAGGCGCGTGTCTTCTTTGGATCCTAAATACGCCTTGGGTAGGCCTTTTAGGCGCTCAGGGTGATCGGCCAAGGTGAAGGGCCTGTGACACACTTTCTTCTTCGTGCTCTCAACCTCTTTTGCCCTCAACGCAGTGTATTCGGGAGCACTTGGGCTCATAGGTCCAGAGTCGTAAGCGAATGCGTGCGTGAAGTCAGCGGCAAAGGTGAGGGGGTTTTCAGCACAGGCGAGTGCGCCACCCACGAGGGGATGAGCGCTTAGCTCCAACCTCCCAGGTTCATGCCAGGTCTTAAAGCTCTGCTCATGAAAGACGATGCTCTGTGTCGGTCCGGGATCGAGGACTTGTTTCCATGTCGTGCCATCGAAGGTGAAGAAGTGATAGCGAAAGTCATAGCTGTGCTTGGTCTTCAGTGTCATGACCAGCGCACCCTCATAAGAGGCCATGGAGAACCATGTACACTTGCCGGCGCGCATGTAGGCCTCTTGGAGTGAGAAGGGCGCGACGATCCGACGTTCTGCACCTGTGGAGAGGTCGAGTGCCCAGAACCCGAAGCGCGTTGTTATGCACTCTTGACGAACCTCGCTCCTTTTATAGTCGTCTTCGACGTAGGGAATGAGTAGTTCATTGCCCATCACCTTGCAGCGGTGGTTGGCTTTGAAGGGGGGGATCCAATGGTATTTGAACTGCATGTGCTACCTCCAAGACTCTCATGTGCTTGTTTCGCGATGACGCTCGCCTGGTGTGACGCTTGCACCTAAGACCCGCGGGTCTTTGTTTGAGACCAGGCCTCGAGTGTTGGGTGCGGGACCTCCCTGGTTTGAGCCTTGGTTGCTGGATAGGGCTAAGCTCTCCTTGTACACCTCATCGTCAGGAAGCCCGCGACACTTGAGGTTTTTCGTCTGTGCGCTTTGTGATTGCTCGTCCTCCGAGCTCCAGCGCGCTCTCGGGCACGCCTGGAGAAGCGAGGGGAGGGCGCTTTAGGTAAAGCGCTTTAGGGCTCTTGCGAGGAGGCGTTGTCGTCGACGCGGCGTCCCCAAAGTTGGTCGAGCATCGCTTGGCGTTGACTTGAGTCCGTTCGGCTAAAGCGCAGGAACTGGGCGTGTTCGCCCTCTAAAGCGTTGGCAAGGTCGATACCCCACATGGGGGCGACTGCGTTGGGCACCATGGCATATCGGAAGTCCCCGACGACACCTGGATGAAGTGGGTCATTGACCAAGAAACCAGCCGAAAAGTAAGCGAAGCGGTCCAGATCGTGTTGATGGACGGGGCCGAGCGTCGCGCGAAGGGCCTCGGTGTCTAAGGCGGCGATGCTCTCACCTTCGTAGATAGCCTCATCGCCCCACCAAGGCACCCGTATCGAGTCTGCGTAGAAGCTGCCCTCGTGAATGTAGAAGCCTCGGAACAAGATGTTGTTCCCAAAGCTTGGTTTGACCTCGAGCGAGGTGGGGGTGTGGCCGCGCTCTGTGATGCGCTCGCGGTATGTATCGGCGGCGCGATCGCGCTGTAAAACACCCATCGAGAGATAGAAGAGGGCCCAAATGAGCGCTGCGCGCGCCAAGAGCGCTCGCTTCTTTTTCACCGCTAAGAGCACGCCAGCCAAGAGGGGTAGCGTGAAGAGAGGATCGATGATGGAGACGTTATCCCAGGCGACCCGTTCATTCGAGAAAGGCCAGAGGAGGTAGGTGCCGTAGCTCGTGCACGAGTCGAGGAGGCCGTGGGTTGCCCAACCGAGGCTGGCTGGCAGCCAAAGCTCTTTGATGCTCTTTTTGCCGCGCGTGATGAGCTTGCCGATGGCCGCGGTGATGAGTCCGCCAAAGGGGATGAAGAGGAGCGCGTGGGTAAAGTGGCGGTGGTACTCAAGGTGGAGCAGGGGATCGGAACTTGAGCGGATCAAGACGTCTGCGTCGGGCAGGAAGCCTCCCAGTGCACCGATCCAGAGCGCGGTCTTGAGACTGCTTGTTCGACTTAGTGATTGTGCAGCGGCCGAACCGATACAGACCTGAGATAATGGATCCAACCCCAGCCTCTTTGTGGGTCATGATGTGCGTCAGCCAAGTCAGCGCACAGAACGCCAAGCGCTTGAGCGAACACCCCGCAATCTAGCACATCGCTTCTCTCTGCTTCGACGATTCAATTGGGGCCTGGTGCACTTTGGAGGTTCAGAACGTGCTCCCTTAGCGCCGCGACGTGTGTGTTTCCTAGCGCGCCAGAGAGCCTCTAAAATAAACGCACAAAGCGCTGAATTCTTGAGCACGCGCTGGGGTCCAAAGTCCCCCATGGCTCGCATCAGGCGCTCTTTTTCTGGGCCTACGTAGCCTAAGTTATTAAATTTTATGGTCTTTATCTAGGTTGGCATAAGGCGTGCATTATCTATTGGTCGATAGTTTTATGTTTTGAGGCGAGGTCGGAGACCTGAATGCTCAATCACACACAGTACGCTCTATGTCTTCTCATGCTCTCTCTTTGTTTGGGGTGTGAGACAGCCCCTCGAGATGAAGGCTCCGAAGAGCAAAAAGCTTGGGCTGCTAAAGCGGACGGTTTGGACTGGCTGGAAGGCGACCCTGTCCGCATCGCCATGGCTCAGGTGCGCTCGGATCTGCCTGACAAGGACTACTGGTCGCTGATGCACGAAGGTGCAGTCGAGGCGCGTGAGTTCTCTGGAGAGGAGGCCCTCTCGGGGTTCTCTAAAAAGGGCATCTTGTTCTCCCTTGGAGGCGCGAACAGGGAGGTTGATTCAGAGCACATAAGGGTCTGGCGTTATCGTTTGGGCGCCGATGTTCCGCCGATGTTGGTGCGCCACGAGAGCAGCGAGACGAACATCCCTTTCAAGATGAAGGCCGGGGCATCGGTTGAGTTTGCGAGAAGCTTTGAGTCTCGGCATGAGGCCACCTTTGCGAATGCCCCCACGCTGATGGACCTCCCTCACGACTCGGAGAGCGCACTAAAGCTTGAGCGAGGAACGGTCGTCAGCCTCCCCCTCGAGGGGCGTCTGAGCGTTGACGTCAATGGGCGCTTTTTGCGCCGCACCGCCAGCACCTCACCGGAGCTTGTTCCTTTCGTAGGGACCTCGGCCACGGGCTCAACCTCTGGGTTGAGGCAGGGCACACTTTTGACCGAAGGGGACCTTCTCTTTCAGGTCATCCGCCTTGACGATAGTCGGGTTCGGCTGCGTGTAGCGACTGGTGTGGTGCTCGATGGCGATGTCGATCTTGGCCTCGATGCTCGAGGCTTGGCCTTCTATCGCTTTGTACCTTGCGCGACTATCGACAAAGCACGCGCCATTAAGACGCGCGTTGAGAAGGCCGAGCGGCGCATTGATGCTTTGGGCAGCGTTGAAGATCGCATCGAGCGCCTGAGGGGGCGCATTGATAACAAACTGAACCAGCTCATCATGCTTCCGCTGCCTGTCGACAACCAGCTCTTTGAGAGCCTTGGAGAGGGCGTGGACTGGAGCTTTGATAGGGCCTTAGAGATCGCGAAATCTGCGCGCGCGCTAGAGGACATCGAGCGCGCTGTGTTGACGCGGACTGAGAAGCTCTTGAACAAGGGCCTTTCCGATTGGAACGCCTACGTTGAGCCTTCCCTGCAAGTCATTCGAAGGTGGTCGAGCCGCACCTATAACTTAAATGCTTCTGTGGCCTTGAATGCGAATACGGCACGACGCATCAGGACCTTGGCCGACTATGAGTTCGATCTCTCGGATGAGGCTGCCCGCCGCGCCTTTGACCGCGCTATCACTGGCCGTGCGCTTTGGCTGGATATGAAGAGCTGGTTTGGCGGTGGATCGCTTGAGAGCGTGCGCTTGAGTGACTTGACCCTTGCGGACAACATCGCCAGCACGGATGGGAGCGCTGACTATCCCCGCGTGATTCGTCATGCCAGGGCTTTCGGTGACCTGCGTACGCAGCACTATGGTGTCGAGATCTCGGGACCATGGATGAGCCTCGACATGGACTGGAACCATAGTGAGAAGCGCATCGCCCTCATCGACGCGGAAGGCGCTAGGACAGAGTGGGAGGCGCGCGCATGGCAGTACGAGCGTAAGACTTCATTCTTTGGCAACAAGGACACGACGAGCTTCGCCTCTGGGGCCTTCATTGAGTTGGGCCAAGAAGATCTCTTAGGAGGCGGATATTGGTTCACCTGGTCCAAGCAGCACTCAAGCTCTGCCTACCACCCTGTCGCAAAGTCTCTCGGTGAGTTCATGAACCTGCTTGGCCCCCTGGCAGTGAGCGCGGGTATCCCTGCGCTCTACGATGGAGAGCATGAGGGGCGTGTTAGCGCACAGCTCGATGTGATGTTTAGTGGGGAGGCGATGGACTACCTCTTCGACCCGCAGTTGACCGACGACGCTCTTCTATGGCGCGTTTTCGGAGAGGTCGCTGACACCTTCGCGAACAGTTTTGAGCTGCCGATCATCATGAACCCATTTCGACCTGAAGGGCTTGAAGACATTGAGGGCGCTGTCGAGGCCTGTGAAAAGGTCGCGTATCACTTCGGTGGTTGGTACTGCGTATACTTCCACGACACCTTTTTGCCAGCTCTGCGCTTTGCTCAGGCCTCAGAGGACCCAGAAGCGCGCTTGAGCTTTCTCGAACATTTCTATCAGAAAGGGGTCTTTGGGAAGCCAGTGGGTTCGCGGCTCTTGGTCCGTTACCTCGCCTCTCTTATGGCCTCGATAGGCCTCTCCGATGAGATCTCTATCCGCGCTGAGGTGCGCAATGGCAGCGATGACTCCTTCTCGGCCTCGCCCGTCCTGGAGCGTGGATCACCTGAGGCCTTGGCGCTCATCGAGACGATGACACCAGCAGGCCTGCGCTAAATCAGAGAGCAAGCTTGGCCAGAGCGCGAGCCTTTGAGGAATGCTGAACTGGAGCCCTAAAGCGCACCTGATTCATCCCGCGCTTAGGCGAGCCCTAGCTCTCCACGAATTTGAGTCGTCCATGCCTTGATGCGCTCTTCGTGCAGCTCTGGCTGGTTCTCCTCATCGAGCCCGAGCCCGAGGAAGTGTTTATCATCAAACTCTCCCTTGGACGCCTCGTAGGTGTAGCCCTCAGTAGGCCAGACGCCGATGAGCTCAGGTGACCCAAGCTTTTTGAGCTCGTCCCAGAGGAGCCCTAGAGCGTCGAGGAAGTTCTCCGTGTAGCCGTAGGAGTCACCGCATCCGAAGAGCGCGACCTTCTTTCCGCTGAGGTCTAGGCCCTCGAGTCGAGGGATGAAGTCCTCCCAGTCACACTGAAGCTCGCCGATGTCCCAGGTTGGAACACCGATCATCAAGACATCGTATTTGAGCAGGTCATCGGGCTCGATATCAATGATATCAGCCATGTGTGTGATGAGATCGCCCATCTCTTTTTGGATCATCTCTGCTGCATTTTCAGTGTTGCCTGTAGTGCTGCCAAAAAAGATCGCTATCGACATGCTCTTGCCTCTTCACATGTGTTCGTTTGTCTACCAATCAAGCGCTTCATCTATTATTGAAAATGAGTGTCACTATCAACCGAAATCCGGCTGGTGTGCTCACGCCTTGGTCCTCATGACATTCCACGAGGACGCCTGACTTGCAACTCACCCCTGAGAAAGAGCCTCTTCGGCCCTTGATGTTCAGCGCTTTTAGCCCCTTGCGGCCTTAGCGCATCTTCGTGAACCACCCCTCAGTACCCTGATCGAGCTCAGCTCTCCTCTCGTGAGCGCGCCATGTCTTCGCTCCAAGCTTGCGTCGAGCTCAGGGAGCTCTCGCCTCTAGTCGTGAAGCCACGCTGCATGCTGGGGGGCGCGCTTGGTGACGCTCCACTCTTCTAACATGGCTGGCGCGACCTCGTTGAGCTGCTTCATCTGCTCGGCCGTCCCGATATTAGCGGCCAGCTCGATGCGGTGGCCATTGGGGTCGAAGAAGTAGATGGACTCAAAGATGCCGTGATTAACAGGGCCGAGGACCTCAATGCCTTCGGACAAAATATGCTCTTTGGCGCTCAAGAGCGCATCCATATCGTCGACCTCGAAGGCGATGTGCTGCACCCATATGGGGGTCTTCTCGTCCCGTCCCATGGCTTCGGAGTTGGGCAACTCAAAGAAGGCCAACACGTTCCCCATGCCTGCATCTAAGAAGATGTGCATATAGGGGTCCGGCTCCTTGGTCGATGGGACCTCGTTTTCAGCGATGGCCAATACGAAGCCCATGTTCAAGACCTTCTGATAGAACTCGACGGTCTCTTTGGCGTCTCGACAGCGATAGGCGACGTGATGAATGCGTTTGAGTTCAATGCTCATGCTGACCTTACCCTGCTGTCGTAGCGAGGACTCCCCGCCGCATTTGGTCGCGCTCGATCGACTTAAAGAGCGCCTTGAAGTTGCCTTCGCCAAAGCCGTCATCTTCTTTGCGTTGGATGAACTCAAAGAAGATTGGGCCAATGGCTTTTTCGGAGAAGATCTGAAGGAGAAGCCTGGGGTTGTCTCCCTCGGTCGTGCCATCGAGCAAGATGCCGCGACGCTTCAGTTCTTCGGTGGGCTCGCCATGGTTCGGGAGTCGCTCTTCAAGCATCTCATAGTAGGTTTCCGGAGGGGCCGTCATGAACTTTACCCCGCTCTCTTTTAAGCGGTCCCAGCAGGCCACAAGATCGCCGCATGAGAAGGCGATATGCTGAATGCCCTCGCCTCTATACTCGCGGAGGTACTCCTCGATTTGGCCGACCTTCTCTGACTTCTCTTCGTTGAGAGGAATACGAATAAGCCCGTCAGGAGCGGTGAGCGCACGTGACACAAGGCCGGTGTATTCACCTTTGATGTCGAAGTAGCGGATCTGCTTAAAGTTGAAGAGCCGAGCATAGTACTCCGCCCAGTAGTCCATGCGGCCCTTGTAGACGTTGTGCGTGAGGTGATCGATGATCTCGAATCCACAGCCTACAGGGTGGCGATCGACCCCTTCGATGTAGTTGAAGTCGATATCGAAGATGCTTCGCCCCTCTTCGAAACGATCGATGAGGTAGATGATAGCGCCGCCGATGCCGCGGATAGCGGGCAAGCGCAACTCACTGAAGCCCGTCTTGATGTCTACCGGCTCGGCGCCATTTTGAATGGCGAGCTCAAAGGCTTTTGCTGCATCCTTGACCCTGAAGCCCATTGCGCAGGCTGAGGGGCCGTGCTCTCGAGCGTAATAGCCAGCGGGCATGCTTGCCTCATAGTTGGCTACAAGGTTGATGCCGCCTTGTCGCCAGAGTTCGACCGCTTTGGAGCGATGTTTTGCGACAAGGCTGAAGCCCATGCCCGCAAACACAGGTTCCAGGATGCCACGCTCGGGGGCAGTGAACTCCACGAAGTCGAACCCACAAAGTCCCATCGGGTTCTCGAATAAATCTGCCATGTGGCGCCCTCCTCTCATGAAACGTCGTCTTGTATGTGCTTCTTAGGTTAATGGTTGTACTTGCGTCAAGTTGTAAAAACAACTAACATGTCGCCATGGCGAGTGAAAACACACCACCAGATGGCATTCTTCGGTTAGACCGCTTCTGGCCTTACCAGGTAACAGTCCTGGCGGACCGAATCGCACGGCGGACGACGAAGATCGTCAAAGAGCATGGCCTCAACCTTTCGCAGTGGCGCGTTCTAGCAGCCATAGCTGAGCGCCCAGGCCGCACTGCCGTTGAGGTCGTGACCATGACGCCCATGGACAAGGGTATCGTGAGCCGTGCGACAAAGGCTTTGCTGACCATGGGTTTTGTTGTCCGGCAGGCATCTCAGTCCGATGGGCGTATCAGTCACCTTCACCTGACTGATGCAGGCGAGGCGCTCTATCGCACCCTCATCCCTCAGGTGACCGCCATCGTTGAACGCGCCGATGGATGCCTCTCCAGTGCAGAGCAAGTGAAGCTTGCAGAGCAACTCGGAGAGCTCATGGGGGTCATCCCCGACCTTCGCTAGGGGGCGTCCGCCTGCTGATCTGGGTGGGCCTTGATGAAGGCCGGCATCTCGTTCAGCAGCGCTTCAATCTCTAGCAGCTTGGGGTAGGGGCTGAGATCGACATCAAAGCGCCTCGCGTTGTAGAGCTGTGGGACAAGGCAGAGGTCGGCGTAGCTAAGTGTGTCGCGGAAGCAGAAGGTCCCGCCGTGTTTCATCACCAAGCTATTGAAGGCCTGAAAGCCTGAGTCAATCCAGCCCTTTGACCAACGCATTTGTTCGCTCTTTGGGAGGTCAAAGTCACGCCCCAAGCGCTGCATGACCCTGAGGTTCTGGATAGGCTGGATGCCGCTATTGATGAGCTCGGCCATCTGTCGCACACGCGCACGTTCAAGGGGCCCTTGTGGCAAGAGTGCGGGCTCCGGATAGCTCTCTTCGAGGAACTCGAGGATAGCCATGCTCTGGGCTATGGGGACACCCCCAACCATGAGGACCGGGATCTCTCGCATCGGGTTGATGCTCCTGTGCCCCTCGCTGTGCTGTTGCCCACCATCGGCGACCAAATGGACGGCTACGCTCTCAAAGTCGAGCGCCTTATGGTGGAGCGCGATGCGAACGCGCCACGAGCAAGAGGAGCGCCAGTAGCTGTGCAGCACCAGGGACATGACTGACCTCACTCAGGCTTTGGGCACGACGCTTTGCTCGATGCGACCAAAGAGGCTCTCGCCGGCTGCGTTGAACATCTCGATGGTGACGTGGTCGCCGTGGGCTAAGAAGGGCGTTGTGAACTCGCCGGTGTCGATCTTCTCGATCATGCGCTTTTCAGCCAAACACGAGGAGCCTCTGCTGCGGTCCTCGTTGCTGATGGTGCCGCTGCCTACGATTGTCCCTGCGCTCAGTGAGCGTGTTTTACAGACATGGGCGATGATCTCGTGAAAGCTGAAGAACATCTCAGGGCCAGCATCAGGATCGCCAAACTTCTCGCCGTTGAGGTGCGTAATGAGGGGCAAGTGAAGTCTGCCCTCGCGCCACGCATCGCCAAGCTCATCGGGTGTCAGTGCAAAGGGACTGAAGGCAGAGGATGGCTTGGAGTTGAAAAAGCCAAAGCTCTTAGCGAGTTCGCCTGGGATAAGATTCCGAAGTGAGACGTCGTTACAGAGCATGACAAGGCGGATGTACTTATGGACATCTGAGGCCTGCACACCTTGCGGGGTGTCGTCCATGACGATGGCGATTTCGGACTCGAAGTCGCATCCCCATGCGGGGTCTGCCAAGGGGATGTCGTCGCAGGGTCCCAAGAAAGTGTCGCTGCCGCCTTGGTAGACGAGGGGGTCGGTGCGCAGGGTCGCTGGCGGCTCAGCGCCGCGGGCCTTACGGACAAGGACGATGTGGTTGATGTACGCGCTCCCGTCAATCCATGCGTAGGCGCGCGGGAAGGGGCTGTGAAGGCTTTTGCGATCGACCTCGAAGGCGTCCGAGCGCTCGCCAGCGTTTAAGGCTGCATACATCGCTTCAAGTTCGGGCGCCTTTGAACTCCAGTCATCCATGAGTGACTGCAGTGTCGGTGCGAGTTTACCGACCAGTAGGGCGCGTGAGTTGTCTTGCGAGACGACCAGCAGTTCGCCGTCGCGTGTATTGTTCTTTCGCGTTGCTAGCTTCATGGTGTTCCCCTCCTCCAAAGCTCTTGCAGGGAGTACACTCTCAGGATGCGATGGGCAACCCGAAAGCGGGCAAAATGGTCCCACAACGCCTTTCTTAGGTGCTCCCTTTTCCTTGCAGCGGTGTTGGAGCGATTCCGAGGGCGCTCTTCCCCGCTTGGGCGTCGCGGAGAGGTTGAAGTTTTGGTCGATTTGACCCATCAGAAATCACGATTATGGTGGTCGCAGAGTCAGGGGGCCTGGTGGTAAGAGGCGGGCTCTGTCAGAGGCGATTGGCCATTTTCTGGCTGCAAGTGCATCCAAGCTCGCTTGCAGCTAGACTGGCTGGGTCAAGTGAACAAACAGCATCGAGAAGACAGAGAAGTTCTGATGAATCGTGACATCAAAGAAGCAGTCTCTAATACATCCATCCTGAGCTTGCGTAAGCGATATCAGGCGTGTGGCGTAGGTATCAGAGGGGTGATGGCGAGGCTCTTGCTCGCTTTGCTCTTGCCGCTCTTGTCCGCGGGCTGTGGCAGTGAAGCAAGTCCTGAAGTCGAGAGCTGGAGTGTCGTCGCTGAGGTCACAGACGCCGCGCTTTTGGCGGTCCACGGCACCCGCGCAGACGACGTGTGGATCGTGGGGGCTGACGACGGCAAAGGTCCGCTTGCGCTCCACTTTGACGGGAGCGCATGGAAACGTCATGACACCGATGTAAGAGGTGACCTTTGGTGGGTGCGCGCCTTTGAGGATGGGAGCGTCTTCATGGCCGGCTCTGATGCTTTGGTACTGCGCTACAAAGAGGGGGTCTTCGAGCGCCTTAAGACGCCGGGACTTGGCAAAACCGTCATCTTCGGTATCTGGGGCATGAGCTCGGACGACATCTATGCCGTCGGTGCCCACGCAGGACGCAATGGCTTTATTTGGCACTATGACGGGGCTGAATGGAGTGAGCTTGATTTGCCCGCTGGCATTGACCTTGATACGCACAATGACCTGCCCATTTTCACGAAGGTCTGGGGGACTAGCGCCGAGGATATATGGGTCGTCGGTGGCCGAGGCACCTTACTCAGAGGGAGCCGTCAAGCAGGTTTCGAGCGCGTTGACGCAGAGACAGAGGATTTGCTCTTCACGGTCCATGGTAACCGCACCACAGGGCGTACAGTGGTCGTTGGTGGCGGCAATCAGGGGGTGTGCTTCGAGCTTGGACAGGGCAATGTCGAGGTGAACTCCCCAGAGGGTGCGCTCCTCTTGCAGGGGGTTTGGGTGACCCCTGAGGGCAGTGCATGGGTAAGCGGTGCGTATGGCTTGCTCTACACAAGCGAAGAGGGCGAGGGGTGGACAGAGGTCGAGCATGGCCTTGAGCTGGATGTCCAATCGCTACATTCAACTTGGGTTGACCCAGACGGGGGCGTCTGGAGCGTCGGTGGAAATGTTCTCGTCGGTGCACTTAATGGTGGCGCAGCGATTCACAACCGAGAGATCCCCACGATCCGTATCGAGCCTGATCCTCCAGGGAGCACGCTTTGTCCCGAGGACGCTGTGGACCTTGCCCCCGAGCACACCATCGCGCGTCAATGGAACGAGCAGCTGCTTAACGCGATTCGTCGCGATACCCCCCGTCCAACAGTGCACTCACGAAACCTTTTTCACCTCTCAGCAGCCTTTTGGGACATCTGGACCTCTTTTAATGACACCGAGGCTTCGGCTTACCTCATCCAAGAGGACTTTACAGAGGCGGAGGATGCCGAGAACGCACTCGATACAGCTATGTCTTACGCCGCTTATCACATCCTCACCCATCGCTATACGAACGCGATTGGTGGTGAGGTGACGACGGATTGCTTGGACGCGTTCATGGGCCACCTTGGCCACACCTTCAACGTTGAGGGTAGGGAAGCGAACTCGGCTGCGGCTTTCGGTAAACGTGTCGCAGACGCCTACATTGAGCACTTCGCAGACGACGGCGCTAATGAAGCCAACGATTACGCTGATGTCGCCGATTATACCCCACCTCAACCTCGCCTCATCGTCGACATACCGGGCAGCGCAACGGATGACCCTTTGGTGTGGCAGCAGCTCGTGTTGGCTGAGGCTGTGACTCAGAATGGCATCGCCGAGGGATCCGGTGTACGCGAGTACATCGGTGCGCACTGGGGGGCTGTGACGCCCTTTGCGATGGTCCGTGAGGCACCAGAACAACCCTATTACCCAATGGATAACGCGCCCTTAGTGCTTGATGACACCCTCGTAGGGCACACCATGGAGGTCTTGCGTCGGACCTCTTGGCTCGACGTCGACAACACGACAACACTTGATATTTCTCCGGCCTCGCTTGGAAACAGCAGCCTTGGGACTG
>Ga0066371_10000133_pt1 | contig 16028 bp, 14 predicted proteins | sample Knorr_S15_td_DCM_FD_71214 | JGI IMG/M metagenome (GOLD analysis project Ga0066371, IMG submission 71214) | Marine microbial communities from Southern Atlantic Ocean transect - Knorr_S15_td_DCM_ad_63m_LV_B | ecosystem: Environmental > Aquatic > Marine > Oceanic | place: Southern Atlantic ocean... | reverse complement strand
TTTATTTAATTGATCCATAGCAAGTCGCATTGCCTTTTCTTTTGCTCGTGATCTAGCCAATATATATCCAAAGGTATCGTCAGTAGCAGCCATGATCTTTGTTGAATAAGTTAAAAACTTATTGTCATTTAAAGATCTAGCCATGTTAGCCATATAGTATGCAGCTTGATCTCCAAGATCTGCTTTACCACTATTTTCAATCCAGTCACCAAGCATTGCCCATTGTTCATCTCCTTTAGTAACTTGATTAAATCTAGTTTTTATAGTTGAAATATCTCCTGACCAGTAAGCATTAATTTTAGTACTGAATACTTTCCAAGCTTCTGGAATAGATTCCATCATGCCACTCATAGCAGCTAATGAAGCTCTTTGTGTGGTTTTATCGCCAGTAAGAGTAGCACCAATAACTTGTGAGAAAGGTCTTAAGAACGTAGCAGTTCCTGTACCCATGATTGCTCTTACTGAAGTTTTAGGTCCACTAAGAACACTATTGATCATTACACCTTGTAGTTCTTTAATAAGAACACCAGTTTTAGTCTTACCGTTTAGTTCTCCACCTTTCAGTTTTTTCTTAATCCAAGCATCAAAATCATCAAAGTTATGAATATCATTACTCATTGAAACAGCTTCATAATAAGCTCTAAATAAACTGTCATCTGGATTATCGCCAGCATACTTAAAAGCTACTTGATAGGCAAGTTTTGTGTTCTCTATTTCAGCATTTACTTTGTTTTTAATCTCAACTTTTGTTTGTGGATTTCTTATGTCGTAACCCTTTAAGTGTAAACCAGCAGTATATGATGATTTTTTACGTTGAATTATTGCACCAACAAGAGTGTCATATAAAGCTCTAGTAGGACCATCTACATCTGCTAAATCAGCAATATCAAATAGTTCTCTTCCAGCTATGCCATGATCTCTAGCTTTTCTCATTAATGCTCCGACAACAAAATCAGCAGCTATAGCATCAGTATTTTGCCAAACTTTTACACCTTGAATAGTGTCACTTCTTGCATTAAATGCAGCAAACATATCTGGATCTATATCTTCTAATCTTTCTCTTCCATACATAACCTCATGTGCTCTTCGGATAGATTCATAGAATTTATCTGCCAATGATTGTCCACTTTTTAATGCCTTAATCTCTGCTTGGATTCTTGCATCAGACATAAATGGCTTCATTAGATCTACCATTTCTTTCTCTGCAATATCCGCACTTTCAGAAAGATTCTCTATCTGACGTTGAGTAAATGGACTATCAGTAGATCCATGCTGGGAACCCCAATCATTATCTATTCTTTGTTTTTGGTAATAGACATCAGCTGCTTTACCAGTAGAGTTTGGAGATGCTTGCCAAGGATCAGAAATAGGTTTGTTTTTATAACCACCATATTGTCCTCTCATTGAGACTGCTTGTAATGCAGCTTTCTCATTTATCTGTGCTTCAACATTGGCTTCTCTAGCCATAGCTTTATTGACAGCATCTTCAGTTCCATCTTCTATTATTGTTCCCGCTGGTAATTGATTAGATTCAGGAATATATTTACCACTTGGGGTTTTAAACTTTTTAATACCTTTACCTAAAGCCATACCAACACCATCAAAAATCACACCAATACCCATACCTTCTACGACATTCTTCAATGTCTTCATTGCAGGGTGGTCATCTTCTTTTGTTGATAGTGGTGTATCAATAAAATTAAAACGATCTCTTAAAATACCAAGACCGTTTTCTTCTTGAGAGTATTTAGAAACGACATCAGACACCGCACCAATTCCAGCACCTCTTACTAAACTACCGAGTGCAGTAGTTGCAGCTGAAACACCAGCTACTTTGGCAGCTGGAATAATAGCAGCAGCCATTGAACCAAAGTGAACAAGACTCCTTAGAGCACCTCCCCACCATGTTTTTGTTTCTATTGGATTTGCATCATCTACAAACCAGTCATCCCATTCAGCACCATAACCTTCATCAGTTTGTTGCTCTTGGACCATTTCGCCACTAAACATATCAATGGCTCTTTCAGGCAAGGTAACAACAGAGGATGCAGTATCTTGCAATCCTCCGCCAATAGCAGATCGAATTTCCTTAGAAATCCCTCTCAGCCCACCTCCGCCTTCTTTATTTCTTGGATCATCAAACTCAGCTTGAGCTTGTTCCTGTTGTTGTTGGAGTAAAAGTTCTTGCTCTTTACGTTGAGCTTCGTTCTTTTCATTCTCCTCATATATTTTATTGAACTCAAGTGCAGAATCCTGTATAGCTTGAGCATCAATGTCAATCTGATAATCAGAACTCATAATGCATTACCGTAGTAATTAAAATTTTCTTCGTACTTTGTCTCTATCGAGATATTCGTCTATTTCTCCAACAAATGCTTCCTTATTGCCTGTAGCAAATACACCTCTTTCAACCCATTGATTACCGTTCCAAACAATAAATGTTCCCTGTTCTGTTCTCTGCCAATCTCCTCTACGTGGTTCTAATTTACCTAGTTGCGGAGTTACACCAAGAACTTTCTCTTGTAGATTTTCTGGTAGATTTAATATTTGTTCAGTAGATGAATCCATTCTAAAGTCAGAAAGATTTGTATCTATTTCTCTTTCAATAGCCTCCATTGCTGATGGCAAAAGAAGCTCGATTTCATCGTAATCAATCTGAGCATCATCTTTAAATGCTTCAATCTTTGCTCTAGCTACTTTTGCTGGAGATGGGTGATGAGATAAATAGAATTGAACTTGTGGATCTAGTTTTTCATAAGCTAGTAAGATATCGGACTTAACTGGTTTATCTTTACCATTTGCCTTGTTATATATTTCTAGCTGTTTATATTGAATTTCAGCTCCAGTTACGCCAGGAATTTTGGCTGCCAGTTGATCATAAAATAAGTGTGTTTTACCCGTAGGATACTCCGCAGCTTCTTTTACTACTTCTTCAGTACCAAAAATTAAACCAGTATTAATTACGTTTGGATCAATATCTTTTATATGCTCTTCAGCTTTAATTAAATCTAAATTTCTTTGTTTATTTTTATCTTTGTTTACGTATAAATTATCGTAACGTTCTGCAAATACATTCTTTTCAATATCCTGTAAAGCAAGAATATGAGCATCTACTGTGCTGTCAGCAGTCTGCATATGTTTAGCAAACAATAATGGATATTCACGTTCAGCATTCTCCATGATGTTATTCCATTGAGTTGATTCCCTTCCAGGAGCTACACCCGCTTGCTTTGCATGTTTAGTTGCGTAACCTTTTATTTGATTCTTAGCAAGAGATTTGAAATCACTTGATGGTGCAAGTGGATTACCACTTTTAACTTTTGGTAAGTACTGAGCTTCCAGAAATGGATCACTAAGTTTTAGTACTTCTTTTTCTGTAACAGGGATACCTTTATCAAGTTTGTAATCTAATTCTGCTTTGATAAGAATATCGTCACCTTCTTCTTTAGCTAATCTATTCTTAAGATCTTGAGGAAGATTACTACCACCTTGAGTTATATCCCAATTCTCGGTCATATATCTCGCTAACTCAACTTTAGTCATACGAGTTTTACTCTCGTTTTCTATTTTTTGTATTCCTTCTATAAAACCTTTTGCATAGTTAGTTTTATTTCTTTCTTTGTTTTCAAATACACGTTTCTTACCTTCTTCTATTTCATTAAGAACACTTTCAGCCCATAATCTATTTTCCGTTCCTCCACCTAATTTATCTATAAGTATTCTGGTTTTATCTCCTTTGGCTGTTACTTCACCAAACAATACACTTTCAAATTTATCAATATTAACCGCTCCTTTCTTCATACCCATAAGACCTATGTTTATGAATGACCTTTCGGCTTTAGCTATATTTCCATCAAAAAATCCAACATTATAATTTGATGTTTCTATGAAGTTTAATAGAGGATTTTCACTATTTAATGCATTATTAACCTCTTCAATCATTCTACTTTGTTCTTTAAGAACATTTTTTGCAGATAATTTTTCATTTTGAGTTTCAAAAAAAGCTGACTCAATACCTTTAAAAGTATCATCTAATTGTCTCTTAGCAATTCTTAAATTAAAATTTACTCCATCTACATTAGTAAGAATTAAACTGCGATATTTAGCAGAAGCTTCTCTAATATCTTTAACAGAATCTAAACCTTGTGGATAATTTCTAGTAACCCATGGGGAAAAACCTGTTATAGCTCTTTGTTTTATTCTTTCTAATACAAGTAGTCTTCTTCTTAAACTGTGAGCACCACTAAAATCAAGAGTTTCATAAGTAACATTGTCACCATTTTTTAATGCTTCACTTTTAATAAAATTTTCAGCTTTACCAAAATCAAAAATAGCATCAACAGCTGCATCATCTTTAGCTCTAAGTTCTTCAGAGATACCATCATATTTCTTATCTAATAACCTTTGCCTATTTTTTTCATTAATACCATCTGCCATCTTCTTGGCTTTTGGAGAAAATTCTATTAACTCCTTTATTAATTCCAACGGCATCTCGGCATTCTTCAGCCGTGTTTTATCATTCTCTTGTTCTAACTCTTCACGCCTGTCGTAGCTTGTATTAACAGACTCATAGGTAGCTCCAACTGCAGATGCAAAGTCAGGAGCTTCTGTAAAATTAAAAAAACTGTTTGTCATTATGCCACCTCAAAATTAACATCAATCAAGTCGTATCTGACAGCCATATATCCATCACGAATAGTCACAGCTTCTGGTTTAACTTTAAGTACTTCATCAGCCATAGTTCCTATATATTTAGTAGCTTGACCTAGGTAATTAAATGTATAGATACCTAAACCTGATATAGATTCACCTATCTTTTTGATGTTTTCTTTTAAACGTCTATCAGAAAAACCAGTAACCATAGTTGCAACAGAAGAACCAATAGATAAAGCATCCGTAAACATTGCAGCTCCAACGTTCTGCATAACAGGTTGTGGTGGTGCAACATCTGGGATAGGTTGAAATGCAACTTTGGCAAATGCCTGATCTTTAAACTGTTTATATTTAGCTATTTCCCCTGCACTCTTACGAGCAAGCTCTCTGTCATTAAGGGTTAGTTTTCTAGCAATATCACTAACATCTCTACCATACTTAGCATATTCAAGAGTACCTCTTCTTCTAGTTGACTGACCTGTTTGACCAGATGCTACTAACTTTCCATAAGTACTATCTTCTAATAATTTTCTAAATAATTCTTGGTACTTGACTTGAGCTTCGCCTCTGGCGTTGTCCATTGCTTCTTGCTGATCGACTACTGCTTGAGTCTGAGCTAAGGTAGCATTTTGTACGTCTTCGTCATATTTAACTTTTTGAGCATTATAAATAGATGTTGTTTGCATCCAGTTACGCTCTCTTCTTTCGTTCTCGTATTTGTATCTTCTACGAGCATTCTCATTAGCTGTCTTAGCTGCTGCTCCTAAACACACGGCAAAACTCCATAAAGGGTAATTGATTAGGTCCGTGTTTTAATTCCCGTAAAAATTTGAACCCTAGGAATCTGAGTAGTTTTATATGAACTCTGTTTCGTTTATCAACGATGTTCCAGAGCAACTTCTCTTGTCTACTTTCCACATATCTTTTAGCTTCTCTAGCAAAAGTTAGTGGGTATTTATGAATAGCAGGTGTACATAGCATCCAGATTCTGCCATCTTCTTGTACTCCGGCTACTCCGGCTAATTCACCATTGGGAACAGTAAAATACACAGTCTCGCCATATTTAGCACAGGCTGGTATTGCTACAACAGGATCATGTCCATGACCCTCTTCAACTTCCCGATGATCATCTGGTAAAAGATTGGAAGCTACATCTAATGCAGCCTCCAACGTTATTGGGTGAATAAATTTAGACACGTTTATAAAATCTATTTGTAAAGTCTCCTTCCCAAGCCAACGAATAAAGTGTGGCGGGTGCAGGATGCTCTGATTTAATGTTTACAGTTAAATTTGTATTTCTCTCATAACAAGGAACGGTTTCTATTACTTCCTCTGAAATCGGTAATCTACTTGCGGATACATTACCAGCTAAAGCAAGCTCTTTTGTTTCTGTATAATCTGGTTTTCCTGCCCTCTGTAAAGTTGTCGAATAAACTCCTAAAGGACCAAAACTAAATTTAATTCTATGAACAATAAGTGATGATTTAGCATCAGATCTATATTTATCTCCTACTTGTTGTGTTACATAAATAGTTGGAATACGTACATCCATCTCAAATAAATAACCAATTACAAAAGTATTGTTAGACCAATCTCCATCTATAACTAAATTAGAACCATTTACTGTAACCATGGAATACCTACCAAGATCATTACCAGCATCAGTTTCATAAGCAACTAATTGCTTTGTGCTTTCATAACCATTAGGTTTCGGTATTGTGGTTTTTATAGTTGTACTGTTATAAGTATTTGCTGCTGAAGTTACAGAGGAGGAGTGATCTAAATGTACTCTATAAATATTGTCATCATCGGTATCAGCAGTATCATTTGTATCTGTAACAAAGTGTCCAGTATCATCTAATTTCAATGAGTATTTTATTATCTGATCTTTACTATTATTTCTAGTTACAACATATAGTGCATCATCTAACATGCAATGATATTGGATTGAACCAACTATCTTCCAAGTAAACCATGACTGAAGTAGTCTTTTATCTCCTGAAGTAAAATATCTAAAACCATATATTTCATCAGTACTTTTCTTACTAAAGAACACAACAGAATTTTCTCTAGACTCTGACACTATACTTATATCTTTCTCTAAAAGCCTAGAAATAACTTTACTCTGATCTACTACATCTGGTTCTCCCTGTCTAAGTACATTAGACATCTCAAAAAATCTACTATATTTATTAGCATTATCTAGAAACGCTACAGTAGTTCCTAAAGAAATTGGATTTGTTTTTTCATTGAAATTATAATTTGATACTGCATTAATCTTTGCAGTTTCTGGACTTAAAACATCACTATCAGTAGTCAACATAAACTGTTGATTTTTAGTGAATAATAATAATCCAGCATTAATTTCAATGCCATCGTAAACAATAGCTGGGTATGTAGAACTACATGAAAGATCTATAACATCTTGAGGAGTATGAGTAGTAGCTGTTTTCGACCAGAAATTAAAAAAGTCTCCCGGACGAGACATGATTACATTCTCATCGCTAAGGATAACCATCCTATTTCTAAAGAAAACAAGTTGATTAACGGTATTACCTACAAAAGAAGGTTCAGGGTTAGTGAGTGTGTCACCTACTTGAGCTAGGTCCCATGTAACTTGTGAGACAGTAAAGGTTCCATTTGCTTGCCTAACAACCTGTATTGGCATAGTAGATTTATCAAACTCAATATTTCTACCGGGCTTCGCACATTCTTCCCAAACACCATCACCATCTCTATCATTATTTCCGTAGAACTTTACATAATAATCATCTTCAGATGCTTCACTATTAGCTACTTTAACAACATAGCCATGTTTGCATTGGGAAGGTAGATCTTCAACACCTTTAACTTCAGTAGACATAACCGTTAACAAATCTGCTGAGGGAGCAGTCACGTTAAAAGTTCCAGATGGTCTAGTTACATATAATCCATTACCGATTTGTTGAACATTAGCAGATGTAAAATTACCAGTATTAATAATTTCTTGTCTAATATCACCTAAAATACTAGAAGCAGTAACTGCAGTTTCAGTATCAAATGGAGTCGGCTCGGGTCTGATTAATCCTAAATTAGCTTGTACTTGTGTAGTACTAATTCTTTCAACAACTACTTTATAGTACCCATCATCCATCCAAACATAGAAATAATCACCTTGCTGCCACTCTTCTCCTCCATATAGAAGATCAAAGGTTGTAGTATATCTAGCTTGGTAAGTAGTTTCAGCACTACTTCCAGAACCGGTTGTGTAAGGAACTGACTGACCAATATTTCTAATTCTAAAAAATAATTTTTTACCTCTATTAACTGAGTTATTACTAGAATCTTTTACATCAATTGTATAAGTATGGCTACCTGAAACAGCATCATCAGTAATGCTGGCTCCATCGTCAATACTAAATAATCTTGTACCAACGTTAGGTGCATAAGCATCTCTACCATCACCAGCAGAATCATCACATCTAGTTGACTGAGATAATCTATTGCTTCTACTAGGTAAACTTCCATCAGAATTACAATAGTTATTACTAGATTTAACTAGATCAACACTTATTCTTGTAGCTGTACTGACAGTTGTTGTTGTTGTGCTGTCATAAAGATTAACTGCATATTGTCTTGCATATGCTTGTGCTTTTAAATCTATAAATACTTCTGGAGGTCTTACTGTTTCTACAGTAGAGTTCATTGCTACTGTTTTAGTTCTATTAGTTATAAAGGTAAAATCATTAAGAGTTAACGTTTGTATATCTTCATCATTACTATGAGTTAAGTATGTAGTTAAGGCACTAGCTGTACCAGAATCGTAGTTAACAGTCATTGAAGCACCGTCACTACATCTCCACATATTTATATCACCTGTTCTAGAAATCTGTCCTATATAACTTTCTGTTTCATCACGATAATAGGAAAACCATTTACCGTTAGTTTGTGAATTTAAAGCAGCTGTACCATTATCACTAATAGATGCAACTAATTTTCCTCCGGGACGTTTGAGTAAACCCTGTGTTACGTCAGGTATGACATTTTTAGCAACACTAACTTGTCCCGGAATTTTTAACTCATCTGGCTGTTGTGATAAACCTCCAGTTAGTGTGGGTATTGTTTGAGTAACACTCGACATTATCTTCTGTTAAGTACGTTGTATGGTTGGTAAGGTCTATAAGAAGTCTCATGTGGCCAGCCCATAAAGGAATGATCACCTTGATTACATTCGTATTCCATTACATTTGCTTTCGCTGTTTCTTCTTGTAAATTTAATAATTTTACTAATTCAGTATTTGCCACTAATTGTGCAGCGGCTCGTGTTGCAGCTTTCGAAATTATGTATCTCTGAAAGACAGGAGGTACATCTTCAAATGGATAGAGAGTGACTACATCTAAATAAAGATCTTCTTCAAACTGATCTGTATGATTTACAAGATCATATAGTCTGCCATTCCTCTTTACTAAATCTCTAGACTTATCAATATGTTTATCATGTATGTCATATCTTAAGTAGTTACTTGGAATGGAAATATATTTAGTAGTTGAATCAGGAGTGACTAATAGATGTTCTTCAGTATTGAAATGCCATCCAGCATTTTGGATATCTTTGTTAGCTTCAACTAATAAGTTATAAACGAAAGCTGTTTCTGGATTATTAAAATTTAAGGTAGTTAAAGGTGATTGACCTATGCTACCCAAGATTGAGTTAACTGCGGATAGTTCGGTATCGGGTTCAATTGTTGTAGTAGCCATAGATAAAAAAAAAGGGACCCGAAGGTCCCGTATAAATGTATAAATTAGAATGCAGAAGGAGCAGAAGTTCCAACGTACAATTCAACAGCCGCAGCTGGGTTTAAGTAATCTGCACCCATAGCTAGTCTTCCGAGGATGACATCACCTTGGTAAATTACAGAAACATCTCCGTTTGTTACTTGTACTTGAGGACCAATTGCTTCAACAACACCAGCAGCTTCTTTCTGGAAAATCAAACCACATGACTTAGCACCTAACTCTGTGTTAGTACCGTAGTCATTGTTGATTCCTGTAGAAGCACCTGAAGCGTTCTCAGGTGTAGGTCCAACAAATGAACCAAGATTTCCAGGAGAAACCTCACCTGTTGTACCGCCGTAAGCAACACCATACTTGCCAAGGAAAGGAATATTCATTGACTTGTAGATATGGATTCCAGCGATTGAGATAACACCTTTGCCAGATTGTAAACCAGCACCCTGTTCGTCTCTATTGATTAGTCCATTGTTACCTACTTCTTGGATAAGAGAGTAGTACTGACGTGGGTTAAGCACCGCACATCTGCCTTGTGAACTAACACCTTTCTCATCCATAGCAGCAGCAGCATCGAAGAAAGCAGCTGTTAGGTTTTGAGCATTGTAAGCGTCAGAATCATTAGTTGTAGATCCAACTCTGATCTGTGTTCCACCGGGTTCTACAAAGTTTGTTGCAGAAACTGGTGATGCAGCTCTAGCTCCACGTGCAATAGCACGGAAGATAAGTCTGTCATATTTTTCAGCGAGAGCATATCCAATCTTCTTGGAAATTTCTCCACGCAATTCGTAGTGAGCGAGTGTCTCGTCTAGGTCATACACGAACGCAGAGCTGATTAATAGATCATCCATGTTGATGGTCTTCTCAGCGACTGGAGGTGCCTTGTCACTATTACCTAGTATTGGGGTTCCGGGCGTATGAAAGTCCGAAGTCATGCGACCTGTATAAATGAACTGCAATGATTTGCCGTTCTTTAATGTTCTCTTGGTGACTAGATCCCTAGCAATTGTTTCATGCTGGAATCCTTTAAACATCTCACCTGAGAACAGCTTTAGATACAGGGCGTACTTATCAGTAGCTCCATCATAGCCAGTTCCGGTCGACAGGTTAATTCTACCTAGTGCGACCTGATTAGCATTAGCCATTTTTCAGTTAAAAATTAAAGGTATATTTACTTGTCTTTTTACGTAAAAAGTTGTGAGTCTTAATTGGACTCATTAATATTTGTGGTCTATCCCACCGTCTAGACGGCTGATTGGTATCCTCCTTGGAGGGCAAAAAGCCAAATTGAATAGGGAGGGCTTGCACCTCCCAGATCGCTTAACCGATTATTCTTGTGTAAGCAATGCCACGATATACGAAAGTAACCTTCATCAGTTTCTCCATATACCACAACCCCGTTCCATGCTGTGGTTTCATGCGTCCCGAATTAGGGATGAACGGACGGGACATTGATTAGGTAAGTTGTTCCAATGCCGTAGGACACCGGAACATATAAATAGATTAGTTATTAATGTTAAATATAAAACAAATTTTTCAACCAATTTCTGGAGCTGTTAGTGCAATGTTTGTAGATTCAGCAGATGCTAAATCGAGTGGGAAGTTGTGAGCATTACGCTCGTGCATTACTTCAAAGCCAAGGTTAGCTCTGTTAACTACATCAGCCCAAGTAGGAACGACTTTACCGTTACTATCTACTATTGACTGGTTAAAGTTAAATCCATTTAGGTTGAATGCCATTGTGCATACTCCCATCGAGGTTAACCATATGCCAACAACCGGCCAAGTACCAAGAAAGAAATGAAGAGAACGACTATTATTGAATGACGCATATTGAAAAATTAGTCTACCGAAATAACCGTGAGCTGCAACGATGTTGTATGTCTCATCTTCTTGACCAAACTTATAACCATAATTCTGTGATACTTCTTCTGTTGTTTCTTTAAGAATTGAAGATGTAACCAAACTTCCGTGCATAGCAGCGAAAAGAGATCCACCGAATACCCCAGCAACACCGAGCATGTGGAACGGATGCATAAGGATATTGTGTTCTGCTTGGAATACGAACATGAAGTTAAAAGTACCAGAAATACCAAGAGGCATACCATCACTAAAACTCCCTTGTCCGAAAGGGTACACGAGAAAAACCGCTAGAGCCGCTGACAATGGAGCTGTATAAGCTATAAAGATCCAAGGTCTCATTCCTAAACGATATGAAAGTTCCCATTGTCTTCCTGCATATGCCGCTACTCCTATTAAGAAGTGGAAGATAACGAGTTGATAAGGTCCGCCATTATATAACCACTCGTCCAAAGTGGCAGCTTCCCATATAGGATAAAAGTGCAGTCCTATTGCGTTGGAGCTTGGAACTACTGCTCCTGATATTATGTTGTTTCCATAGATTAAAGAACCGGAAACTGGTTCACGTATGCCATCTATATCTACTGGCGGTGCAGCGATAAAGGCGAGAATAAAACAAGTAGTTGCAGCTAGTAAGCAAGGGATCATAAGTACCCCGAACCATCCCACATAGAGACGGTTGTCGGTACTTGTAACCCACTCACAAAACTTCTGCCAATTGTTGGTTGTTTCTCTTGTTACTGAGATTGCAGCCATTTAAAAAATTCCTGGGATAATTTGTCCTGTTGTTACGTATGCACCAAGGGCAGCGATGATACCAATCATGGCTAATCTGCCATTTGTTTCTTCAGCTTCATGCCATTGGTCATTCGAATGGTTATGATTTTGCATAAGTCTTGGGGGTGTTTCGTTTGCGTAAATATTTTCGGGTGACATTATTTTTTAATTTTTAATAAATTTTCTTTATATTTTTTTAGCCACTCCTTATCTTTTTTTGTAGCCATACCAGCATCTATTTTTGTTTCGATAAGAGTAGCTTTATTTTTTTTGAGGTTCATTAGAAAGAAAGATCTGAACGGTCAAGTTTTGCTATGATATCTTGCCTATATGCAGGGTCGTTATCATAACGAGGGTCACTCATGGCTTGTACTAATTGGGCTTGGCTTTTAAATATATCGCCATTTGTTTCAGCAGCTTTGCCTGTTAGCATTCTGCCTTCGTAACCATTAGCATTTTCGTACTTTGATTTAAGGGCATCAACTCCTAGTTGTATAGCTGAGGCATTGCCAGTAGCTACTAAATCATCAAAAGCCTTTATTTCATTTTCAGCTAAATTATCTCCAGCCCAAGTTACAAGTTTAGTGTATGCATCTTGACCACCTACAGAATTTTGAATCTTGTTAATCTCTGCTGTATTAACATCAATCTCTGCTTGAGCTGGTGGTGCATTCTTCTGCATCTCCATATAAGCTTGAACTAAATCTTGACTACTCATTGCAGAAAACTTTTCTAAAGTTTCTGGTGATAATTTATTGTCGTTAGCAAAGTATTCTTCGTTAGCAGATTCTAATAAAGAAACTGCTTCACTCTTTTCAGCTTTAGGTTCTTCCGATTCTTCTTTTACTTCTTCGGTTTCTTCCCGCCCTTCTTGTGATACGGCATCTTCTTTGTCTCCTAATTTTTTTTGAAGTTCTACGTATGCCTTTTCTAAATCCTCGGCATTCTTATATTTACCAGCAAGTAATTCGCCTTGCTCCTGAGCCATCTTCTCGCCAACTTGCAAAGAGTCTTGCTCTTCAGAAGTTAGTTCAGGAGTTGTCTCATCAGTATTAACTGTTAATGTTTCAGCCATAATTATTCTTCGGGTGGTTGTTCTTCTTGTAATGATTCTTCTGGTGGTAGAAGTTGTTCATTTTTACTTGGGTCCATAATAGGACTACTTGCCATTTGACCCGCTTGCTCAACTAATGCTTGTTGTTGTTGTGCTTGCTGAGCAGCTTGCATTTCTTCTTGCAACTGCTGTTGAGTCTTAACAAGATTTAAAACATCAATACCTTGTGCAGCTGCTAATCTTTTAATAGCTTCTAAAGGATCTAAGTATTGCATCAACGCTTCTGGTCCTAAAGTCTGAGCAATAGTTCCAATAAATTGAGTTAATGACTCTCTATCTTGTCCTCTACCAAGAGCATTGACACCAGCCACTATGGTTGGACGAACAATATCTTTAGGTAACTTAGGTATTTGATTTGATCTTTGTAAAACTAATAAAGTTCTATTGAGATAAGGTATTAAGAACTCAACTGTCAGCAATGAAAATATGCCACCCAAAGATGACTCTAATTCGAGCTGAGTTAGTCGGACTTCTTCCGCAGTAACACGTTCAGCATTTCTAATATTCATTACTAGGAATGCTTCTAATAATCTTTTCTCGATACTCTGTGCCATGTTGGCAGCCGTTGAAAAATCGGCAGTCTTTCCTACTTGAATAACTCCGACATCTTCTGGTCTACCTTGAACGATGGCTCCATTACCAGCCTTTGCAATGGTGGCTGGTTTAGTAGTTGAACTAGGTGACACAAGGAAAACAACTTTGCTTGCAGCAGCAGCTCCCTCTATAAGACTTTGACTTAAACCGTCAAGTGATTTTAAATCTCCTAAAAATTCTTCTACTCTTCCACGACCGTAGTCTTCTCCATCAACCGTATTGAACCTTAAAGGTAGCCAAGGACTGGCTTTCTTAGGTGCAGTACTTCTAGAATCTGGAATGATTTTATCAAATGCTTCTTGATGCCATACCCATCTGCCACTAGGTTTATCTAGTTTTACATATGTGTATATAGTTACGTCATCATTTTGTGTAGAGCTTTCGTCAACACCCGTATTTGGCTGTGGTTCTGGTAACTCCATATCCAAAACCTTGCGACTTATAAGTTCCTTAGTAACTATCTCTAAGACGTTACCATCACCATCTCTATTGACAACATATCTAGTTAAAGGGAAACATTTAATTCCATCTTTATGCATATAAACAAGAGCGTTTCCACCAACAATTAAATGCTTTAGTGCCTGGTGTATTGCAACTCGATCATTACTTGCAGCTATATGGTCCATGATCATTCTTTCCATTTTTGAAAATGAAAGATCTAATTCACTTCTCATTTCAGGATCAAATTCTTCTCCTAATTTGTCGTCTCGTACCTGTAATTTAAAAAAACTTGTCTGTGGTGGAAGGATTGCAAGCATAAGTTTTGCTGCAAGAGTCACCACACACTTGGCTCCAACTGACTGCCAAGGTACTTCTAATGATTTATGATTTGGTCTTGATGATATATCGTCATCAATTAAATATGGCAACGTGAGTTCAGCACATTGAACTGCTTTATCAAGGAACATTTGACGGGCAGTTTGCAACTGATTATATCTTTCACGTGCTTTCACTACTGAATACCTCCAGTATTATTTGTATTTCCTGTATTTACTGAGGCTGTTACTCCGGTAGTTGATGCATCCTTCTTAATTCTCAGGTCAGCTGTACTTCCTTTCTTACCTTTTTTAGTTCCAAGCTTTGATTGAGCTTCACGAACTGCTGGGTTTACTGGTCTAACTTCTGCCTCTGGCAAATCTGTCTGCAATGGAGGTGGGGTTGGAGCTACTGGAGCTGGTGGTAATGGTGGTGGGGCTGCTGGTGAAGAGGGTGCTTTAAAGATACACATTAAATTTCGTCCTCCATGATGGATTGTATATATTCGATAACGCTGGCTTGTCCAGCTCGGTACATTATTGTTTGTACATCTTCTTTAGGATGGATTGGTTTCCATCCAAAGTTTTCCTCAAGTTTTACTAACAGCTTGTCTAACCTTTCGTTATGAAGCTTAAGAGTATTGAGGGAGATTTGTGTTTGCATGTTCAAAGAAAGCTGGCATTCTCGCAGCTTTGGTGGCATTAAATTCTGGTGCTTTACCTTCGTACATAAGTCGATCACTAGCATCGAGCCAAAATTTTTTGCTCAAATATTGATCGTCATGTATTTGATTTAAAGGTTGCATTATCCAATTGATTGTTGCCTTCCTTAGTTTGTCTAAAGAAGGACTGTAGTTAAGACCAAGTTCCGCACATACCAAACTATTAGTTGCTACGTGTATTTGCTCGTCTCTTGATATATCTGCACTAACAGTTCTTAATCCAGCATCACCGTTAAATCTAAAGAAAGGAAGTATTACAAAAAAGATTGCTCTTTCTATAACTAATGCTTTCAATATTGTGTGATCTGGATGAGCTATCCATGCATCTCTTAGGCGTAATGCCTCGGCTTCAGCTTTATCATCTACGCCTATTGCGTTAGCGATATATTCAAGTGCTAAATCGTGGTTGTCCTCATCTTTTATATTTGATTCCAAAAGCTCTCTACTTTTCTGAGGAATCTCAGAGAGTGAATCAGATACAAACGAGCCAACTGGACATTCCATGTTGCGTACAGCGAGAGCACGGTATATCGTTTCTTCTGCACCATATTTTAGTCTTCCTTTAGTAGTTTGGACCGGTGTCCATTTCCTTTTTCTTTTTAATAATTTTTCGTAGGGGTTCATTGTTGACAGTCGCAATTAATCTCTTCAGGTTTGTTGCTCATTAAGTCTGCCAAGTAATCATCAACTTCGGACTGATCTAATGCAGCGTATGCATCAGACTTATCTTGAGTGTCGCCCATTACTTGTAAAGAATAATAGAGCGAAGTCTGTGGACTCTTCAGC
>Ga0066371_10000128_pt1 | contig 16159 bp, 11 predicted proteins | sample Knorr_S15_td_DCM_FD_71214 | JGI IMG/M metagenome (GOLD analysis project Ga0066371, IMG submission 71214) | Marine microbial communities from Southern Atlantic Ocean transect - Knorr_S15_td_DCM_ad_63m_LV_B | ecosystem: Environmental > Aquatic > Marine > Oceanic | place: Southern Atlantic ocean... | reverse complement strand
CTATCAAAAAAACTTAATAGACAGCTAACAGATTCTGAAGTCTATGGATTTTCGCAAGTAAATTCTGAACATTGTAGACATAAAATCTTTAATGGAAGATTTATAATTGATAATAAAGAAAAAGAAAAAAGTCTTTTTGACTTAATTAAATTAACATCCAAAAAAAACAAGAATTCAATTGTTTCTGCATATTCTGATAATGTTGCATTTATTAAGGGACCTAAGATTTCACTATTTTATCCAGAAAAAGCAGACATATCAAGTTATTATACAAAGAAAGATATCGATAGCATAATCTCATTAAAAGCTGAAACTCATAATTTCCCTACTACTGTTGAACCATATAATGGTGCAGCAACTGGATCCGGCGGTGAAATAAGAGATAGATTAGCTGGTGGAATAGGATCCATTCCACTAATAGGGACTGCAGTCTATATGACCCCATATTCAAGACTAAATAAAGAAAACTTATGGGAAGACAAATTCAAAGGCAGGAAATGGAAGTATCAAAAACCATCAGAGATATTGATAAAAGCATCGAATGGTGCTTCAGATTTTGGAAACTGTTTTGGCCAACCTTTAATTTGTGGATCTTTATTTACATTTGAACACTCTGAAGAAGATCATCAATTAGGGTATGACAAAGTTATTATGTTAGCAGGAGGTGTGGGTTTTGGAGAAGCTAAACAATCACATAAAAAAGTTCCTCAAAAGGGTGATCTAATTGTCATGTTAGGTGGAGATAACTATAGAATAGGTATGGGAGGTGCTTCAGTTTCTTCAACAGATACGGGTAATTATGATAACTCTATAGAATTAAATGCTGTTCAAAGATCAAACCCTGAAATGCAAAAAAGAGTAACAAATACAATTCGTGCACTTTTTGAAAGTAAAGAAAATCCAATAATATCAATTCATGATCATGGGGCTGGAGGACATTTAAATTGTTTTTCTGAATTAGTTGAATCCACCGGAGGAGAAATATATATTGATTCACTACCTCTCGGAGATCCTTCATTATCTTATAAAGAAATTATTGGAAATGAGTCTCAAGAAAGAATTGGTATTATAATAAAAGAAAGTGACTATGGAATAGTTGAAAAAATTGCAAATAGAGAAAGATCACCAATATATATAGTGGGAAAAGTAACTAATGATAAAAAGTTTAAAGTTTTAGATAGGGAAAAAAATATAGAATCAATCAACCTAGATCTAAAATCACTATTTGGTGATACACCAAAAAAGATAATCTCTGATAATACTGTTTCAAATAATTTTCAAAAAATAGAATATGATGAAAGTAATCTAGAAAGTTATACTAAATCTCTTCTTAAAATTGAATCTGTAGCCTGCAAAGATTGGCTTACAAACAAGGTAGATAGGTGTGTTACAGGAAGAATTGCACAACAACAAACTGTTGGTAAAATTCAATTACCTCTGAGTAATTGTGCAGTAGTAGCTCTAGATTATGATAATTTTGAAGGTATAGCTACTTCTATAGGACACTCTCCAATTTCTGGTCTTATTGATCCCAAAAAAGGGAGTGTTAATTCTATTGCTGAGGCATTAACAAATATTATATGGGCTCCCCTAGATGATGGACTAAAATCAGTCTCATTATCTGCAAACTGGATGTGGCCTTCAGGAAAAAGTGGTGAAGATTCAAGATTATATGATGCTGTTAAATCTTGTTCAGATTTTGCTATTGAACTAGGTATAAATATACCAACTGGAAAAGATTCTCTTTCAATGGTTCAAAAATATAATAATTCTAATGAAGTTAAATCACCAGGAACAGTTATTATATCAGCTTCTGCTCATTGTTCAGATATTAGAAAAATAATAACTCCTAATCTAAAAGGAAGTGAAGGCTTTATATATTACATCAACCTTTCAGGTGATGACTATAAACTTGGAGGCTCTTCATTTGGTCAAATAAATAATAAAATTGGAAACGATGCTCCAACAATTAAAAATCCAAGTAATTTCAAGAAAATATTTAATCTCATTCAAAATTTAATAAAGGAAGATAAAATCCTTTCTGGTCATGATATATCCTCAGGTGGACTAATCACCAGCTTATTGGAAATGTGTTTTACTGATAATAATTTAGGTATGGAGATTAACCTTACCACTTTAAATGAAAAAGATATAGTAAAGATTCTTTTTTCAGAAAACTCTGGGATTATTTTTCAGTCCAAATCAAAGTTGAATGAGAGACTAATTAAAGCGGGGATATCTTTTCATGAAATAGGTAAAGTATCTAATAGTGGGTACTTAAATATTAAAAACTATAATAATACATATTCATTTAATATTTCAGAATATAGAGATATCTGGTATTCTACATCATATCATTTTGATAAAATCCAAACTAAAAATGAATTGGCTAGTAAGAGGTTTGAAAATTATAAAAAACAACCTCTAAAATTTAGTTTCCCAAAAAAATTCACTGGAAAAATTTTGAATAACAACAATAAGATTAATGCTGCGATTATAAGAGAAAAAGGAAGTAATTCAGAGAGAGAAATGGCTTATATGATGAGCCTGTCAGGATTTAATGTAAAAGATGTTCATATGACAGATATTATTTCTGGAAGAGAGAATCTTGAAAATATTAATCTACTAGTTGCAGTCGGGGGGTTTTCAAACTCTGATGTCCTTGGTTCAGCAAAAGGTTGGGCTGGATCATTTATATACAATGATAAAGCTAAACAAACCTTAAATAATTTTTTTAATAGAGATGACTCTTTATCACTAGGAGTATGTAATGGATGTCAACTTTTTATTGAGTTAGGTTTAATAAATAATGATCATGATATAAAGCCTAAAATGGGACACAATGACTCAGGTAAGTTTGAATGTATTTTCACATCAGTTAAAATTCAAAAATCTCCATCAATTATGATGAAAGGAATGGAGGGAAGCAATCTAGGTATTTGGGCTGCACATGGTGAAGGTAAATTCATTTTTCCTTATGATGAATCTAAATATATTATTCCAGCAAAATATTCATATGATGAATATCCTGCAAATCCTAACGGTTCTGATTATAATGCAGCAATGCTAACTTCAAATGATGGCAGGCATTTAGTAATAATGCCTCACCTTGAAAGATCAATTTACCCTCATAATTGGGCATATTATCCTAATAATAGAGAGGATGAAGTATCTCCATGGATAATAGCATTTGACAACGCATATAGTTGGTTGAATAATAAATAGTTATTACTATATTTACAAACTCATAAATCCGATATTAATATGTCAACAGAAAGTAAAATGAAATTAGATGGTGGAGAATTTCTACTAAAAAATATTTCTTCAAATGATATTTTCACTACAGAAGATTTCTCTGAAGAACAAAAAATGATAAGGGATACAGTTATCGATTTTATTGATAGAGAAATTTGGCCACAAAAAATGAGGTTTGAAGAAAAGGATTATGATCTTACTGTTGAGATGATGAAAAAAATTGGAGATCTTGGTTTACTAGGTGTTAATGTTGATCAAGATTATGGTGGTTTAGGAATGGATTTTGTTTCTACAATGCTTGTATGTGATTATATATCAGGATCAAGCGGATCTTTAGCTACTGCATATGGTGCTCATACAGGGATTGCGATTCTTCCTATATACTTATATGGAAATGAGGAACAAAAGAATAAGTATCTTCCAAAGCTTACTTCTGGAGAATGGTTTGGATCTTATTGTTTAACTGAGCCAACTGCAGGTTCAGATGCAAATTCTGGAAAAACAAAAGCTGAATTATCCGAAGATGGAACACATTATTTAATTTCGGGACATAAGATTTGGATTTCAAATGCTGGTTTTGCTAACCTATTTATAGTCTTTGCAAAAATTGAAGATGATAAAAACCTTACAGGTTTTATAGTTGAAAATGATCCAAATAATGGAATAAGTCTTAGCGAAGAAGAAAAAAAACTTGGTATTCACTCCTCTTCAACTAGACAAGTATTTTTTGAAAAAACAAAAGTCCCAGTTGAAAATCTCCTTGGAGAACGAAATGGAGGTTTTAAAATAGCAATGAATGCACTTAATGTAGGTAGAATTAAACTGGGTGCAGGAAATTTAGATGGTCAAAGAAGAGTTATTAGCGGAGCAGTTGATTATGCTAATAACAGAGTTCAATTTAAACAACCAATATCTAACTTTGACTCAATAAAAGAAAAAATAGCTATGATGGCTGCATCATGTTACGCAGGAGAGTCAAGTTGTTACAGAGCTGCTAGTGATGTTCAATCAAAAATTGATGAATACATTTCAAATGGATTATCAAAACAAGAATCTGAATTAAAAGGAGTTGAAAATTTTGCAATTGAATGTTCTATATTAAAAGTTGGAGTATCTGAAGACATGCAAAATTGTGCAGATGAAGGAATTCAAATATTTGGTGGAATGGGATTTTCTGCAGAAACTCCAATGGAGTCTGCATGGAGAGATGCTAGAATAGGTAGAATATATGAGGGTACAAATGAAATTAACCGTATGTTAATGGTTGGTATGCTTCTAAAAAAAGCTGAAAAAGGAGAATTAGACCTTATCACTGCCCTTGAAAATTCAATGAAAGATAACATTGAAGATAACGGAGAAACTATTGATGAACTTTTACATGAGATAGATATTGTAAATAATTGTAAGAAAGTATTTTTAATTATTATGGGTAAAGCATTTGAAAAATATGGTGAAGAAATTGAAAAAAATCAACAAGTTCTTCTGGCTCTTTCAGATATAATGATAGAGACGTACTTCTCTGAATCTACCTTAAAACGAACTATAAAAAATATAAAAAGATCAAGTGTTAATGATCAGTCCCATCAAATTGAAATGGCAAAATTATATATCTATGAGGGTAGTCAAATTATATTAAAAAAATCTAAGGATATTATTATTAGCTCTTGTGATAATAAAACACAAAAAGGCTTATTAGACAAGGTTGAACAACTTGTTTCATATAATGAAAACCCTAATATATTTGCAATTAAAAAGTCAATAGCAGATAAAATTATTTCAGAAAATAAATACTGTTTTTAAATTGAAAATTCCTTTTTACATTTCATTTCTATTTCTATTTATTTTCTCAAATTTAAATGCCCAGAAAATTGACCTGTATCAAATTATTGAGAAAGTCTCTTCAGATAGAATAGAAAGTGATATTAATAAACTAGTTTCCTTCGGGACTAGGCATTCTTTAAGTGACACCTTATCTGATACAAGGGGAATTGGAGCTGCAAGGAGATGGATAAAATCTGAATTTGAATATATTTCACAGTCTTGTAATAATTGTTTAGAAGTTTACTATGATAAAAGTTTTGTAACTAGAAAAAATGCTGAAAGAGTAGTGAAACCTACGTGGATTTATAATGTAGTAGCAATTCAAAAAGGAATAAAATACCCTAATAGATACATAATAATGAGTGGAGATATTGATTCTAGAATATCGGATCCTAACAATTATATAGATGACTCTCCTGGAGCAAATGATAATGCAAGTGGAATGGCTGGAACTATTGAAGCGGCAAGGATTTTATCTAAATATAAATTTGAAAATAGTATAGTATATGTAGGACTAAGTGGAGAAGAGCAAGGGCTTCTAGGAGGTATTAGCTTAGCAAAATATGCTAAGGATAATAACTGGGATATAATAGGAGTTTTAAACAATGATATGATTGGAAATATAGAGGGAGTTGATGGTGTAATTGATAATAGGAGTTTTAGAATTTTTTCTGAACCTGTATCAGTTAAAGAGACTGAAAAAGAAAGAAGAGCAAGAAGATCTCAAGGCGGTGAGATTGATGGTACATCTAGACAACTTGCTAGATATATTAATAAAACTGTAAAACAGTTTATGCCAGAGCTAAATCCTATTCTGATATATAGATTAGACAGGTTTGGAAGAGGAGGTCATCATAAACCCTTTAATGATAAAGGTTATGCTGCAATAAGAATTATGGAAGCTCATGAGAATTATAATAGACAACATAATGATATAAGAATTGAAAATGGGATTGAATATGGAGATGTTTTAAGTGGAGTTAATTTTGATTATGCAAAGAAACTAACAGCCGTTAATGCAATTTCTCTTGCAAGTCTTGCTTCCTCTCCACCTGAGGTTACTAGTTTATCTATTGGAGGAATTGTTGAGCCTAATGTGAAATTTAGATGGAAGAGAATTGAAGATGAATCTATTCTAGGATATAAAATTTATTGGCGTGAAACAACCTCTCCAACTTGGGATAACAGTAAATTCATTGGTGATGTTGGAGAATATGAATTAGAGGGAATTGTAATTGATAATTTTTTATTTGGTATTTCTACAGTTGGAAAAAATGGGTTTGAAAGTAAAGTTATTTTTCCAAACAAGACTTTTAGAGATTAGTTTTATATAAAATCATTTTCTTTCATCCATTCATCATTATAAACTTTTCCAATGTATCTACTTCCAGAATCGTGAAGCAATACTACAACAATATCATCTTTAGATAACTTATCCTTAAGCTGAATTACACCAGATATAGCTGCACCACAAGAGTATCCTCCAAAAATACCATCTTCTCTTGCTAATTTTCTTGTAAAAATTGCAGCATCTTTATCTGTTACTTTTTCAAAATGGTCAATTATTTTAAAATCTACATTTTTTGGTAAAATATCTTCTCCTATTCCTTCAGTTTTATAAGGGTAAATTTCATTTTCATCAAAAATACCTGTTTCATGGTATTTTTTAAATACTGAACCATAAGTATCAATTCCCCATATTTTAATTGATTTATTTTGTTCTTTCAAAAACCTTCCAACTCCAGAAATAGTTCCACCTGTTCCAACCCCAACAACAAAATGAGTTATTTTACCACCAGTCTGGTTCCATATCTCAGGGCCTGTATTTTCATAGTGAGCTTTAGAATTAGATAGATTATCATACTGATTAACATACCAGGAGTTCGGAGTTTCTTCAGCAATCCTTCTGGAGACACTATAATATGATTTAGGATCATCAGCAGGCACATCAGTTGGGCAGACAATTACCTTAGCGCCCATTGCTCTCAATACATCAAATTTTTCTTTTGACTGTTTATCACTTCCTACACATATAAGCTTATATCCTTTAACAATTGAAGCTAAAGCCAATCCCATACCAGTATTTCCAGATGTTCCTTCAACAATTGTTCCTCCTGGCTTAATCAAGCCAGATTTTTCAGCATCTTCTATCATTTTAACAGCCATTCTATCCTTAACAGAATTTCCAGGATTAAAACTTTCAACTTTAGCAAAAACTTGACATGGAAGATCTTTAACTATGTTATTTAATTTAATTAAAGGTGTGTTACCTATAGTTTCGAGAATATTATTATAATATTTCATAATACTAATTTGTATTAATGATTTTTGAAGGAGAAATTTTTGAAATTATTGAAAATGTAAACCATAGAACAAATATACTTATAGAAATGAACAAACCATTTAGCCCTACTATAAAAAAAGAATCCAAATAAAATGGTAGGGTATCTACGTAATAATCCTCTGAATTAAGCTTTATAATATTAAATTTTTTCTGAACAAAAACTATGGTAAAGAAAATAATATTACCAATTATTAATCCTTTAATTACAATTTCAGCACCTTTATATAAGAAAATTTTTCTGATTAAGTTATTATCAGCTCCCATTGATTTTAGTACTCCTATCATCTTATTTCGCTCAAATATTAAGACCATTAGGGCAATAATAATATTGACAATTGCAACAATTATCATAACTGAAACAATAATAACAATATTAAAATCAAAAATTGAGATCCAGTTAAATATATTTTCATTTTTTGATAAAACTGAAGATGCCCTTAAATCATTATTCATAAGATAATTTGATGAATTAAGAATATCTTGATAGGGGATTATATCATCTTTATTTTCTATCACTATGTTTAAGTTTCCAGTCTGATTGATATCCCAACTATAGATCTTTTTAATATCCTCAATATTGCCAAGAATTAGATTATTATCAAATTCTGGGAACTCTGTCTCAAAAACCCCAATAACCTTAAAACTTCTAACATTGGGTATTTTTTGAGAGAAGTCTTTATTAAAAAAAATTCTAATTTTTTGATTTAAATTAATCTTATTTCTCTGAGCTAGTTTAGATGAGATCAAAATTTCATTCTTATTAATTTTATTAAGGACCTCTCCCTCTTTTATGAATAAATCATTGAATTTATTTATATCGTAATTTTCATCAATCCCTCTAAATATTAGACTTTCAAAGTCTTGGTCTGATAATAAAAGGGAAGGTTTATCTACTGAATAAAATAAATTAGAATAATCTAAATCCTCATTTATAACTGAGTTTAATAGGTTTGATTTATTTATTGGATTTAGGGATATTCCTGTTTCTATATTTTCATAAGAAGAAATGATAATATCAGACTGAATTGAAAAAATTTTATCTTTAATTTCCTTTTGCAAACCCTTCCCAGTAGAGAATGATATTAAAGTAACAAGTATTCCTATTGAAACTGAAATTGTTGAAATTTTTATAATCCGCGATGAAATACTAAATTTATTTTTATTTCTAGATAATTTCTTATATATGTAGTAAGGTAGATTCAAAACAATGAAAAATATTTTTAAAATTACACTTTTATTTTTTCTAATCACTAATGTTAATTTTAATATTTCTGCTCAAGAAATAATTCCAGGAGCATATAGAATTAATGATTTAAAAAAAGAAATTCAAGGTAAAAAAATAGGTGTTGTTGCAAATCATTCTAGTATAATTATCAATAATGGAGAATTTGTTCACTTAGTTGATAGTTTAATTAGCCTAGGCGTTGATATAAAAAAAATATTTAGCCCAGAACATGGTTTTAAAGGAGATATAGCTGATGGTGAATTAATCAAAGATGGCAAGTATAGAAATACTATTGATATAATCTCTTTATATGGATCTAATAAAGAAATGAAAGTTGAAGATATAAATGATTTAGATCTTATAATTTTTGATATTCAAGATGTTGGCGTTAGATACTACACATATTTATCAACATTACATTATGCTATGGAGGCAACAGCAAAAGCAGATAAAGAATTAATAGTTTTAGATAGACCAAATCCCAATTCTCATTATATTGATGGGCCTGTTCTAGATTTAAAATACACTAGTTTCATAGGGCTTCATCCGGTACCAATTGTATATGGAATGACAATTGGGGAATATGCCTTAATGATTAATGGAGAAAACTGGTTAGAAAATGGTATTAAAGCAAAATTAGATATAATTAAAATAAAGAATTATAACCATAGATCCCGCTACTCTCCTCCAATTGACCCTTCTCCTAACCTTCCAAATATTCAATCCATTTTACTTTATCCAAGCCTAGCTTTTCTTGAAAAGACACCTGTTAGTGTTGGTAGAGGGACAAATATTCAATTTCAAATTTTTGGTCATCCAGATTTTAAATCAAAGCATTTTTCATTTACCCCTAAACCAAGTTATGGGAGTAATAATCCAAAACAACAAAATAAAATTTGTTATGGAGAAGATCTAAGAGAATACTCGATTGGAGATAAAATAGAGTTAAAGTGGTTAATCGAATCTTATAAACTAATTAGTAACAAAAAAGATTTTTTCTTTATAGATTTTAAAAAGTTAGCTGGTAATGAAATTTTAGAAGAACAGATTAAATCTGGTCTCAGTGTTCAAGAAATAAGAGAATCTTGGCAAGGAGGTCTTGAAAAGTTTAAAAAAATTAGAAAGAAATATTTATTATATTGAATGAATTATGACAAAATTATCTCCTTTTCATCTTGCAATTCCAGTAAAAAATTTATCTGAATCTAAAAATTTTTATCAAAATACTTTAGGCTGTAAGCCAGGTAGAGAATCAGACGAATGGGCTGATTATGATTTTTTTGGACATCAATTAGTTATTCATGTTGACCCTAACCATAAAGGAAAAGTGCATCATAATGAAGTTGATGGAAAATCTGTTCCAGTTCCTCATTTTGGAGTTATTATCCCATGGGATGATTTTGATAAGTTTGCAGACAACATTTCAAAAAATAATATCCAGTTTATAATTGAACCTTATTTGAAATTTAAAGGACTTCCTGGTGAACAAAAAACTTTATTTTTTTATGATAACTCTGGTAATGCACTTGAATTTAAATCATTCAAAAATATGGATATGTTATTCTCGACTGAATTATGAAATTATTTTCACTTTCTGCAAGCCTATTTGATAAATTTTTCTCTCAAAAAAATAGAAATTTTATTGAAAAGCTAACTATTTGGTTTGCACTTGTTGGTTTTATTATCCACTTATTAATCATCCTAATGAATAATAATGAAATAATTAACCTAAATTCAGAATATCCATTATTAACTAGTCCTATCTCTGCAATTTATACACCTTTCTCTATAATATTGTATTATGAAGTATTTCTACTTATATATTACTTGCCAAGATCCTTTACTACATCAGTATTAAAACAATTTGAAATTATTTCTTTAATTCTTATAAGAAGGATTTTTTATGATATTCCAAAAGTAGAAATTAACACAAACTGGTTAAAGAATACCGATAATCTTCAATTAGTCTATGACCTTATTGGGATACTTATAATTTTCTTTCTTATATATCTTTTCTCAAAAATTAAGCAAGAGATTATTCCAATTAAAAAATCTGGGGATATTGAAAAATTTATTAAATCAAAAAAGACAGTTAGCTTATTTCTTATTCCAATAATGATATTTTTATTTTTATCTAGCATTATTAATATGGATTCATTCAGTTTAACCTCCTTTTACGATATAAATGAAATCTTTTATAATGAATTTTTCTCTCTACTTATTATTGCAGATGTTCTGATATTGCTTTTATCATTTGAGTACTATTCTGAAAGATACAGTCAAATAATGAGAAATACTGGATTTATTATTTGCACAATTTTAATTAGAAGTTCATTTTCTGCAAATGGTGTTGCAAGTCTATTATTAATAATCTCTAGTATTCTTTTTGGGTTGTTAATACTTAAGATTTATAGCTCTATGAATAAGATTGAGATTAACTAGTCATTATTTTGACAGGCTAATAATGTATTTTTAAGAAGCATTGCAATAGTCATGGGTCCAACTCCTCCAGGAACTGGAGTTATATATGAAGCTTTTTTAGAGACATTCTTAAAATCCACATCACCTACAATTCTATAGCCGTTTTTTGATTCATCATCTTTAACTCTTGAAATACCTACATCAATAATAATTGCTCCTTCTTTAACCATATCTGCTTTTAAAAATTCTGGTGTTCCAATTGCAGATATAATTACATCTGCATCCAATGTTAGTTCATTTATGTTTAGAGTCTTACTATGAGCTAAAGTAACAGTTGCATTACAAAACTCTTTACTTTGACTCAATAGAATACTGATTGGTCTTCCAACTATTTGACTTCTTCCTATAACTAAACATTTTTTACCATTAAGGTCGATTTTATATCTCTTTATTAATTCTAATATCCCATGAGGAGTTGCAGGAATAAATGAATCAATTCCAAGTGTCATTTTTCCATAATTAATAGGGTGAAATCCATCTATATCTTTTTTTGGATTAACAGAACTCAAAATAGTTTCTTGATTTACAGAAGATGGGAGAGGTAATTGTACGATAAAGCCATCAATATCATTATCATTATTTATATTTTCAATTTCATTTAACAACTCTTCTTCACTGATATTATCATCATATTTAAATAAAGATGATTTAAACCCTACTTTTTCACAGGCCTTGATCTTACTATTAACATAGGTTTCACTTGGACCATCATCACCAACTAGAATAGCAGCTAAATGAGGGGACTTATCACCCCTACTTACTCTTTCATTAACCTCTAAACTTATATCATTTAGAATATCTTCAGAGATTTTTTTACCATCTATAATAGTCATCTGACTTTTTTTTTCAAATATACATTAATGATTTTTTAATTCTACTTCATTTTATTATACATTTTTTCTATTACAAAAACATGAGGAAAAGTAATTGCAGCTAAAAATGAAAAGAAAAGAGGAAGAAACTGATCAGAATAAATATTGAAGTTACTATATAGGATATATAAAAAAATTAATGCTAGAATAAAATATGGAGAAGCAAATAAAATATATTTTTTTACGTTACTATAATTAACTTTTCCATAAACAAATTTAATTTGATCATTCATAGATAAAATGCTATGGAAAAATGCAAAATAAAAAGCAAAAGAAAATAAAAGAGTTGAATTTTTTGTAATTATATAGAAAAGTCCAAAAAATAATATTTCATTAATAAAATGGATTCTAGTAGAAGAATTCCATAAAATAGAGAATAGGTAGAGAAAAGAAATTAGAAATAAACTAGTATTCAATATATTATCAGATAATTCATTAATAGTAAATTTCTCTAGTATAATATTAACATCCATTAGATTATTTAAAAATATAAGGTTAAAAACAAGTAAACCATGTAAAATATAAGGAGTAAAAACAGATATAAACCACTGATTTTGGACTTTAGTAATCCCTTTAGATTCCCAGTATTGTTCACCAAAATGGAAGATCGATATTAATACAAATAGGTATATAGCAAGCTTAGGGAAAGTATAGAATAGAGCTATTCCCAAAAAAACAACAAAAATGTATAAAATAAAGGATTTTATATAGCTTTTTTTAGATGTTTTTCCTGATACATTTTTAATTATTAACAGGTCATTTGCACCATGAATTATCCCTACAGATAGAATTAACGCTAAACCTATAATATTTCCTATAAAGTCAGTAAAATAAAGGCATACAGAGATTGATAATAATGAAATTAAGACTCCAAAGTAGTTTATTTTTAACATTTTTTAAGATAAAAGAGCATTAAAATAGGACCAAAATATTTCACGTTTAGCTTGCGAGAATCTATTATTTTAGTAAATTACACTATAATAAACAATTAATTAATTTAATTATGGAAAATTTATTAAGTTTTACATCCATCTTAGTTGATGGTTTAAATCCAACAGATGCTGTTGCATTTACATTTTGGACAGGGTATGCTGCTATGGCTGCTGCTTCTGTATTTTTCATTGCTGCAATGGGTCATGTAGACTCTAAATGGAAAACTTCAATGTTAGTTTCAGCTCTTATTACTGGAATCGCAGCTCTTCATTACTATTACATGAGAGATGCACATGATGCAGGAACAATTACTACTGCTTATAGGTATGTAGATTGGATTCTTACTGTACCACTAATGTGTGTAGAGTTTTATTTAATCTTAAAGCCTGCAGGAGCTACTGGTTCACTGTTGAAAAAACTAATCTTACTATCAGTTGTAATGCTAGTATGTGGTTACGTTGGTGAAGCAATAGACAGAGATAATGCTCAACTTTGGGGTCTTGTTTCAGGTCTTGCATACTTCGCGATAGTAGCTGAAGTTATGTTTGGTGGTGCTAAAAAACTTGCTGATTCAGCAGGTGGAGCAACAGCACACGCTCATGGTATGCTATGTAAGTTTGTACTTATAGGATGGGCTATTTATCCAATTGGATATATGGCAGGAACTGACGGATGGTACTCAGGTATCTTCGGAGGTCTTTCAGGTTCTATGGATCTAATCTATAATATTGGTGATGCTATCAACAAAATTGGATTTGGTCTAGTGGTATACAACCTAGCAACTTCAAAATAAATTAAATAAATTTTGAATTTATTAAAATCGCCCTTTTAGGGCGATTTTTTTTACATCTTATCAGGAAGCTCAATTCCTAGAAGATCCGTAATATTTGAAATTACCCTACTAGTTAAAAAAGATATTTGTGTTCTTATAACTATAGAATCTGGAGTTTCAGCATTAAGAATAGTATGATTTTGATAGAGTGAATTAAATGTCTTAACCAAATCATATAAATAATTACATATGATTGCAGGAGATAATTCATCCTTCGCCTGTGATATAATATCATTATATCTATTTATTAATTTTATAGTCTCTTTCTCCTTTTCGTTTAATTTATATTCACTAATCTTAGTAGTTTCAACTTTTTCTATTTTATTTAAAATAGATTGAATCCTTGCATAGGTATATTGGATAAAAGGACCAGTATTTCCGCTTAGATCAATTGATTCTTCAGGATTAAATAAGATTCTCTTTTTTGGATCAACTTTTAGTATAAAATATTTCAAAGCACCTAATGCAATCTTCCTATAAGTATCTTCAGTTATATTATTATTCTCATTTTGAAATTTTCCTAAATTCTGAGATGTTTCTTTAACTGAATCTATTAACTGAAGCACCAAATCATCTGCATCAATAACTTTTCCTTCCCTACTTTTCATTTTGCCGGTTGGCAAATCAACCATCCCATAACTTAGATGAAATAAATTATTTGCCCACTTATAACCTAATTTTTTTAATATCTTAAATAATACTTGAAAGTGATAATCTTGCTCATTACCTACAGTATAAACCATACCTCCAATTTCAGGAAAATCCTCTATTCTTTGCTTGGCAGTTCCTAAATCTTGAGTCATATACACAGATGTACCATCTGATCTTAAAAGCAACTTTTCATCTAATCCATCATCTGTAAGATCTACCCAAACAGAAGAATCTTCTTTCTTATAGAAGACTTTTTTTGCAAGTCCATTATTAACAATTTCTTTACCTAAAAGATATGTTTCACTCTCATAATAATTCTTATCAAATGATACTCCTAACTTATTGTAAGTCTCTTCAAATCCATTATATACCCAATCATTCATCATTTCCCATATATCCCTAACCTCTTTATCACCTTTCTCCCACTTTTTAAGTGTTTCTTTAGCAAGTTTCATAATATTAGATTGATTTACAGCTTCCTCTTTATCTATCCCTTTATCTATTAGTTCTTCCACTTCTTCTTTATGCTTTTGTTCGAATAAAACATAATAATTACCTACTAACTTATCTCCTTTTAAACCTGTAGAATCAGGAGTTGAATTTTCTCCATATAATTTCCATGCAACAATGGATTTACATATATGTATACCTCTGTCATTAATTATTTGTGTTTTAATTACCTTTTTACCATTTGCCTCTAAAATTTTTGAAATAGAATATCCTAAAAGGTTGTTTCTTATATGACCTAAGTGCAGAGGTTTATTTGTATTTGGAGATGAGTATTCTACCATAAATGTATCTACATCATCATTAGATTTAATCTTAAGAAAACTATCATTGGTAATTGCAGAATGAAGTGAATCTATATAAAAAGTATCTGAAATAGTTAAGTTTAAAAAACCATGAACTAAATTAAAATCATCCACTATCTTGGACTCTTTAACTATCTCATTTCCAATCTCTTGACCTAACATTTTACTATCTTTTTCTTTAAGAAGTTTAATTATATTGAATAATACAATAGTTATATCTCCCTTAAAATCTTTTTTAGTTGGAATAAATTCTACTGTTGGATCAGATATTTGATAGTTTTTAATTAAAAAGTCTTTGACTATATCATATAGCTCATCTTTATAATCCATAGAAATATATTATTTAATAGACCTTTCATTAGGGCCATTATATACTTGTCTTGGTCTACCAATTGGGCTGTTTGATTCTCTCATTTCTTTCCATTGGGCAATCCATCCTGGAATTCTTCCTAATGCAAATAGCACAGTAAACATATCAGATGGAATACCAAGCGCTCTATAAATTATTCCAGAGTAGAAATCAACATTTGGATATAACTTTTTTTCGATAAAGTAAGGATCACTTAAAGCTTTTGATTCTATTTTCTTTGCTATATCGAGAACAGGATCATCAATACCAAGATCATTAAGTACCTGATCAGCAGCTTTCTTAATTATTTTTGCCCTAGGATCAAAGTTTTTATATACTCTATGACCAAACCCCATAAGCCTAAATGGATCATTTTTATCCTTTGCTTTTTCTATATATTTTTCAATATTAGAGTCATCATTTTTAATTAATTCTAGCATCTCTATAACTGCTTGATTAGCCCCTCCATGAAGTCTTCCCCATAAAGCTGAAATTCCTGCTGAAATAGAAGCAAATAAACCAGCATATGAAGAACCAACTATTCTAACTGTAGATGTAGAACAATTTTGCTCATGATCAGCATG
>Ga0066371_10000123_pt1 | contig 16270 bp, 19 predicted proteins | sample Knorr_S15_td_DCM_FD_71214 | JGI IMG/M metagenome (GOLD analysis project Ga0066371, IMG submission 71214) | Marine microbial communities from Southern Atlantic Ocean transect - Knorr_S15_td_DCM_ad_63m_LV_B | ecosystem: Environmental > Aquatic > Marine > Oceanic | place: Southern Atlantic ocean... | reverse complement strand
TACTTTTAATGAATCTGCTTTACGAAAATTAGCAGCACAAAAAAAATTAAAAAAAAAATTAGCGGCACAAAAAAAAGACTTGAAAAATAATGACTTAGAATCTGTTGAATAAATAATTTTGTTCTAAAAAGAAAATACAATAATAATATAGGAATATAATAGATGTTTTGGACATCTGATATAAGTGAATTAATTAAATTACAATTTAGTTTTAATAATAATATGACTGATGAAGAAAAATTAAATACATTAATGAGAATAATATTATTTTTCGGTATATTATTAGCATTAATAACTAATAGAAGTAATATAATGTTATTTGTTATAATAATGTTAATTTTATCTATTTTATTATATAAATATCAAAATGAGTTGCGACATTTAAATGAAGATTTTTTTGATAAAAAAAAATTGAAAATTATTGACAATAATATTTGTGTCGGACCAACAAAAAGTAATCCATTAATGAATAATAATATATATGATAGTGTTTGTTATGATGAATATAAAAATTGTTCTATTGATAATAAACATATAAAAGAAAAAATAAATAATATTTTGGATAATAGTATGAACAATGATACATATAATAACATATATGGTAAGAATAATTTACATTTAATATTTTATACTATGCCAAATACATCTACATATAATGATCAAGAAAAATTTGCTAAATGGTTATACAAGGATTATAAAACATGCAAATCTGATGGTGGTATTGAATGTTTAAATAATGTATATTCAGATATAAGAGTAAAATAAAATTATATAATAATATAAAATATCTTATAAAGTAGACAATGACTAATTTTTCTTCTTCTATAACATTTAGTAAAGACAATATTGATTCACCCGCTAATATAACACATAAAATAGAATATAGACACACTATATTATCTGGTGATAATTTATGGACTACATCTTATAATAATAAAACCGATAAAAATGGGATAATAGAAACTTTTAACAAATTACATAAAAATGGTGATGATGTTTATGAAAAAATTGGCAATAGTCAAAATAAAAATTCTTGGGATATAAAAGAATTTTTAAATACTATTTTAAAAAAACAATATGTTGATAATTATCAAGATAATAATTTTAATCAAAATTTATTAGATGCTATTTATGATAATATAAAATACGATGATGATAATAAAACATTATTAAAATAAAAAAATGATTTTTTATATATTTTTTTAATTTATATAATGTCATCTAATACTATTATCCCGGAATCATTTTTATGTCCTATTACTCATAATATTATGACTAATCCTCATATTGATAATGATGGTAATACTTATGAATATGATGCTATTATGCAATGGTTGCAAAATAATAATACTTCGCCAATCACTAGAAATTATTTACATTGTAGTCATTTAAAACCAAATCGTTCTCTATTAGAATTAATTACAAATTTTAATAATAATAATATTCAATCATCAATATCAAATAATAATAATTCTTCAAATAATAATAATTTATTGAATACATCTACTGAAAATACTTTTAAAATAAATGAAATTCCTATTAATTTATCTGTTGACAAATATATTGTTGATGAATATTCATATTTTAAATTAAATATTAATATTCATGAAAATGAAGTAAATTCGCCACCGGTTGATATTGTTGCTGTTATTGATATTTCTGGATCTATGGATACATCTGCTAAAATACAACAAAATGGTGAGTCTGTTGATATTGGATTTAGTATTTTAGATATTACTAAACATGCTTTAAATACTATTTTAGAATCTATGAAACCTTCTGATAGAATATCAATTATAACCTTTTCAAATGATGCACAAACAATTTGTGATTTAACACATATTAATGATTCTAATAAAAGAATAATTAAATCGCAAATAAATAGTTTACAAACTGCTGGTGCAACAAATATATGGGCTGGTTTAAACAAGGGACTAAATCAATATTATATTGATAAAAATAATATCAATCGTATTAAATCATTATTATTATTAACGGATGGTATTCCCAGTTCTCATTTAACTCCTCCAAGAGGTATTTTAGAAACTCTTCAGAGAAAATTAATGGTTATGTCTGATAGTAATTTACCTTCGCCCAATATCTATACATTTGGATTTGGTAATAATTTAGATACAAATCTTTTAGTTAATATTGCAAAATATGGTAAAGGACATTTCTCTTATATTCCGGATTCTGGTTTCGTTGGTACAATATTTATTCATTCTCTAGCATATATTAATACATTATTATGTAATACTGCTTGTATTGATTTAGAATTTATGTGTAAACAATTTAAAGATAATGTAAAAATTATTGGATATAATAATATTAATAATATTGATTTAAATACTTTACATATTGGTAATAATAGACATTTAGTATTTAAAATTTTAAATGAAGATTTAGAAAAATGTTCTGATCATTTAGCATTTGCTTTAAAATATAAAACTATTGAAAATGAAAATAGAATTATACAATTATCTATTAATAAAAATACAGAAAATCTTTTAAATGATGATGATTTAAATTATAATATTAAACGCCTTGAATTAATCGATGCTCTTAATTTTAATAATATTAATGATTTACAAAATAATTTAAATATTTATTTATCTAATCAAAATATTCCACATGATATTTATAATGATTTAGAACAAGTTAATATGGCAGCTAATTTATATTATAATACATGGGGTTTAAATTATATTAAATCCTTTCAAAAAGCACATATTGAAGAAAGATGCAATAATTTTAAAGATACTAGTATTCAAAAATATGGCGGTAAATTATTTAATAAAATTAGAGATAATATTGATGAAATTTTTAGTAATTTACCACCCCCGGTCCCTTCAAATAATTATAGTTATTTAGATGATACTAATAATATAAAAAATAGAGAGAGACATTATTCAACTAAATCATTTTCAAGTTCATTTAACTGTTCTAATAATGGATGTTTTCACGAAGATTCAAATATATTAATTGACAATAATATATTTAAAAAAATTAAAGATATTGAAAAAGGAGATTCTGTACTTGATATGTACGGTAATTATAATAAAGTTGTTTGTGTTGTTAAATATATTAATAAGGATAATAAAACAAATCTAGTTGAATTAAATTCAGGAACACTTATTACACCATGGCATCCAGTATTAAATAATAATAATGAATGGATATTTCCATTTACAATTGGAAAATTAATAGAAGAATATGAAACAAAATATGTTTATAATTTAATATTAGATAAAGGTCATACTATTATTGTTAATTCAGATATTTGTGTTACATTAGGACATAATATTACTACTAATTTCGTTGTATCACATCAATATTTTGGAACAAATAAAGTTATAAATGATTTACAAAAAAAAGATGGTTTTAATGATGGATTAGTATATATTTCATCAGATAATATTGTTAGATCATCTGAAACAGATCGTGTTATTAAAATTAATTAGTTATTTTAAAATTCGGATAATTATAATAAATTCAATACTATAATTATTTATTTATTTTTTTTAATTTAGATATATATAGAGAGGATTAAATATGTCTAAGGTACAATATAATACTAATACAAATATTTCATCTGATACTTGTTGGAAAAATTCAAAAGATACAAATAATAAAGAAATATCTGATTATACATTATATGATAAATATTCTGAATATAAATCGGATAGTGTTCAAGGTTCTTTACCAGAATTCACTCTTCAACATCCTAATTTAAGGGGAAGACCTGGTTATGGATTATCTGATCAACATTTAATTGATAATTATTCAGCATTAAGAAATGATCCACAATCATTAACACATGATAGATGCAACATACAATTATTTTCTAGAGTATTTCAAGCACCACCATTATTTAAAGGTGCCGAAGGTAATATTGAAAAAGAATTAGATATTTTAAGCGGTAGTGATACAAATCCTTATAAATGCAAAAAAACAATTATGGAAAAAGATCAACGTATTGGATATCCATTACTTGATTTTATGAAAGAAATTCAAAAACCTGAAAATATAGTTCCACAATGGACTAATGGCGGTGAAGATACCAGATCTTATAAAAATAGAGCAGAATTTAACAAAAAATATGAACAACAAAGAAGATAAATCTTAAATTTATTTTATTATTATAAATTAGATTAACATGAGTTTTAATAGGACAAAATATGATAGTTGTTCTTATAAGCAAAATTTAAAAGAAAGTGTTGATACATTAGGTTACATTTTAACACCTTTTAGATATGAACATTCTAATAAATGTAGACATCAATTAGGTTTTGTTGGTGGTACCTCTGTTTCGCATATAAAAGGTAATATCGTTGATTTAGAAAGTGAATTAAGAGGACAAACTAGATATGTTTCAAAATGCGGTCAAAATTATTATATACCAACTGATGATAATGTTGTAAAAAATGACAAAACCGAACCAATTGATACATCATTAAAACATTTGGGTTCATGCCAATCAATTATGTATAAATCTATTCCATTACCACCCAAAATGAACTTTAACAAATGTTAGGATTAATATATTATTTTTTTTATAATAAAAATATTATTATTTTATTAGAGATTAGTAATAATGAGTACTACTACCCATCCCAATGATACTAGATTAAATTATGATGAATGTAGCTATGAAGAAAAATTAAAAAGAAGCATTGGTCCTGGATTATATAATTTAAATGTTCCCGACAATGATTGTACAGATTGTGCTCAAGATGTTAATGCCGATCCCGCTTTAAGATATCAAAAATATGGACCTAATACATGTACTATGAGTACTGCTATAGATGATTCTAGTGAATTAAGAGGATTAAATTATAAAAATACGAAATGTAATACTAAAACTTATTTACCCAATAAATATATAAAAAAAGCTTGTAATATTAATAATCAAGAAAATTCCCGTGATTGTTTTGCACCACAAGAATCTACTAGATTATCTAATCCATCTAATACTTTAAGAGGTACTGGTGTTAATAGATTTCAATGGTTACATAATGATCCACAAGAATTTGCTCTGGAAAAGTTTAATAGAATTCCAACTAATTATCGTATGGTCGCTAAAGATAATCATGTACCTCTTTTTGAAACTCCATTAGATGATTCTGATGTTAAACCTGATCCTAAAAATATAGAACAATTTGATCCAGTTGAAAATCTTAATACTTGGGCAAAAGGTTTGGCCACACATAGATATGCTCCCGGTAATCCCGATGGTGTTATGAATTATAATTTTGCTTGCAAATAATTTAAAAAATAAGTATGTTATTTTTATTATGAATTATTTAAAAAATATAATTGAAAATAATACTTCTGTTAATTATTTTATTTTAACAAATATATCTAAAGAAAAATTATACTTTTTTACTAAAAATACTGATTTGCGTTTTCTTAAATATAATTCTAATAATTTTTATAAATTATTATTAAAATCTTTTATATCAGGTTTTATTATTAAATTACATAATTGGGATTATAATAATTTAATTAATGAATATAATTTATCACATAAATTAAAAAATATTATTAATTTTAATAATTATTTATGTTATTTTGAATATGAGTTAAATTTTATTAATTTTATTTTGGATAAACCTGATGATGATTTTTATAACGATTCTTCTATTGTTTTAATGCACAATTATGATAATTATAATATATCTTATATTTCTGAAAATCATATTAATAATATTTATACTCAATTAGTATTAGCATTATATAGTGCTTTTTATAATCATTATGTTTATTTTAATAATATAAATATAGATTTAGTACATATTATTAAAAATAACAGAAAAAAAAAATATAAATATTTTATTTCTAATAAAAATGTTATTTTGAATGATTGTAAATATAAATTAGTTATTTCTGATATTTCAGATTTTAATATAGCATCTGATATATTAAATTATGATATAGATAACAATATATTAAATAATATTAAAAATCTATCCTTATTTAATAAAAATTTTAAATTTACAAAAAAAAATTTAACATTTATAAAAAAAAAGTACATTTCATAATATTTTAAAATTTTTATAAAACATTTTTAAAATTTAAATTATTTTTATGAAATGTACTTTTTTTTATCTACAATTACCTGTTAAATAATTTGCGAAGAAATAGTATATTAAATATATTGGACCTAATATAAATGCTAAAAATGCAAACATAAATCTTGATAATTCACCTGTTTGTCTACGGCAATTATATGATAAATATCCTGCATAAAATGCCAAAATTATATCAATTATTACTGCAAACATAAATACTGACCCCTCCATTTATTATTATTATCTATTTATAAATTATATAAAATTTATTTAATATATAAATTATGTAACTAAATGTATAAAAGTTTTCTTATTTTTATCTCTAATTTATGTTTAATTTCTTCATTTATACATAATACTAATACTTTTTTTAAACATTCATATAATGAAAATTATATTTCAAAACTTAAATTAAGTAGATCTACTGAGATTGATAGTTATAATGACTTAAAATATAAACATTGGAAAAATATTTTTAAATATTTAAATAATAAAACATACAATACTAATTATTGTAAATGGTTTTATAATAAAAATCAAACCTCTTTTAATTCGTCTTATGATATTAATCATCTTACATCTTTTAATTATGAAAATAATTCAATATTTTATAATAAAGTAATAAATTATAATAATTTTAATTATAATAAATTAAAAAAAATTAATTATTATAATAATACATATCTTTATTTAATTGATAATAATATTAAATTATCGATTAGTAATCCTTTAAATTTAATTTATAATATTGATATTATTCATCCTTATCATTCTAATTGTCGTTTCAGTATTAAAATTATTTATAACTTAAATTCTAATGATATAAATTCTATTTCTCTATGTAGATATTATTGTGGTGATAATTATTATTGGAGTAATGATAATTATATAAATATTTTAGATTCTAATAATTTTAAAAGTGATTTTTTATTTGGAAGATACATCTCTTTAGATATTCCTTTTAAAACTTATTATTATAAAAACAAACTTATGTTATATAATTATAAATATCCACATTTATATGAAATTAAAAATTCTAAAGATAATATTATTTTTCAATTACCAGATAATATTTTATTAGAAATACCCAAATTAATAACTTCTTATGAAAAATTTAAAATAAAATTAAGTTGGTCTTTTAAAGATGATATTGAAATTAATATTTTAGATATTAATTATTTAAATAATACTATTAAAAATATTGGTTTATTTACTTTTATTTAAATATTTTATACTATAAAAGTAGTAATGAAAAAAAAAGAAGACACAAATAAAAAAAAAGCAGTCTCAAATAAAAAAAAAGGAGGTTTTTTAGATTTTCTAGATGATAAAAAAGATATTGTACAACAACCACAACAACCACAACAACCACAACAACCACAACAACTACAACAACCACAACAACAACAACAACAACAAGTATCAGAACAATATCAAGAAAAAATAGAAAATTCTAAAAAAAATGAAAAAAATATAGAATCAAAATTAACTAAAACTTCTAAATTATTTAAAACTACTAAAAATGGTATTTCTGGTTCTACATTTTTAAAAATATCACTTAAAATCGACCAATCCGTATTAACTTCTCCTGGATCATTAATTTATTTAAAAGGTGATGTTGAAAAAGGTGAAATTAAATTTGATGGTATTGGTAAAGCATTATGGAGAGGTTTAGGAGGTGAAGATATGTTAATTACTAAATATACTGGTAAAAAAAAAAGTGGAGAAATTGCATTAGGTTGTGATATGCCAGGTGATATTGTTGAAATTGATATCAATCCAAATACAGAATGGTGTATATCTAGAGGGTCATTTTTATGTTCTACAGAAAATTTAAAAATTTCTTCACAAGTAGTTGCAAGGGGTTTTTTTGGTATTGGTACAAGCGAAGGATTTATGATGCCATTAATTCAAAGTGATGATAAATCGGGAAAATTTTGGTTAGCTAGTTATGGTACTTTTGAAAAAATAGAATTAAAAACAAATGAAGAAATTATAATAGATAATGGTTGTTTTCTGGCTGCTAATAAAAATATGAACTATACTATTGAATCATTGGGAAAGAACATGTTAGGAACTTTATTTGGTGGAGAAGTTTTTGGTATGAAATTTGTAGGACCAGGAACTATTTATATACAAAGTAAAAATTTAAATAATTTTGTTGCTGATATAAATTCTAGAAAAAAATAATAAATTTAATTATTAATAATTTTTATTTATTTTTTATTATCAATTAAATCATTTATATTATTAATTAGTTCATGAACTTCTTCTTTATTATTTATTTTACTTTTTTCAATTACACATGATATATTAATTAAGTAATAATATAACTTTTCTTTCTTTGTAATAAATTTTTTACTGATAACATAATCATCTATATTTTTTTTGTTTAAAAACTTGAATTTTTTATATAAAATTTTGTTTTTATCAATATCTATTAAATCAAATTCTTTAGAAATATAATCTAATATTTTATATTCAATACCATAATAATTTCTTTCAAGAATACTTGCTAATTCTTCTACATTTTCTGAAAAAATAACTTCATGATTTTCAATATAATTATCTAATACTTTATAATCATTTGAAGTCCATTTCTTTCCATGATTTTTATTATTAACTTGCATTTATAATAAAAAAATGATATATATTTTTTATCATTTTTTTTAATAGAGTAATTTATTTTCTTATGAAAAAAAAATTATATGTTATAACCAATAATAATAATGAATTTGATGATTTTTTAAAAAAAAAATTAATTATATGTGAAAAATGTAGAAAATTTTTAGGAAAGAATGATAATGATAATGAAATAATAACATGGACAAGAATTGATATTAATAACTGTTTTTGTAATATTAATCTTTAATTATTTTTTTAATTACCACCAGAATTTATTTTTGCTAAATAGTCTTCTATATATGATCCTCCCTTTTTTTTACCTCTCTTTTTACCTTTTTTCCCACCACCACTAGACGAATTTGGAAATCTTGATTCCATTATTCTAATAGCATCACTACTACTTGTATCATTTAATTCTGCTCTAGTTAATCCATATGCTTCTGGATTTTCAAATATCAATTTACATTCAGGTGATTGTATATATTTACCTTGTTCATCAAAATTAATATCAGTAGTAGTTATGCTATCTGCGCCACCCTTTATTTTTTTTCTTAATAGCGATTTTAAACTCTTTAAATTTTTATCAAAGTTACCTCCTTTTTTTTTATTTTTTTTTTCTAAATTCTTCTTATAAACTGTTAATAATACATATTTTCCTTGAGATTTTACATATTCTTTTTTTGATTTTCCTTTTTTATATATTTTTTTATATTTATTATCGACTAATTTTCTACGATAAAATATAAATTCGTTCATATTCTATTTTAATTAGAGAATTTAAAAAAATTAACATACTGTATTATGTACTGTTGGAATATAATGTTGATAATACCACAATTGTTGTTGTCTTTGAACATCCATTGGAGGATTAAGTACCGGAGGGATATTTTCTCCTACTTTTTGAGCAGGAATATAATAAGGCATTGTTGGATACATTACAGTTGTTGCATTATTATTTGTATGAGATGTATGACTTTGTGATTGAATAGTATTTGCAATATTATTTGCTGTATTATAATATGAATTTGTAAGTGGTGTATTTTGATATGATGTATCTTCATAAACTGGTCTAATATGATATGAAGGCCACGAAGAGTTATTTTCAAAAAAAGGGGTTAAAATAAGATTTGGTAATTTATTTACAAAACTATCACCAGTTTCACTTTTTGTTTCAATATCAGTTTTTGTCATTTTATATTAATATATTAAATTATTTTTATATATTTTTATTATATAGAAAAGTGTAAATGAGTAGTTCTGTGGCTAGAGGAGAAGTAAGAAAATCTGCTAGACAAAGGAATGCACCTGATGTTTTTCAACCAGAAAATTTTAACTCACGGCGCGAACAAAAACAAGAAACTAAAAAACAAGAAAAAAATAGAAGAGATAGTAATAAAGAAGCATACGAATTAAAAATATATTTAGATGATGATATAGATGGGATTAATGAAACTTTTGGAACACGTGAAAATATTAAAAAAGATAATTTAGGATTTCCTTTAGAATTTGAATTACATCTTGATGCAGCAGATCCTCAACTAGTTGCTCTTCAAAACGAAGAAGCTGCTTTAAATTATGAATTAGCAAGAGCAAAAAGAGAAGGACAAATTCCATCATCGCAAAAACAAGATTTGCAAGAACAAAATTTTAGAAGAATGGTTAGAGATCAATTATTACCAAAATATCAATACACAGAATTTATACGACGTAAATATTTCGCTCCAACTATATTTTTCTCATATGATGAACCTGTAAATATTACTGATGATAGTTTAAAATTAAAATTAATAAATGAAGCAATTGGTAAACAAGGTGCATTTATTAAGTTCTTATTTAGTAAAAATTTTGCAAAAACTTGGCAAGAAATGTTTGGTAGAATTAATCATGATTTGAATGCTATGCATGGACCAGACGTTCAAAAAAATATTTTATTTCATAATAAAATATCTTTTATTATTGCAATTACATTTGCATCATTTGATAGATTAAGAATTAAAAATAAAGGACAATATATTCCTATACAATTTTTACATCATGAAACAACTAACTATTTAATGATGTTTGGAGCATTTGCCCTACTATATTTTAATAAAGTTGATTTAACTCAAATTAAATCTAGTAATATATTGGCACAATTATTTCAATTATTTACAGAATCTTTTAAAAGTTTATCAGAAGAAATAATACAAATAAAAGAAATATTTATTAGCAGAGATTTTGTTGAAAGACATATGGAACGTATTAACTCTTGGATGTTTGATGTTTTTGCAAATGCATTAATAAATTCTTTTCAAACTTCCAAAGATGTAATTATTAATCTAAATTTTGATGATTTACTTGGATTAAGATATGCATTAAATACTGTTGCTGAAAATGTAGGTCATGCTATATTAATTTTAAATAACCCAGAGATATTAATGCATGATTCTGATGGAAATATTAATGATTATGAAGCGGGTCCGAGAATGGTTGGAACCCCCTTTCCTTTTTCGAGAGGCATGATTGATAATACCAAAGATGATAAAGATAATTCTTCGCGTCAAGGCCATCGACCCGGAGGTCCAATTCAATCAAGTTTTGGTTGGAGAGGCAGTATTCAACATGCCCTCGTGGCTAAATCCAATAAACAACCCAAGTCTAGGCCTCATTTTGCGCCTTACAAGAAAGACAAAAGCAAGAAAGGTGGATCAAAAGGGATAAAAGAGTTAAAGAAACTAATAAATAAAAAAGAAAAAGAATCGTACAAAAATTTTAAATTAATTAATAAATTAGAAATCAAATTAAAAAAAATAGTAGAAAAATTATTAGAATTAGATAAAAAATATAAAGAAGTTCAGAAAAAATATAAGAAAACGAAAAATAAAAAAGATAAAAAAACAATCGATACAGTATTAAAAAATATTAAAAAAGAAAAAGATAATAAAATTAAATTAAGAAAAGATATTAGTAAAAATAAAAAAGAAAGTAAAAAAATATTAAAAGAATTAAAAAAATTAGATAAAATTAAAAAAAATAATGAAAAAAATCAAGATACTTATGCAAAAAAAAAATGATATAAATATTAATTTATATTATAATTATATAAATTACAATAGTTCCCAATATGCAAGTAAATCAAAATTCCAATATCAATACCTTAAATGATTTAATTAATGCAACATATAATGAATATGATAATAATATTAATGAAGATAAAGATTATTCCAAAATTTTAATTAGTATTTTAAAAAAAAATAACTTTTGGCCTGCATTACAAGTTAAAAAATTTAAAGGTATTAAAAATATATTACTATTACATAATACATATATTAGAGATGATATCGATCAATTTAAAGAATTATATGATATGTGTAGAAGTGTTGTATTAGATTTTGATGCACCGAAAGAAAATATCGTTGTATCTTATTCTAATAGTATTCCAGTTAGAATTAATAATGATTCATATGTTCATAATATTAATGATCAATATTTAGAAGCATATGATGGTACTATGATTACATGTTATTATTACAAAGATAAATGGCATTTTGGTACAACAAGTTGTCCTGATATTAATAGTTCGTGGTTTTCTCATCCTACAAAATCACATGGAACAATGTTTGATGAGGTATTATATTCTTATTCAAATAAACAACTAGATATTTCAGAGATTAGAAACGATTTTTGTAATTATCTAAATAAAGAAATATCATATATTTTCGTACTTTTACATCATGAAAATAAACATATTATTGATTATTCAAATATTTTAGGAAATAATTATATGCATTTAGTTCATATTGATTCAAAATATATTAGTAATCTTGCTGATGTAGATATATTTGATCCATTTATTAATCTTCAGAAATATGGAATTATTTATCCTAAAAAATTTGTTAATGTAGATGATGCAAATAATTATATTTTAAATAAAGATAATACAACTTATGGTTTTATTATTAAAAGAATGACTGATATTGGATATTCTTTAGCTAAAATATCACCAGATCATATTAAATATAGAGAAGATACTGATCCGTGTAATCCAAATCCTTGGTATAATTTTTTAGTAACATACATGAAAAATAGAATAGATTATCATATTAATGATTATATTAGGGATTATAATCCAAATATTGAAAAATTATATGATAATAATGGTAAAGAAATAGATCCGACATATTTAATTCATACATCAATATGCACTATTAAAGATCAAATACATAAATTATATATCGCTACTACATCATATAATTCGAAAAAAAATATCTTTAAAATGAATAAAGAAATTGATAAACATTTTGTACCATTAATTAGATTTCATCTTGGTAGATTAAGATATAGACAAGTCACTGTATATAACAGTCTTATTACTGGCAGAGATGTATATTATTATATTTGTCATTGTTTACGTGCAACTGATGTTAAACAGTTATTAAACCTATTTACAACATCTACTGGCTTTGATATTAGTGATAGATCTATGCTATGTCTAGTTACATTAAATAAATTACTTAATTATTAATATATTTAACATTTAACCATTTATTTTTAAGAATACCTAAATTATTACTGTTAGTTGGATTAAAAGCTGAATTTTTAGATATTCTATGATAACATAATACTTTATTTATATTATAAATTTTTTTTGATTCAAAATATAATTTAAACCATAAATCATAGTCTTCTATTATATTATCGTCCTCACACCATTTTGCTAATTCCTTTTTTATTATTACTGATGAATTAATTATCGGATTATATTTAAATATATCAAAATTAGATATATCACCATATGGTATTGTTGGAGTATAATTATTTATATCGCCAAAATATTCACATGATGTACCAATTACATCATAGTCATTTAAATATTCTATTTGTAACTCTAATTTATTATTAACCCATTTATCGTCAACATCTAATAATGCTATATAATCATATTTTGCATGACTAACTAAATTATTTAATGTTATTGATTTTCCTTTAAAATTAAAATTTATAATTTTTAATTCAAAATTATTATCTGAATATTTTTTTATTAAATTATCTATTTTATTTTTAACTTCATTTTTGAATTTTTCATCATTAAATTTACCATTTATTCCTATTAATAATTCCCAGTTTTTATATGTTTGTGATAATATAGAATTAACTGATTCTTCTAAATATTCTATACCATTATATAATGGTATTATAATAGAAACAAATTTATTTTCCATATTAAATAATTAATATATTTATTTTATATGTTTTTAAAACAAAAAAATTTATTTTTATTTTTATTTCATATTTTTAATTTTATTATCAAGATATCTATTAATTTTACTAAATAATGTCTTGTTTTTTTCACCTTTTCCATTTTCTAAATCTCTAATTGTTGTAAATGGTATACTTAATTGTGTTGCTAAATCTTTTTGCGTTAGTTTACACATTGTTCTTTTTTGCTCTATTAATTTACAATCATCTAATTTAAATTTTTCAATTGTAACAATTTCATCCTCTTCTAATTTTTTCAATTGTTTTGTACCAGGCATATTTTGATAATTTGTTTTATTTACTACAGGTGTTTTTTTTTTATCATTACTAATTTTTCCACCACCAATTTTTACTTCCGTCCAATCTTGACAATCCATTTAATATTAAAATTTAATAATATCTATATATCATTTTTTTTTATATTAACTAATTAAGAATGAATAATTTTAATTATTTATTATTAATAATATTTATTATATTATTAATATTTTATTTATATATTAATTATAATATTAATTTTGAATTTTTTCAACAATTGCCACAGGCTGATTTAGGTCCTATTAAATTTCTTGATTTTGAATCTAATGAATTATTAGGTAAATATCCATCGAATTGGAAAGAAAGTGAATTATATAGTAAAGATACATATCTCGAACCTACTATTATATATATTAAACGAGGACCCAGAGGAGCTCAAGGTTCAGCTGGTACAACTGGTACCCCAGGTGTATGCAAAGGAAATATTAATATTGGTGCAATTGTTGGCGATAAATTAGAAATTGCTAGTGATAATTTAAAAATTCTATCTGAAAATACAACATTTAAAAATAAATTATGTTTTGGTGACGATAAAAAAGCATGTTTAGATAAAAATTTAATTGATAAAATTAAGTATAATAAAAGTATTCAAGATGAAAGAGATTTATATAAAAACAGAGTTGATACCGGATTTTATGTAACTAAAACAGCTAAAGATTTAGAAACTTCAAGAGCAGATCAAAACGATAAAAATGCCCAAAAATATAAGAAAGATTTTGAAGATTGCGAAAAATTAATAAATGATACTTCAGAATATGTAACAAGAAATATATGTGATAAAGAGATTAATGATAAAAATACAGAATGGGTAGATAAAGGTTATGAAAAAACTATTGCAGATCTATCACAAAAAGTAGAAGATTTAGAATTAGAGGCATATAATCTAAATCAAGATATGCATAATAAAAATAAATATAGAACTGCTGAAGAGTATGCCAAAAAAATTACTGAAATAGGAAAGCTCAATGCTGATATTGCTGAATTAAAAGGGCTAAATAATAATTATATTAAAAACTTTGTTGAAAGAGGTTATGCTACATGGAAAGATGTACATCCTACTATTCAGAAACTTTATGGAGAAATTACAACTGCTGATAGTTTAGGAGATCCCGGTCTTTATATCAAAAAACGCGATTGTAAATGTAACATTGCTAGCGATAATGAAAATTATGGTCTTAAAGTATCCGCAAATGGTAATTGGGGAGAGATTGGTACTAAAATTGGATCATATGGTAAAATAACATCACATGAAGTGGGTGCATATCCACCCGAAAAGTATATACAACGAGGACAATGTAACCATAACATCGCAAATGACGCAACAAATTATGGTCTTAAAGTATCCAAAAATGGTAATTGGGGAGAGATTCGTGATCAGATAGGTTTCTATGGAAAAATAACTAATGCAAACAATCTAAATAATTTGAATGATTATATCAAAAAACGTGATTGTCACTATAATATCGCAAATGACAGAAGAAATTATGGTCTTAAAGTATCCGAAAATGGTAATTGGGGAAAGATTGGCACAGGAGAAAATGAGTATATAATTCGTAGTGAATATAATAATCTACGAGAACAATTAAGAAATTCACAACAAACATCTGATATGAGTAGGTTAACTAGTATTAATGAAAATAGTAGAACAAATAATCTTCATATTTATGGTGATAATTTACAATTTAGAGGTAATAGTGTTACTTTTAATAATAAGTTATGTATTAGAACATCACCCGATTCAGCCGACACCGTTTGTTTATCAGCTGATACAATTAGAAAAATGAATGAATCTCCATGTGGTGAAAAGGGAGAAGATGGTACATGTATAGGATAATATTTTTATATCAGTTTTAATAAATAAATTTTTTTTTATTTTTCTAGTATTAAAATAATGGAAGTTATAATATTTATAATAGTTATAATAGTTATAATAATATTTATACATTATTTATCTAAAAATATAGATAATTTCAGTAATTATGATATTACTCAATTAAATACACTCGATTCTGATTTAA
>Ga0066371_10000122_pt1 | contig 16307 bp, 10 predicted proteins | sample Knorr_S15_td_DCM_FD_71214 | JGI IMG/M metagenome (GOLD analysis project Ga0066371, IMG submission 71214) | Marine microbial communities from Southern Atlantic Ocean transect - Knorr_S15_td_DCM_ad_63m_LV_B | ecosystem: Environmental > Aquatic > Marine > Oceanic | place: Southern Atlantic ocean... | reverse complement strand
TACTTTAGTTTGAGATCCACCATCAACTACATGCTCACCACCAAATAATTTAGTAAATGTTGCAGCAATGTGATGCTCGAACTCATGCCCCTTCTTCTTGGCATTTTTACCAGCAGTAACAGCAGCAGTCATATCGGTTCGTTTAGGTATCTTCATTATAGTTTAGTAATATGTTAAATGTATGGTAAAGTGGACGGTTCTTTAAGTGTCTCTAGCTCTTTGCCCATCATATACTCCTCATCTTCAACCAGTTGCAATTCATCAAGAAATGATTTATGATCTACAAATGACATTTTTCTCTTCATCAACTCAATGAATTCATATTGTTTCCTAGATTCGCTCATTAAATCTTCATTCTTAAATCTTGAGTTAATAAAATCTTTAATTGCATCTTTATTAAACATATGAATACCATTCATTACCTGTATATAATTATCATGTCCCCAATAGTCTAACATATCATCATTTCTAAAGAGATCTAAGAACTCATGTTTACATTTTTGTTCCATAGTTCTAACCCATTTAGTTTTATTATTAGTCATATGTCTCCAAAATGGTGAATCATCTCTATTTGTACAATAATGTAAATTAAGGAATTGAGAATAGTCAAAGAATATTCTATTTTGTACCATATTAAATCTATCTCTATTATAATCTAAGTTCTTTAATGTAGAATTAATACTAACAAATGTCTCAACCATAAATGTTAAGTATTGATGTGTTAATGCTTCTAATGGTTCAATAAAACCACCTGATAAACCCACTGCTACACAGTTACCAATCCATGCCTCCTTCCAATGTCCAGTCTTCCATTTAATTATTCTATCTGACTCTAATTGTACACCATGATTATCATTTAACCATCTATTATAATCTTCCTTTGCTTCATCATCAGATGTAAATTGTGAAGAATATAGATAACCAGTACCAAATCTTTCTTGAGTAGGTATCTGCCAAATCCAACCATTTTGTGTTGCTTCAGATAAAGTATATGTTGGTATCTTACCAGTATTGTTATTAACTAATTGAGGTATTGCACTATCAATAGGTAGATGTTGTGATAAATCTACCCACTCTGGATTTAATTCATTTAATAATATAGATTTAAACCCACTAGCATCAACAAATAAATCTGCATGATAATTACCAGTATTCTTACCTGTAACACTCTGAATATTCTTACCATCAGATGTTACTCTTGATATTACATCAGGTATTAATGTTACTCTATCCTTTAAATAATCAAATAAGAAATTACATAGTTTATCAGTTGTTATATGAAAAGCATAATGATAACCTGTTAATTTATTAGGTATTAATGTATTAGCTTTATTCCAATTAACACCACCATTATATGTGTTATTTAATAATGAATGAAAGGCACTATAATTATCTGATAGATCATCATTCTGTTGTTCACTACTATCACATGTTACTTGACCAAATCCATGATAATATTCTTCATTAGGAATCCAATTCTTAAATAATACTCCTAACTTAATCGTTGCATCTAATTCTCTAATAGCATCCTCAGTTGTGTATCCTAAAGTATCATTGAACACATCAATAAAACTAGGTGTTGTTCCCTCACCTACACCAATACTTTGATTATCAGGATCATATATGAGAGATATATTAACACTATCACCCCAGTAATTCTGCATAATTGCAGCAGTAACTAACCCAGATGTTCCACCACCAACTATAACTATTTTCATACACATTTATAACCAATAACACCAAAATCTTCAGGTGGGTCAATGTTACCTAAAGTCTTAAAATATTTAACATAAGGAGCACCTAATCCGATAGAATATTCATAAAACATATTAGAATTATTCATCCAATCATACGGTAATATAGTTTCACCTGTAGCATTTTGATTATGATGTGCTATTCTATAATCATCATCACTAAATGAATCACTTAATATACTATCTAAAAACTTTTTACCTGCAAATACACCTGGATGAGAGAAACAAGGACTATTTAAGTATTCTATTGCTGCATCTTTTGTATTCTGCCAGAACTTAGTATCATATCTTGATCCATATTGATATGAAAAACATATGAATGATTGTAGTGTTTGAATAATATAATTACTGTAGGTTAATTGTAACATATGATCGTGTTCTTCTCTTTCTCGTGCATTATCATTGAACAAATATCTACATATTTGTTCTGAAATAAAGAATGAAGATTCTGCACTTGATCCAGGACTTCCTGGTTCGATATTAATTAACGCTGTACCATTCCGAATATATCTTTTATTATCTGGATGAATTACATAGTTAGATATTTTTGGTGTCCATGTGTGTGAGTATATTTTATACTGATCAAAATCCTCATCAGGAAATACTAATTTAAAATCCTCTCTAACATCCTCTTCTGTTGATATATTACTATCATACAAATAAACCCATCTTTGCATATTACCATAAGGTAAACCAACAATATGTCCATACTTAGCAGCATATTCTATAGTATAATTCCATTCACCTTTTGTTGGTTTCTCTACAATTACAGCACTATTTGTAAATGTAACACTAGGATTCATATAGTCATCTTCCCATCCTAATGGATTCTTCTCAGTACAATCAATAACATAATCATATTCATCTCCATTAATAAGGCATTTTTCCCCACTTACTTCAAATGAATCAATTTTCTGCTCAATTACAGATACACCTTCCCCAAATATTGATCCACCGTCTTTAATAAATTCTTGTCTAAACTTTTCAATATTAAATGTATTACTACATCCTTGAACCATAAAGTTCTTATCTCTTCTCGTACCCCACCCAACATATTTGTATCCACAACTATCCACACCATCACAATACTTTTCTAACCATCTCTTAGTAAAGTATATCTCTCTTTCTAATACTTCCTGAAATGCTACACCTGCACCACTTAACATAAATGGGTGTACTTTATCAGGATCATGTATCAATGTATATTCATCATCACCAAAATCATCTATACCATCATATCTTTTATTATTAATTAACAGTGCCAACTGCATGAATCCCTCCATAGTTGCACCAACAATAGCTATCTTTCTACTCATTGTATTAAATTAAGTGTGGTTATTTAGTAAAAAAGTTAATGTTTATTAGCATCCTTCTTTCACTATCAGTTGGTGACCCTGCATGATAATGATTTGAAGGAAATAATATTAATCTACCTTTCTTTGGACTAACAGAATCAATCGGTTCCCATTTATGATTGAATCTATCAATCTCTACCTTATCATTTATATCACATTCATTGAACAAATATGTATCACCAGTTGAATCAGTAGGATAATATATTGCACTAACACCACCAGTATTAGTAGCATCTGTATGTGGTGGATAATGTTTAATATCTTCTGCTCTTGGTGTCTGTAGTATTGCTCTTAATCTTACAGGATGATATCCAGGAATTATATCATCTACAACTTTAGATAATAAACCTATAGTAACATGATATAATGCAGTATCAAATATTTGACCATTATTATAAATGTCACAAATAAATTGTGAATAACCACCACTCTTAGTATCATTAGATGAGTGTGGATAATCCATAGAATCCTGCCAGTTCCAAGGTACTTCTGGACTGGACATTAAACTCTCAAGTACATCTTGATATGTAGGAGAGATTATATCATCAAATACTTGAAATTCAATGGTCATCTTTAAACAAATCAAGAGGGATTACTTTATCATTTATAATATAATCATTAAGTATATCAGGATCTTCAAAGTTCTCCTCTACATTATCAAGAAATCCTTTCAAATCTCTTATTAATTCCCAACAGGCATGTTGTTCTAACTCCTCTTCAGGTGATAGATTCTCCCTCATTCTACCTAACTCAGCATAATACTCATACTTGAGATAGATATACTCTCTGACTTTAATAAAGTCTTTGAATGTTGCTACGGTTGCCATGTTTTAGTCACTGTAATGTTTGCTTTTCTAAAGTCATCATCAACAAACTTTAGTGCTGTACCACTATATGATACCACATATCCCTCTGGTTGTGAAGCAACACCATCAACAAATGTCTGAATCTCCTTAACTTTATTCAACTGACTTATTACCATCTTTTTAGCACTACGAATTGATATGTAAGATGCAACAGTAAAATATATCTCTGTCTCATACTTAGCAATAAATGCTAAACCTGCGTTCTTCATGTGCATATATCTTTTCTTACCCTTTTCTGACTTCTTACTATCAATTTCCTCATCCATTTTAACAGAATAGAAATTAGCAAAATCATATGCTACTCTCTTAGTATCAACAATTCCCTGTCCTTTACGAATTCTTTGGTTAAAGAATTGTTTGAACAATAATGCCATTACAAATTTAGATGAACCATATTCATGGATAATATCTAAGAACTCAGATGATCTCTTTAATGATCCCTTTGCTCTATTAATTAATGCAGTGTACTTAGCAGATTCTTGAACATTAAACTTAGTAACACCTGCTTCATCAGCAAAGTTAGCATTAGCTATGAATATATTCTCATCAGTATGAATAGTATGTAATTGCCAATTAGGATTAAATACTGCCTTCATATCTTGAAGAGTCTCACCAAAATATATTGTATGAAATACTATACCTAACTTTGCTTCCATAACAGTAATGCCTTTAAGTGAATCAACAGGCACAGCATATGTAATAGCATTAGGTTGGAAGGTGACCACTTGTTTGCCACCTATCTTAGCAAATTTCTTATCTTCTTCAGTGAATAACAAATCTCCTTGAAACACCCCAACTATACCAGTTTGAGATAGATATTTCAAACAAGTCTTTAATTTCCTTCTTAATATCTCTGCTTGATAGTAACGATCTATATCTGTATCATCATAACATACTTTAGGATTAACTTTATTAAATACTGATTTAGTACCAACAAAGAATCTCTGATTAACTGGATCTCTACCACATATAATAGCAGGTGCTCCATCCCACTTAGTTGAGATGGTTAGTTCACTCTTCTTACCTGTGAGCATATTTCCGAAATTTTCCAAAAATACAACAGTCTCCATTCCACCAGCAGAACCAGCGTTGAGAATGTTATCTTCGAGATGCTCAAGGTGTGTGTTCTTCATACTACCATTATAGTACCCTGTGGGACTTAATGGGGCATGACTGGACACTTTATGAGGTGGTTTCATTAACGAAACGGTGGTCCGCACAACCATACTACTAGACTCCTTCTAATACCTTTAGTAACTGGTGTAACTTGATGTAATGAATAACTAGGAAATGCTATAACTAATCCTTTCTTCTTTGGTAAAGTATTTAATTTACCAGAATTGATTTGAAAATCTCCACCTTCATATTCATCAGCACCAGATAATTGTAAGGTAAGACTTAATTTCCTTTGAGGATGATCAGATCCTACCACACCACTATCAATGTGCCATCCATAGAATGATTTATCACTATTATATCTTGTATATTGCAAATCTTCACTAAACCCTGAAATATCAAATCTCCAGTGCATCCCATTAAGACACCTAGAGATATTTCCTAATCTTTGATATATCCATTCTGTGTCATTATTTAATGTTATCCAAGAATTTAATGACTTACGAATAGCTGAATTCTGTTTTTGATCTTTTTGATTAGCACCTACTGTTGAATCTTTAGCATCATACTGTTCACCAAGACGAATAATTTCATCACACTCATCAGTAGTGAATCCCTCTTCCCAAGTGCCATAGTCAGTCTCATCAAATGTAGGATGAGGTAATAAATGATAAGTTGCCATTACAAAATTAATAAATTACTCGAATGTCTCCTCCATTTGGGATGACAGTATATTTAGTACCTGCCACTGCACGACCAGCAGATCCACCACCAGGATTGGATTTACCCCAGTCACCACCAGCAACTCCAGGTTGACCAGGAGTTCCAGGAGTACCAGATTGACCGCTACCTCCAGGTGTGCCAGGTTGCCCAGGTTGTCCGTCACCACCTGGAGTTCCAGGAGTTCCACTACCACCACCTGATCCATCACCACCTGGAGTTCCAGGAGATCCAGGAGTTCCAGGAGATCCTGCACCAGCACTACCACATGATCCACTACCTCCAGGAGATCCAGCACCACCAGGAGATCCAGGAGTTCCTGATCCTCCTCCAGATCCACCTTGACCACTACCTCCAGGAGTTCCTGATCCACCTGGCGTTCCAGGAGTTCCAGGAGTTCCAGCACCACCAGGTGTGCCAGGTGTGCCAGGCGTACCACCAGATGATGTCAACGCATCAGTGAGGTTATTCCATCCTCTTCCAGATGAACCAGAACCAGCGAATCCCTTGAATCCTTTAAATCCATTATAACCCCCTTGTCCACCTGATCCACCTGAACCACCGCCTCCACCTGATCCTCCAGAACCGCCAGATCCACCTGATCCACCGCCTCCACCTGATCCTCCAGAACCACCTGATCCTCCAGAACCACCTGAACCTCCACTACAACCATTCCTCATCTGAACAGAGTATTGTTGGTTAGTTCTAGTATTAACAGTATTTCTTGTCTCCTGTGCAGTTGTTTGACAACTTGGATACCTACTCCACCATTCTCTTCTTCTACTACAGCTCTGACTATAAGTAGTCGTTGTTTGCTGTGATGTACCAGCAACTCTTTGCCATTTATATTGTGTCCATGTCTGCTGACCTGGAGATCCTGGAGAACCAGGAGATCCGTCAGATCCAGGAGATCCACTACCACCTGATGAACCACCTCCACCTGGAGATCCAGAGGAACCACTACCACCTGGAGATCCATCAGATCCAGGAGATCCATCAGCAGTAGGAGCATTTCCATCTGATCCATCTACTCCATCTACTCCATCATATCCACCTCCTCCTCCACCCCATATCTTAGAGGCATTACCTTCACACTCAACATATACTACACGACTAGCAGGTGCAGATGGATTACTAATACTAATAGCATGACCACCAGGTTGTCCAGATGATACTCCTTTAGCTCCACCTGCCCCCATAATTCCCATACCAGCAGGAGAATTGTTGACATATATGTTAAGGTTGGATGATGACGAACTACCAATAGATATAGCAGGAGTGGCAACACTAGGAGATATAACCCTACCCTTAACTTTAAGATACTTTGTTATATTTTTATTTAAATTTGAATTCCAGTTTACACTAGCAGTAGGTGTTGTTGGTCCTGTAAGAGTACCAGCATCAAACTGTGTCTCTGTTTTAGTTGGATCTTGTTCTAGAACATATTCTTTGATAACATCTTTAATATCATTAGGTGAAATAGCACCACTGGTAGGTATATGTGCATTTTCAGTAGCATCTAAGATATATGGTAGATGAGTAGTAGATGTTGTAGGTACTGAACTATAGTCATATGGAGCATCAAGATTGGTTACTCTATGCCACTCTGATGCACCAATAGATGAATCAGTCTTACCTATCGCTGCTCTAATACTACCAAATGATATTTCACTATTATTTGGTATATTAGCAGTTTTTAATAACTTCTGAGTAGTATTTGACCAATCAGGTGCTGCCATGCTTAATTACCTATGATAGTGTTCCTAGGGATATTGAACCAACCCCTACTACATTTAGTATGGCAGTAGTGCCATTGATTATAAACTCAACACCAGTAGTTGCACTACCAACATGAGATATCCATGTCCCTGCTGAATCTTTATGCTGGAACTGATTAGTTGGAAGATGATAACATACATTAGCAGTACCCCAACCAACTGGTTCCTCTACTGGTTTAGCAGGAACAATACTAGGACTTGTATCTCTATGATTAGCATCATTAACAATTGGTCCCTTCCACCCTCTTACACCAATATAGTCATCAATAAATTTACCATAAGTTTCTGTTCTTAATCCAATAAAGTTGCCATCACCCTGACCCATAGCAACACGAACCTTCATCTCTGCCCTATCAAACCACATATTACCAATATGTTCACCATCACTATGGAAATATGCAATAGGACTACCACCCTGAGTAGTATTTGCTATTGGTAGACATAAAGCACCACCAGCATATCTCATATCAAGAGCACCACCAGGTTGGTCTGTATTAAATCCTACAGATATTGTTGTAGTACCTACACCAACAGTTCCACCCATACCTAGGTGTCCACCATTTAAAGCTATACTTCTATAAATCTCTACCTTTTCTTCACCATTAGAACTAGGAGCAGCAACAGTAGTACCAATACCAATACTACCACACTCAAATATTGATGTTACATTCTCTAATGCACCAGCAGTAGTTCTATCATAACCAACATAGAACTTAGCATCATCTGATCTATCACCTGATGTAGATCCTATACCAATACCAGAAGAATTATTATCAATAAACAATTCAGCAGTTGGTGAGTATATCTCAAGACCTTCAGTAATTACAGGTGTAGCAGTATTAATACCAACATACTTACCAAATATTCTTGTATCCTGTCCAGAAGTAACAAGTATATTTGCAAATGTACTTACACCTGTAGGAGAGTAGAATGATACTGAAGAGGTAATACCTGATGCACCATCAATTTTAATCTTTCCTGTAGTAATAGTACCAACACCAGTAACATTAAGAGAACCACCAACATCTAAGCTAGTGCAATTTGCTTGCCCTAATGTTGAAATACCAGCGAAATTAGAATTAGTTCCTCTTATATCATTACCAATAATATCACCAGCATGAACAGCACCAGTAGCGATAATTGATGAAACACCAACAATCTTACCTGCCATAGTAATACCACTACCAATTATAAGACCACCACCATTTTCTATCTTAATTGAAGAACCAGTAACAGCAGCACCAACAACCAAACTACTACCAATAGTCTGTCCTCCACCAATATTTGAACTATCAAGAGCATCTATTTCTTGTGCAGTTACATTACCACTAATATTGAAATCAGCACCACCTGTCACAGTTCCTGTAAATGTTGATATACCTGCAACAGATAAACCTGCACCAACATTCAATACATTAATATTCTGAGTTGAACCAAGTTCAACACTACCAACCAAACTACCACCAATAGATATACTTCCACCAAGAATTAAATCTCCATCATGTACCCTAACAGTACCAATAAATCCTGCTGATTCTCCTGATGCAGCAACTGTAGCACCTACACCTAGGAACTCTTTAATATTAAGATCCTGTCCTATTGTACTAACACCTGTTCCTTTTATAATAGATTCAGAAGTACCATTAACAGTAACCTCATCTACTCTAATAGAAGGATCTCCAAGTAAACTGTATGCAGTTTGAGCACCAACAGCAGTAGAAGCAGTACCAGCAAATGTGGTAGCAGTTATTATTCCACCATTAGCAACAATACCACCAGCAATTTGAAGTGTACTAAAGCTAGTGATACCAGTAAATGTACCACCAACACCAGCAATATAATTAACAGCAATATTTGGAGTATCAGTTAAACCAGCAGCAACATTTGATTTCGCTGCATCTGTGACAGTACCAATAAACTGTGGTGCTGTTACGCTTGAAGTTGCAGTGACAGTAGAGAATGTACCAACATCAGCATTAACATTACCTTGACCTTGACCAGTTGTATTTGTAACCGTTAAATTCTTTGTTACGACTCCTTCAAATGTACCAACACCTGCTACAGGATCCATGTAGATTTCATAACCTACACCAAATCCAGCATTATCTCTTGTAAGTGTTGTTCCTATACCAACAGTTTTAACTGAATATATTGTATTACCTGCACCTGGGTTAACCCACACTGAAGCAGGGATACCCGTTAATTCTGATCCATCTCCTACAAATTTCTGTGCTGTAATAATACCAGCAAGACTTATTGTCGCTCCTTCACTACCTACACCAACTTGAAATGCCTCCTCAGGAATTGTAGTTCCGATACCAACTGACGAACCACTAGCTACATTAACAACATTGAAAAATGTAGTAACACCAGTGACTTTGACATTATTAAATTCTGCTACATCACTAACTATTACATTACCTCGGACATCGAGTTGTTGTCTGGGAATGGTACTTCCGATACCGACCAGACCATTATTGGAGATGAGATCATCAGTATCTACTTGGATCCCATCTCTAAAATTGATGACGGTTTTATAATTGCTAGGCATTATCTTATAGGAGACAAGACGCTTTTACTTATTTATCTTTGATGTCATCGACCTGTTGTGACAAGTCTTTGACTGCCTCAATTAGTAGAGGAATCAGTTTATTATAGTGGACACCCTTAGTGCCGTCAGGTTTAGTTGATACTGCTTCAGGAAGAACCTTTTCAACATCTTGAGCAATGACACCAATGTCATGTCCTTGATAGTTCTTGTTACCTTCCTTCCAGTCATATTCAGTACCACGAATACCCATTAGTTTTTCTAATGAACTATCCAAGATATTGATATTCTCTTTTAATGTAGCATCAGATGATTGACCATAGAATGCGATAATATCATCGAGACAATGTAATGGTCCTTTAAAGGTAGCACCAGAACCACTATGATAGAAGTCACCACTCATTGTAGTGAATCCAGTGAAGTTAACAGTATCATTAAAGTTAACTTCTGCAGAATATGATGTATCAGTTGCAATAGCAACAGAGTATCCAGGAGCAGCATTAAGAATTAAATCACCTGCACCAAACTTGGTAGTAATCTCAGTATTATTAGTTCCAACACCAACTTTAATGTTGTTGATATTTGCACCAGATGGGAACTGACCAGTAAATGTTATATCACCTGCTAGTTCAATACTACCACTAGATACAACCTTACCAGTAAAGTTAACATCATTAGTAAATGTAACAGGACCATCAAATTGTGATAAGATATTCTGCTGAATACCACCCTCTACATTTATTCTTTGCTTAACTGTAACTTCATCAAATACAACTGAGTTGGCAGAAGGATCTTCACCAGTAATTGTTGGAATAGGAATACCATATGAGGATTCTTTACCACTTGCTGATGAAATACGCTTGTTACCAATATAGAAGTCACCTCTATTATTCAATCCAGTGTAAACAACAGAACCACCACCTCTTTCTTGTGCTTGTGCAAGATACTCCTCAGTATCAGTCAGAGTTCTATTCTGTACCTGTGGTAGTGATGTTGAATAGTTACCTGGACCATAACCAAGGTATTCAAATGTGTGACCTGATGCTCTAAGGATAGATGGTCGTCTAGTCTCTATACCAAATACTTTGATCTTCTTAATCATAGAATCAATAGTATGTGGTTTAGGAACTGTTCCCAATTGTCCTCTGAGTACAGTAAATGCATTATTACCAGATCCACTTAACCCACTAGCAGATATTCTTAGAATTTCCTCATCTATTTCAACATAATCACCAATCAAGAATCTATGAGCAGTACCAACACCAGTGTGTTGAACAGGAATAGATGTATCTGTATTGGTTATATTAGTCTGTAATCCAACATTATCTCCATCATATAAGTTAAAGTATCTTGAACCAATAGCTTCTTCAATACTAACTGATTGATTATGATCTGAGAAAGCATGAGGTAATATTCTATATCCTGCAACGAATACAGGATCACTTACAGTCTTAGCACTAAATGAAGTTACACCAATACGAGTCTGACTGTAGTAGTCACCAACCTTAAGATTGCTAGAATTTCTAATAGTGAACTGTTCACCTTGTCTAATCGCATGAGCACCAGATGTAACAAATGTAGTAACACCTGTAGTAGCATCAAACTCTGTAGATGCAATAGCAACAGAAGGTCCAACTCTAAAGATATATTGATCTGAAGTAACTGTTGGATCTAATGTTGATATACCAATAGTAACTTGATCTTTAGCACCAACCTTAGTGATTATATAATATCCACCATCAGTTTTTCCAGTACCAGTTACTTGGAGTACATCATTAACAGAATTAATAATACCTGTAGTTGGAACACCAATAGATGCACCAGCGAAATTCTCAGGGAATAATGTTTCACCACCAACATATCCTGATCCAGGATTCTGTAGTGCAAATGTAGTAATAGCAGTAGAACCTACACCAACAGTAATATGTGCAGTTGCACCATTCCAATTTTGTGATCCATCTAACAATCTTACATTATACTTATCAGTAACAGCAAATCCTGTTCCACTACTCATCCAAGATCCATTTTCATATTCAACAAATCCATTCAATTCATGCTGAGTTGTTAATTGAACTGTTGCTACACCAGCAGAAACAGCAGTAACACTAGAGACAGCAATTCCAACACCAATGTTCTTAGTAAACTTATCAATAGATTCTCTTGTTAATGAATTAAGAAGACTATTAGTTTCTACTTTACCAAGTGGATCTCTTCTTGCAAAAGATACAGCAGGTGGTGGATTCTTCCTAATATTATCTCTATCTAACTGTGGATAGAAATCAGTAATCTGCTGACTATATTCTTGATCTGTAAATTCTGTTGGTGGTGCATAGTCAGATGCAGTAAGTTCTAATAGATATACACCATCACTTTCATCTTTAACCCAATTAGATAATGCTCTTGACCTATAAATGTCAAAGTTACCACCATTATCATTAATACTAAACCTAGGTAAGAATAAATCTCGGTTATGATTACCTTCAATATATGAACCAGTATTTCTCTTAACACCAGCAGTATCAGTATTACTGAACTGATACTCCATATTATTAACTACATTACTTACTGTAAAGTAACCGTTATATCCTTTATTTGCTAGTCCAACATTATTATTAGAATCAAGGATATTTTGAGTTAATATAATATCACCCACCTTAACACCATGAGGTAGTTCACATCTTACAGTTACAGTATCACCTACTTCACTACAAGTTGCGATAAATGAATACTTTCTCTTAAAGTTAGTATCAGTAGCATTAATAGTTGTAGCAGTTATATCAGCAGTTTTTGCATAACCAGTTTCACCTGTGTTTTGAATAATAAATCCATCTACAGGATTTCTTGAGTTATTTGCTTGCTTAGGTATTACATAACGAACCTTGTATAGCTTATTCTCAATACCTCTACGATCTTCATACCTCTTAAAGTATGCAGGATCAGTTTCATCTATAGTATTAATATTAGTATTATTAACAATTTCATTATAAAGAGTACTATTTGTTTCACTCAATACATACCAGTTATTCTGGTTGGCATCCCATTGTACTGGATGACCAATATTACTTGGAGATTTATCACTTACTCTACTTTCAATCCTTAAATTACTACCACCATACATGGCAATAGGAATATTATTAATTGCATTAGAGAATGTTTTTGCTACCTTAATAGCAGTGCTACTAACTTTAATAGCATAGTAAACTGTATTTGGTGCTAGGTTCTCTGGTAGATCACCATCATCACTAAACACACGAATAGTTTCACCATTTATAATACCAATATCATTAATTGCTAACTCAAAATTACCATTAGGTAGACTTGCAGGACTAAACTTAGTTCCTCTATGTGAATTGATACCAACATTAGAAGTTTGTACACCAGCAGTTACATTTTCTGGCATATAAATTGGAGAACTGAATTCAGTACCACCAATAGAAAGATATAATTTCTCATTTAAATTAGCACCAATTCTATATCCTTGGGTTAATCCAAGTGGTGCTACATCTTCCCTAGTAAATCCAGAAAGGTATAGATGTGATGATATACCAGTTTGTTGTGTCTTGTTAACATCTAACTGGAACCAAGTAATATTATCTAAGTCTTCTGCATATGTTGGAACATATTCAGGTGCAACAAAGTGTGTGATATATCCTTGGTCATCTCTTGGGAAAGCAGAGTTTCTAAATCCATCTGCAACTAAAGCATACTGACCAAAGTTGGAGTTAGAGTTAGTAATAGATGCGTCAGCACCACTCTCACCTCTTAAGTGACCATTAAATCCAATAGCGAATACAGAAACAATCTGAAGTTGTGCATTATTGGTTATGGCAACATGATCCTGCTCCCATCCTTTACGGTATACTGCTCCACTATCCAAATGATAAACAGTAGTTGGGTCAGTAGAACTAGATTCTGCACTTAATGTTGCACCTTTAACAAGATTGTATGATATTGATTCATATAAACGAGTTTCTTTATTATACTTAACAAATGCTCTATCATCTTTCTGCAATGAAATACCAGTAAACTGAGCAACAACCATTGAACGGAAACCAGTTGCTTTGCTACCATCAGCTTTCATTCCTTGCATACCATAAACTGATCTCATTGAACAGTTAAAGATATAAGGTGATGCACCCTTGACAGTATCAGATTCAATAGTTACTCTAGCTGTAGTAATATTGGTAGGTTTAGCAGGTAAATTATTAGGGAAATCTGCTATAAGATAAGTAAATTGTGTACTTGATATAACACTCTGAACTACAGTAGAAATATTATATTCATTTACATTAACTCCACTAATCTTAATAGGAGTACCAGCAGTAAGATCATGTGGTAACTGAGTCTGTACTGTTACCTGTGATGTAGGTGTTAATCCATCACCAGATATGATTGTTGATATTACTAATGGGTCAGTACCAAGAGCACCAACGATTTCATATTCTTCTCTAACCTTATCAAAGTCACCCTCTAAGTTTGGCCATTCGTAGTTAACTGCACGACCTGTTGGTTCCTGATAAGCATAACTTAGCTTATAGTAGTACATGCTAAGGTCAGTCTTCTCATATCCCTTAACATCGTTAATACCGTCAGCATACTCAAAGCATGTCAACTTATGGTGAGAGAATGTTGGTTTAGATTGATTAGCTTCAGTAAATTGTTGGTGATCAGTATATACTAACTTTTGCTCGTTTCCATCAAAGAATGAGAACTGCCAGAAATAACAGTTACCAGTAATTCTGAATATAGCAGTTTCTGGAACTCCAGGATCTGTTGGGTTAGGAACATACTTAGGTCTTATCTTTGTCTTTCTGAGGTCCATACCCACGATGGATGTACCACGAGGTACTATAACTCCACCATTTACTGAGTTGAACTTATAAAGAACATTATTTTCTACTAATAAATCAAATTCACTAGTCAAACTAAGACTAAATGTTGTTGTAGCAAGAGTCTCAGCACCTGAAGGAGAAACTGATACTGCCCTAGTAGCATCTGAAGGATCTACTTTTAATGCAAATCCAGGTCTATTGTCAATTAAATGCTCACCTGGATATATTAGAATAGTTGTCTTATCACTTTCGTCGTTATCAATACCTGACTGATAGGAGAATCTAGCAGATTCTAACAGTGCTCGCTGTATCGTTTTAAAGGGTTTTGTTAAAGAGTTACCCTGATTGGTAATACTATCGGTGGAGTCCAAATCATTTGGATTAACATAGAGAATCCTACCCTCAGTATTCTTTATAAAATTCTCTAACTTATTTAAAGGCATCTCTCTATAATAAGATACATTGTGCTTCAGTTATTTAGCCTAAGATAAATACTTCGTTACTACTAAATACATGGACTTACAGAAGATAGCGTCAACTGGCACAGCAGTAGCAGTCGTAGGAACTGGTGCATTTGTTGGTGGTGGTCATGTAATTGACCAACAAACTGGTGGTCCTCAGAAACGAGAAGACGCACAAATAGAAAAGATTAGACAGGTTGTTAGAGAAGAGATATACATCCAATTAGTTGAGAACTGGCCAAAGAGTTCTGGTCCAGTTAAGGGAATCAAAACACCTAAAGAAAACTATAAGAATCAGATCCCTAAATAGATTAGTTTAACTAAAAATAATGACAAGTTTGATCGATCCCAAGGAGTATTCAGACGCAGTTGGCCTTTTGAGGTCATTTTTTTTGTCTAAAAATTTTTTGGAAGTTCATACTCAAAATAGACTGAGTATCCTTGCTGCCTGTGAAGATCCAGAAACAGTAGCAACTTACAACTATGGTGGTAATATTTGGCCACTACCACAAACAGGTCAGATGTGGTTAGAACATGAATTACTTTCCAACCCTTCAGCAGAAGGGTTTTTCTGTGTCTCCACATCATACAGAGCAGAACCTGACCCAGTACCAGGTAGACATGAGACTATCTTCCCTATGTTTGAATTTGAAATGAAGGGAGGTGTTGAAGAGTTAAAAGAAATGGAGATTGAATTATGTCAATGGTTAGGAATACCATTGGATTCATCTGCTATACAAACATATGATAAATGGTCTAAGGATTATGATACTAAGGAATTAGATCATGATCATGAAACAGCAATTGCTCGTGGTATGATTACAGACTTCCCTGAGTGGACATCACCATTCTGGAACATGGCACGAAATGATGATGG
>Ga0066371_10000117_pt1 | contig 16413 bp, 15 predicted proteins | sample Knorr_S15_td_DCM_FD_71214 | JGI IMG/M metagenome (GOLD analysis project Ga0066371, IMG submission 71214) | Marine microbial communities from Southern Atlantic Ocean transect - Knorr_S15_td_DCM_ad_63m_LV_B | ecosystem: Environmental > Aquatic > Marine > Oceanic | place: Southern Atlantic ocean... | reverse complement strand
AAAGAAGAAGAGAAAATCGATCAAGTCATTGCATGGCTGGAAATGGATGAAGACACTAGGCCAAATTTGATTATGACATATTGGGATGGAACTGATTCTGTTGGGCATATTCATGGAACAAAACACAAGAAAATTCGTGAGCAAATGGTTAGGCAAGATCAAATGTTGGGGCTGCTTTTTGCTCGATTAGAGGAGATCAATGCATGGGATTATGTCACCCTTCTGCTCGTCAGTGATCATGGCATGATTGATGTAAATGAATACATTTCTCTCAAATCAATTTTAGATAACCTTGAGATTGATTATATTCTCTCAGCTGGTCCTGCTGTGGCGCATGTTTTTATTGAAAATGAAGATCATCGATCACAGGCATTGAATTTGCTATCAGATCAAGATCATATGAAAGTCTATGATAGAAGCAATCTTCCAGAATCGTTTCACATGGATCATCCAACCAGAACTGGTGACTTGATTGTGACTACAGAACCTCCATACATGTTCAATAATAATCCAACCGATGGGCCAAAAGGTATGCATGGATACGATCCAAATTTCAGTGAAATGAATGCAATTTTTGGAGCGATTGGCTTCGGAGTTCGAAATGAAAGAATAGGCCCAATCCATATGACTGATGTCGCACCGACAATAGCAAAATTACTGGGTATAGATTCTGTCGATCACATGCAGGGCAAGCCGATTGACTTGAGCCCAAAGGACTAGCTCATCACCCAGCCATAGATATTATTGCTGGGTTTTCCGCCCTCAGCTAGATAAGCATTCTTCAGTTGGGCCATTCGATCATTTGAGATTTTCTGAATAGTTGATGGAACATCAATTGAGTAAAGTTTAGCTGCATTCAGGCCAAGTATTTTTGCTTTATCATCGTCAGTAATTTCTGCATAGCCGAACTTTTCTTGCATCTCCTCTGGGATTTGGAATCTTCTGAATGCTTCAATTTGCCATTGAGGTGAACCCCACCAGATTGCATCTGTGCCAAATAAGACACGATCAACTCCGAATGCATTAATTATTTGCCCTAGAAGATGAGCACATATTTTTGGATGTGTGATAACAGTATGTCCAAAGGTTGTGCCAAGTTCCATATATACATTACTCATGTGTGGGTTTTCAATTCTGTCTTTACATAAATCAGTTGTATAAGGCAGATATGCATTTTCATCCAAATAAGTATCCTCTGGCGGAAGATTCATATTTTGATCCCTAAAACCCGAATGATAGACCACAAAATTTATTTCAGGATGATCTTTTGAGGCTTTTTTAATATCTCTGGGATGAGTAAAGTCCGTCTCTCCAGGTCTGGGAGGCCTAAATGGTAAACCTTTGTGTGCACAAACAATATTTTTCCCCCAAGATTTAATTTTTTCATAGAAAGGATAGATGAGCTCTTCGTCGTCCATCCACCAGCTGTATTCTTCATCTATATTGAATACGCCAGTATAAAATTTCCAAGCATCAACATTAAGCTCAGTTGCTTGTCTTTCTGCTTCTTCCATGAAATTTGGAATATATGGCGCAATAGGACCATGGCAAACCATACGATTTGACCCTGCCATGTTATTAACAGTATTCCTTGATTCAACCATTTCATCGACATTAATGACATCAAGTATCCTAGATGCAATTCCGCTTAAGCATGCTATTGAGACCTCACTATCTAGAAATATCTCCTTGACATAATTATTGAACCTTAGATCATCTTTTTCGGGATATTTACCTCTCAGATCCTCATTGAAAGGCCATGACATTTTGCCTCTAAATCCAAGCGGTTCTGTTTTCCCAGTTGCGACATGATGGGTTTGTACATCAAAGATGAACTGATTTCTAACCATCAGTTCAGAGATTGCATTTGTATCTGTGAGCTCTTCTGCATGTGCTTGGAAGTAGTTTCCAAAGACCTGATTCATCGCTACAAATGCAAGCGCCATTCCATTGGCTGTTTTTAAGAAATCTCTTCTAGATAGACCAACTTTCTTGCCATATGTTTCTGCCATTTCATGAATGATGGCTTCAACTTTTTTTTGATCAGGTGTTTGAGGTCTTGGAAGGTATTCCTCATTTGATACGACTTGGGTTGGAATAGGAGATCTTAAATCTTCACTATCATCTTTATGAAACTTCTTAATCCACATATTTAACTCGGTTTTGTTTCGCCCTGAATGGCCACTCGATGCATGAGTCGATGAGCCTCTCCAAAATCAAATATTCCTCTGTGGGCTGTGCAGCGATTGTCCCAAAAAGCAACAGAGTGATTCTCCCACTTAAATCGACAAGCCATTTCAGGTTTCTTAATATGATCGATTAAATAGCTTCGAAGATATTGACCCTCGCTGGCAGTGAGTTCTTTAAAATGAGAAACCATTAGCTCACTGTAAAATAGACATTTTTTACCCGTCTGAGGGTGAGTGCAAACCAAGGGGTGCTCTCTTGGTGGCGTCGCCTTTCTGGCCATCTCATATCCTTTGCTGCCGTATGTCTCAATAACATTAAGAAGATTTTTGTGAAAGTTATCATGAACAGCAGTTAGGTTATTGCATAAAACTTTCATCGAATCTGACATTGACTCATAGGCTTCATATAGATTTACCCAGGTGGTATCGCCACCAGTTTCTGGAACATCTAGGGCATACAAAACCGCACCTTTAAGCGGCATTTCTAGGAAAGAGGCATCAATATGCCAATCTACATCTGAAACGATGCCTTTAAAGAGATCGGGATACTCTTGAACATAAACATTGGGATAATCTTCCAATGTTGGCATATAGCCTGGCCCTTGAAGTTCACCAAAATTTTTTGCAAAGCTGACATGCTGTTCTGGCGTCAGAGGTTGATCTCTAAAAAACAAAACTTGATACTCTAACCAAGCTTTTTCTAACCAGTCTTTTTGCTCTTGTTCCAGGGGCTCAGAAAGATTCACTCCGGAAACTTCTGCACCACAACCGCCAGTCATTGGAACTATATTAAAACTGCTTGATTCCCCACTCATCTTTAATAGGCTAACGGCAAATTATATCGTTTACAAATTTGAATCGATTTTGTCATTTTTTATTTCTAACGGCTTTATAAAAAACACATTTATGATCGCAAAGAAAGTAACAGCAGAGACCACTCCAAATGGCATCAAGTAACTACCTGAATCCACAGCCAACTGACTAAGGAGTTTAGTCCCATAAGCAGCTCCAAGCCCATCTATAAGAGTAATTATGCCAAGAATTCTTCCAAGATATGCTTTGCCAAAAGTTTCAACAGCAACAAGTTGGATCATGCTAAAACTTCCGCCGAAACCAAGACCAAAACATACTGTGAAAAGACTGAGCTGGGTTGTATTTCTTGTCAGCGCAAGCTCAGATCCTGAAAAATCGAACAATAATAAAGAACCCAGGAATAAGACGATTGAGCTCAGCAGTAAAACAACTCTTTTTGGGAGTTTATCGCTGAGGGCTCCAAATCCAAATTTGCCAATGAAACTAAACCAAAAAAGAATAGAGAAAAGAAGAACTGATTGTTGCGCAGTAAATCCAGCTTCTTGCTCAAAAAATATTGATATTTGACTATTCAAGCCTTGAATTGAAAACCATAAGCATGCTGAACCAATTCCTAGGCACCATAAGGCTCTCGAAATGAGTGCTTGTTTTAAGGGAATGCTGTCTTTGGGTTCAAGCTCTAATTCATCTTTTAATTCAGCCCCATCTGGATTGAGGCCCATCGATTCAGGTTCAGGTTTAATTATTTTATAAACTGGAATTACAGCAAACAGCCAAAACAATACAGCGAGAAGGCCAAAACCCCATCGCCATCCAAGATTTGGATTATTAACGATTGGAGAAATCATCAGCGGCATCGTTGCCCCACCCAAGCTTGAACTTGCAACAACCATGCCCACCACTTTGCCACGGTGTTTTCTAAACCATTGGGACACAATGATTACATTTGGGCCCAGTCCTGACATGACTAAACCAACGGCCATTAGAATATGCAGTCTATACAAGGTATCAATCGAACTTGCAAATGGGTAGAAGCTATAAATGAGCGCCATGATAATGATGCCAATCCTAATGATAATCTTTACGCCATATTTATCGATCAATATGCCAGAAATTGGAGATAGAAATGAGGCATAAAAGAGAGTATTTGCAACTGTTAGGCTGACTTCTGCTTGGTTGATTGAAAACTCCTCCATCAGTCTTGGAAATAAATTCTGAGGTACAAAAAGAGTCATTGAGTTTACGAAGAAATAGACCAAACTGCAGCTAATGGCAACATACCAACCATAAAATGTTTTTGTTTTATCTGTCATACCTTAAGTCAATCAATATCAATCCTTTAAATTCTTACTTATAATAACTTTTATGACTACACAAGCGATACTAATTATCAATTCTCTTATTGTAAATGAAGGCAAAATAACAGAAGAGGATCTTCTGATTAAGCATGGAAGGATTGAGAGAATTGGAAAGGATATTTCTGCACCAGAAGGAGCAGAGGTCATTGATGCAGCTGGCAAGTTTCTTCTCCCAGGTTTGATTGATGATCAGGTTCATTTTAGGGAGCCTGGATTAACACATAAAGGTGGAATTCGTTCTGAATCAATGGCTGCGATTGCGGGAGGTGTGACATCTTTCATGGACATGCCTAATGTTAATCCTCCAACTCTCACAAGAGAGCTTTTGTCTCAGAAATACGATATTGCGAATGGCAAGGCCCATGCAAACTTTGCTTTCTATATGGGATCGAGCAATCAGAACATTGATGAGATCCAGTCACTTCAACCAGGCGAGGCTTGTGGCGTGAAGATCTTTATGGGCGCTTCAACTGGCAACCTGCTTGTAGATGATGACAATGCACTTGAGGCAATATTTGAAAAATCACCTGTACTGATTGTTACACATTGTGAGGACACTCCAATCATAGAGCAAAACTTAGAAGCTGCTAAATTGAAATATAATGGAAATGTACCAATTGATGAGCATCCAAATATCAGGTCTGTAGAGTGTTGTTATAAGTCTTCATCTAAGGCAGTTAATCTTGCAACAAAACATGGATCAAAATTGCACGTGCTTCATTTAACCACTGCAAAGGAAATGGAGCTATTTGAGATCGGTGATCACAAGAAGAAAATCACAGCAGAAGTTTGTGTACATCATTTATATTTTAACGACAGTTCTTATAGTGATCTGGGAAGCATGGTTGTTTGTAATCCAGCAATAAAAACAGAACGCGATCAATTGGCGCTCATCAAGGCTTTGAAAGAAGATCGTATTGACATAATCGCGACCGATCATGCACCCCATACAATTGATGAAAAACAAAAACCATATCCTGAATGCCCTTCTGGTATTCCACTTGTTCAGCATTCCTTACTGGCTTTGCTTGAACTTGGTCATAGGCATGATATTCCCATTGAAACCATAGTGAAAAAGACCAGCCATGCTGTCTCAGAAAGATATGGAATCAAGGATAGGGGATATATTAGAGAGGGTTATTGGGCAGACTTGGTTATGGTTGATCAAAATGGTAATTTTCAAGTAAACAAAGAAAATATCATGTATGAATGTGGCTGGAGCCCTTTTCAAGGCCACAACTTTGATTCAAAAATAGAAATGACATTCGTCAATGGAACCAAGGTCTATCAAGAAGGAAAAATATTGACTGAGCCACAAGGAAAAAGATTAGAATTTCACCAAAACTGAAAATAGGTTTTACAATCAAAAAGTATCGTTTTTTTTTAGATCTAGATATATAATTTGATCTGAAAATCCAATTGGGTTGTTAGAGACAAATAATATAAAACTTTTTACGTTTAATTTTCGAAACATATTACGTTTATAGAACGCTGATACAGGTCATGCAACCTACTGATACAAAAAATCCAGAATACTTTCATAAAGTCGTTGATTGTCAATGGGGATGCCCAGCACATACCGATGTACCAGGCTACATTAGACACATCGCCCAAGGAGAGTATACACAAGCCTATCTTCTGAACAGAGAGTCAAATGTTTTCCCTGGGATCTTAGGAAGAGTCTGCGACAGACCTTGTGAGCCAGTCTGCAGAAGAGCAAGAGTAGATGAAGAGCCAGTTGCAATTTGTAGATTAAAGAGGGTTGCAGGTGATCTTAAAGATGACTTCAAGCCATATCTCCCGCCTGTTCCAATAGAAAAAAATGGAAAAAAGATTGCGATTATTGGTGCAGGATGTGCCTCAATGACCGTGGCAAATGACCTCCTTCCACTTGGATATGAAATAGATGTTTTCGAATCACTGCCTGAAATGGGAGGCTTGATAAGAAGCAATATACCTAAATTTAGATTACCTCCAGAGGTCATTGATGAAGAGTTCGATGTAATAGTAGAGCAGGGCATTAATCTCCACTTAAATCATCCAATTGAAAGCTTAAGCAATCTTCTTGATGAAGATTACGATGCTATACTCGTAGGCACAGGAGCACCAAAAGGTAGAGAGTTAGATTTGCCAGGCCGATATGATACAGATCAAGTTCACGTTGGCATTGCATGGTTAGAGTCTGTTGCATTTGATCACATCGATGAAGTAGGCGAGAAAGTTTTGATAATTGGTGGTGGGAATACCGCGATGGATTGTTGCAGAACCTCACTCAGGCTTGGCGGGCAAGATGTAAAAGTCATTTACCGTGGAGAAAGACATACAATGAAGTCATCAGACTGGGAGCTTGAGCCTGCATTGGAAGAGAATGTTGAGTTGGTTCTTTGTCACTCTCCTGAAGAATATGTTGTTGAAGATGGAAAATTGGTTGGCATGCGTTTTTCAGTCATGGAGTACTCTGTGGATGCTGATGGAAAGAGACAATCAATAAAAGTTGACGAAAAAATTATCCCATGTGACACAGTAATTCTGGCTATTGGTCAGGAAAACTCGTTTCCATGGATAGAGAGAGATCTAGGAATTGAGTTTGATCAATGGGAAGTTCCTCTTGTAGATCCGGTGACATATGAATCAAAGCGTCAAGGTGTTTTCTTTGCGGGCGATGCTGCATTTGGACCTAAAAATATTATCGAAGCAGTTGAACAAGGCCATCAAGCAGCAATCTCAATTCATAAACACTGCAATAACGAATCATTAACAAACCGACTGCCTCATGGAATGAACTTAGTCACTGCTAAGATGGGGATTCATGAGTGGAGCTATAGCAACGACTATGACTATGATGACAGATATGAAGTCCCAACCATCCCTATGGAAAACCGATTCAAAGACATCAACATTGAAGTTGAGCTCGGTTATGAGCCAGGACAATTCAAAAGAGAAGTTGAGCGATGTTTGAATTGCGACATCCAGACTGATTTTGTTGCTGGATTATGCATTGAGTGTGATGCATGTATAGATATCTGCCCTGTAAACTGTTTAACAATCACTGAAAATGACGAAGAATCTGAAATCAGAAAGAAAATAAAAACACCGGCAGACAACCTTGATCAAGCACTCTATGTTTCTGAAGATCTTCCACAAACAGGAAGGGTCATGGTTAAAGATGAAGACGTTTGCATACACTGTGGACTTTGTGCTGAACGTTGTCCTACAGCTGCATGGGATATGAAAAAGTTCACTCTTCAAGTTCCATATGCAAGCGATGAACCAATCGATGCATCGCAAGCAACAAAAAAGGCTGTCTGATGACCACACCTAATAGCAATGATTTCACTGTAAAGTTTGCTAATGTGAATGGAACCGGATCATCTAGTGCCAATGGGATGTTTATGAAAAGCATCTTCAGGATGGGAATTCCTGTTGTTGGGAAAAACTATTTCCCATCCAATATCCAAGGACTTCCAACTTGGTATGAAGTAAGAGTGAATGAAAACGGGTATCTTGCTCCGTCTGGCAGCGTTGACATCATGGTGGCGATGAATGCTCAAACTTATGAAGAGGATCTCAATGCTGTAGAAAGTGGCGGGTACCTCATCTATGATTCCTCATGGCCAAGAGAGACGTTGATGTCAAGAGATGATATTACTGTCTTAGGCGTGCCCTTAGCAAAGATGTGCAACAAAGCATTTGATACTGCAAGATCCAGGACATTAATGAAGAATACAACTTATGTTGGCGTTTTGGCTGCACTGCTTGAGATGGATATGAAAGTGATCGAACAACTTTTGCTTGATACTTTCGGATCAAAGACTCATCTAATTGATGCCAATAAGCAAGCTTTGGAAATGGGATATGATTATGCAAAAGAACATTTTGACTGCCCATTACCATTTAAAGCTGTGGCAACAGATAAGACTAAGGATCATTTCATCATCGATGGCAATGCGACTTCAGCTCTGGGCTGTGTTTATGCTGGAGCGACAGTTGGATCATGGTATCCGATTACACCATCAACATCCTTGATGGATGCATTTAGCAGATATTGTGCGAATTTTAGGGTTGATGAGAAAAGTAAAAAGAATAACTATTCAGTTATTCAGGCAGAAGATGAATTGGCAGCAATTGGAATGGCCTTGGGTGCAGGATGGAATGGAGCGAGATCATTCACGCCAACAAGTGGCCCAGGTATTTCTCTGATGAATGAATTCATAGGATTTGGATATTATGCTGAAATACCCACGGTGATTTTTGATGTACAAAGAACGGGTCCATCTACAGGAATGCCTACCAGAACCCAACAATGCGACATCTTATCTTGCGCTTATGCATCACATGGTGACACAAAGCATGTTTGTTTATACCCAGCCGACCCAGAAGAGGCATTTTACCTAGCTGTGAACGCATTTGATATTGCAGAACAGCTTCAAACACCAGTCTTTGTTCTGACTGATCTCGATATTGGTATGAATGATTGGATGATTAAAGATTTAGAATGGGATGATAAATTTGTTCCTAATAGAGGAAAAGTGCTTGACGAAAATGCACTCGAAAACATGGAGCAATTCCATCGTTATTTAGATACCGATGGTGACGGCATACCATATAGGACTATTCCTGGCGTACATCCCAAGGGCGCTTATTTCACTAGAGGGTCGGGCCACAATAAGTTTGGTGGCTATACAGAAGATGCTTCAGAGTACCAAGATGTAGTTGATCGACTACTGATTAAATGGGAGACAGCAAAGTCAATAGTACCGAGCCCAATCAAAGATTTTAATAAGAAGAATAAGATGGCAATTCTTAGCATCGGCAGTTGCGATGATGCAATTAGAGAAGCAAGAGATTTGATGTCTAAGGATGGACATGACTTCAATTACCTTCGTGTAAGAGCATTCCCTTTTTCCAAGTATATAGAAGAATTTATTGATAAGCATGAATCAGTATTTGTCATAGAGCAAAACCGTGACGGACAGCTTTTAAAACTTCTACAAACAGAGACTTCTTGTGATGTCAGTAAACTAAAATCCATCCGGTTGTATAATGGGATACCAGTTTTTCCAAAGGATGTGGTATCAAATATTATGAAAGAAATATCCTCAGGTAAAGCTGCATGAGCTATATAAAGAAACCAAATATATTTCGCACTAATGCTCCCAAAAACGAACTTGGGATGACATACACAGATTACGAAGGTGCAATGTCAACACTATGTGCTGGCTGCGGTCATGATTCAATCACAGGTGCAATCATTCAATCAGTATTTGATCTGAACATTCCACCACATCGGATGATTAAGATGAGTGGAATCGGATGTTCCTCAAAAACACCTGCTTATTTTGCAAATCAGTCACATGGTTTTAATTCAGTACACGGCAGAATGCCTTCCGTTGCCACAGGAGCGAATGCTGCCAACAGAGAATTATTTTGTATCGGTGTTTCTGGTGATGGTGATACTTTGTCAATTGGTATGGGCCAGTTCTCTCATGCAATAAGAAGAAATGTAAACATGCTTTACATCATAGAAAACAATGGAGTTTATGGCTTAACCAAAGGCCAATTTTCTGCTTCAGCAGATGTTGGGTCAACTGCGAAAAAAGGAGAAGCCAACAAACAAGTTCCAATTGATCCTTGTCAAGTTGCTATTGCTCTTGGAGCCACTTTTGTGGCCAGAAGTTTTTCTGGGGATAAAGATCAGCTGATACCACTTCTTAAGGCTGGTCTCATGCATAAAGGATTTGCGATGGTTGATGTAATATCACCTTGTGTCACATTCAATGATCATGATGGCTCAACTAAGAGTTATATGAGCACACGGGAGTCTAAGCGAGAGGCTGTCTATACAGATTACATTGCGCCATTTAATGAAATTGAGGTGAATTATGAAAAAGGTTCGAGTATCGAGGTCGATCTTCATGATGGTGGAAGGGTGATACTCCGTAAGACCGATGAATCGTACTCCCCTCAATCACGTGGCGATTCTGTCAAGAATATCAGGGCCGCTTCGGAAGATGGCGAATTATTAACTGGTTTACTATATATCGATGAATCACAGCATGATTTCACAGACACTGAGAACATGATTGATAGCCCACTTAATTCGATAGAATATAAAACACTTTGCCCAGGCAAGAAAGCATTGAAGAATTTGCTAGACAGTTATAGGTAATCCAATAGAATGATGCGAGTGCATCATCCTACTCTCAATAATATTTTTCTCATTAAGTCTCTGATCCTAACACTGATCTTTTTTCCTGCCACATTTGTATTTGGGCAAGATACATTAGATGAACTGATGAATTCGCATGGAGTCCCAGAAAGCAAGTTGAGTATAATTCTAGAAGATATAGAATCCGATACTCGCTTGATTGAGATCAATCCAAAGAGATCAAGGAGCCCAGGTTCAGTCACAAAAATTTTTACCGCATTTTCTGCATTGGATGTCCTTGGTAAGGGTTTCCAATGGAAAACCGAGGCCTATATTGAGCAGAAAGCAAAAAACAAAAAGAAAATTGATCGCCTTTTAATCAAAGGTGGCGGAGATCCCAGTTTTTCAATAGACGATCTTGAAGATTTGATAGAAAAAATAAGGTCAAAAGGGATAGAAGAGATTTCTGAGGGCATATACTTTGATCTTTCATTTTTTAAGCAACGAAAAAAATCCACTGGTTCATTTGATCAAAGCCCCTTACGACCATATAACAGCATGCATTCTGCCTTGATTGTGAATTCAAATAGACTGGATTTAAAATTCAATCTTAACCCTGAAAAGAAAAAGGTAGATATATCTCCAATCTTTTTACCAGATGGCGTAATAATAAAGAACAATTTATCGATTGGTACAGGTAATTGCAGTGATTTTAGATCACAGGTTGTTTTTAGAGAGCAGTACCGAAAAAAACTCCTCACCATCATAGTTGAAGGTGATTATCCATCAAGGTGTGTAGAAAAGAATCATGATTTAGCAATCACCAAAACCGAACATTATTTTTTCGGAGCCTTTAAGAAACTATGGGTGGATTCAGGTGGAAAAATCAGTGGTTATTTCAAAAAACATAATAAAAACTCAAAAGATATATTAATCGCTCAAATACTGTCAGATGATTTAAGTAGCGCAGTAAGATTGATGCTAAAGGAAAGTGATAATTTAACTGCAAGAAATATTTTTTTGAGTCTGGGCCATGAATCAAATAGAAAAGAATATCGTCCCATGAGGAGATTGTCATATGAGTCAATGAAGAAAAATAAAATACATTGGCACTATAGAAATTTTATTGAGAATGGGTCTGGCCTTTCGAGAAAAACCAAGATTAAGCCCGAATCAGTGATAAGCCTCATCCAGAGAATAGAGGAAGAAGTTAAATATTCAGAAATAGAATCTATGCTTCCAGTCTCTGGGATTGACGGTACTTTAAAAAATATTTATCGATCAGAAACATTGCGAGGACAAATGAGACTTAAAACTGGAACACTCAATGGAGTAAGATGCCTCGCAGGATTTATTACTTCTAAATCAGGTAAAGAATATCGATTCGTATTCATGCATAACAACTATGAAGAATATGAATATGACCTACGATCATTCACAACTGATCTACTAAATCTGATTGTTACAGACCAATATTAAAGGATTATTTTTTTCGCCTAGGTTGTCCGTTAAGGTTTGTGGCCCAATGAATCTTATCGAGCAGATGCTCTCTAGTACTGTCTAGTTTAGCATCAAGGATTTTATATTTATTTATGTATTCCTTTCTTGGAACCGAATCGTTGCTTTTCAATTTATAGAAGCTCAAAAGAGATTTATTTATTTTCTTGGAAAAATGATTGAGATTGTTATTGAGCTCATCTTTAAAGACCTGATTCTGATTATGAAGTCTTGAAAGGTCATTTGATAAGTCATTTTGCTCATTTATCCAATCATTAAGACCCTCATTGAACCCATTCTGACTCATTGCATGACTATTTAGTGCATTTTCTAGCTCATTGACTCTCCTAGATAATCCAGAGAAACCCATACTTCGTATATCTTTTTCCCAATGCATTTCATTAGCTAATTCAGTTAGCTTGTCCGCTAAACTCTCAACTTTTCTTTCAATCCTTCTCAGTTTTTTTTCAAGACTGGTTTCTTTATATTCAAAATATCCAGGTGATCCACATTCAACCTCACATTCAACCCAGATGTAATCGGTTCCTTCATATAGACTTAATTCCTCTTCAGAGATAACCATCTCCTTCCAATCCTCAGGTACACTTGAACTTGTCATCAAGTGAGGTCTTTCTCTCTTGATATCTTCTTCAGGCTCATTTTCCTCTATGTAAACCTCATCAGATATTTCACGTTGCAAGTGATTATTTATGACTTTCTCACCCACTCTGTCGATCTTATCAAATATAACTTGAGTGATATTTTTTAGGTAATTTTTAATGTATTTCATAGATTAACTATCGAGCTTTATTTCATTTAAATCGTCATAGGTAGGTAGATGAGTGATAAAGAAAACATCCTTATTTTTTAATCGAATGCATTTGCATTTCTTAAGACATTCTATACAGGCATACTCAACTCCATCCAACGGCGAGCACTCCAAATCTGAGGCATAACAATGAAGACATGGATGAGATGTATCATCCCATGTAACTGGATCAAAAAAATGAATTGCAAATAGCTTTGATTTCATATGACCTTTAAATTAATCATCAAATTTGAACAAAAGAAGACTTGTATCGACCCATAGTTTATTCAAAGGCAAATCATTCGATGCTCCGTTTATATTGTTCACATTGAGGTTTTTATTCAGATAGCTTATTTCTCTCTGTAAATCAAAAATCATTTGACGAATTTGATAATCATTGCTCATAAACAGCCTCGATATTGTAAATATTCTTATTTTAATATGGTCGTCTCATTTAAAGATGAGACGACCATTTAAGGCGCATGTACTACGCTCGTTCCACTCTACATTGTTTTCTTTGGTTGCTAGCAAACCATGACGCTGTATTATAGTCAGTCGGACCGTATGCTTTCACCCATGACCCAGGTGAAGAACCCAATTTCATCATAACGATATATTTCATATATATTCCTCCTTAATTTTATTTATGTGAATGCGACAATATACAGAATTTAAATCATAAAACAACAAAAATATGCATAAAAATAGCATAAAAATGTATAAATATTGATATATATGCCGATTATTAGCACATAATATAATCAACATGTCATAATATATTCATGAAATACAATGGATTTTATGAACAATATGGGTTTAGCGATATGCCCGCCTCTGGTTGTGCGAGGTTTACTGCATATCTCGTATTTACAGGTGTTGGTGATGCAGTGAGAGACCATGTTAAAGCTATATCTGGGGATATGAGGTCATTTTCAGCTTTTAAAAACTTAGATGTAAGACAATTAATTTGGCTTATTGGAGATGATTTATTCTGGGATGATTATGAAAGGAGATATATTTACCACTTTGACTTTATTAATAAAAATCAGAAAAGTGTTAATTCACAGGATGAATCAGATTGTCAATTTAACAATGATATTGATCTTTCACATGGAAACTCCTCAGAGATAAGATCAATACTAATCCGCCTTGTTTGTATACTCATGGGTATCAACCCATATAAAGATTTGAATGAAAAAGATTTGTTAGAAGTTCGATATAGGATTCATTTTGAACTATCCAAAGTATTGAGAGAATTTAGTCTCCTTGAGAGCCTTCATCAATATAGACATAGAAACTCGTGGGCAAAATCCCTGCCAGATAATTGGAACATACTTAGTGGTGATCCATTTGATAATATTCTTAATGCGCATTCATTGATAGATCCCATGTGCTTAATATTTTCTCATGCAATGGGTGATAATCCACTTGAAGATGCTCCTTCTTTTTATAAAGATAAAAATTTTTATCAGAAAAAAGATTCTGGCGGTATTAGTGAAAACGATTTAGTTAAAATATGGGGCAGAAGTAAAAAAGCTTTCAAAAATGAGCTTTATTCGAGAAAAGAGGATGAAATGAAGAAAGAAATAATTAAGTATTTCGATTTTGAAGAATACGGGGATCCCGTAAGTCTCATTACCATGAGTTCTGCACTCGAATGGCTAGATACCAAAAAAATAAATTACGATTTTTTTAGTCAAGAAAAAGATACTGATTATAACTATAAAGATTTAAAGGATATTTTTTATAAAAGCAATCTTGAAAATAAAGAACCAGTCCAAGAAATTGATGACTACCTTCGAACTATCGAAGGACTAGATTTGCTCCATTCGTAGAGGTTTTATTTATTTTTTCACTCCCCATGTGATCTTAAATCTCCACACAATTAAAAATAATAGGATGACTGAATTTAGAAGTGGTTCAACTTCGATCACTTTAGTTTGCCAATAGAAATGCCACACTCCCAAGATCGTTGCTATGTAGACAAGTCCGCTGATTGTGGACCTGTTCTGGTTGAACCAGCTCTCAAGTCTTTTAAATGACACTGAGGCAACACCAAGCAAACACAGAAAACCACCCCAGCCGACGATCAGGTAGGGCGTTTCAATGATATCAACAATGATTAATGCAAGATCACCAGCTTGATCAATGATCGCATAGGATAGAAAGTGATTCAGTACGTAAAAGAATGCCATTAAGCCAACAGGTTTTCCTAGTTTTGCAATCGATCGATTATCTGAGTAATAAGCAATCGGTGTGATCAATAGAGTGAGCATCAAAAATCGGATGCCCCATAAACCTGTATCATGAATGATGGCTTCTACAGGATTGGCACCTAATCCTGAAAAAAAACCAAGTGACTTCAAAGAAAGCAAAACATATGGGATCAGCATCACCAAGATGATCAGTGGTGTTTTGAAGATATTAATAATATTTCCTGAGATCTAGGCCTGTATATAAGTCAGCCACTTCTTCTGCATATCCGTTGAATGGAAGCGTGGGTTGTTTTGCACCAAAGAAACCCGTGCCTATTTTTCTTTCTCTGGCTTGGCTCCACCTCGGATGATCAACCAGTGGATTGACATTGGCATAAAATCCATATTCTTGAGGAGCAGAGATATTCCAGCTTGTTTTAGGTTGTCGCTCTTGAAACTTAATTTTATTTATAGATTTTATGCTTTTGAATCCATATTTCCATGGTATGACCAGTCTCATTGGAGCTCCATTCTGATTAAGGAGTTCCTTGCCATAGATTCCAACTGCCATCAGCGTAAGAGGATGCATGGCCTCCTGAATGGTCAAGCCTTCAGTATAGGGCCAACGAAGAATTCTTCTCCTCTGTCCAGGCATTTGATCAGGCCTATAAACCGTATCAAATGCAACATATTTAGCAGAGGACATAGGTTCAAATTTTTTAAGGATTGATGACAGTGGTACACCGACCCATGGTACTACCATTGACCACGCCTCAACGCATCGCAAACGATAAATTCTTTCTTCAAGTTTATTGAAATCAATTAAATCTTCTAAGTTGAAAGTTCCTGTTTTATTGGCCTCTCCAGTGACCTCAACGCTCCAAGGCTTTGGTTCAAACATTCCGCTATTCATGTACGGATCACTTTTTTGCATTCCAAATTCATAGAAGTTGTTATAAGTGGTAATATCTGAGTAGCTGTTTGGGGCCTCTGTTGTTGAATACTTCTCATTTTTGATAGATTGCAGTGAATCAACCATTTGGTCTTGTCCCGAGCTTGATTCACTCAGTCCAAGGCCTAGAGAGAATAAACCAACTGATTGAATAAGTTTTCGTCTGTTTAGATAGTTAGATTCTGATGTAATTTCAGATGAAGGTATCTTTATTTTTGTTTCTTTTATTTTCATTATCATTAAATGCAGTTTATCTGATTCATAGATAGACTCCAACATGCTCTGATGAGACAATCAGTTCATGTTTTTAAGCCGTAAAATTATTATTTCGTTGACACTTGTTGTAATGGTTTTCTTATTGAGTGCCTGCAGTTCTCCAAAAGAAGAAAATGATCTTTACATGACCGTTGGAGGAACTGGTATACCCAATACTGTTGGCGTGAAGCACTTTTA
>Ga0066371_10000116_pt1 | contig 16646 bp, 28 predicted proteins | sample Knorr_S15_td_DCM_FD_71214 | JGI IMG/M metagenome (GOLD analysis project Ga0066371, IMG submission 71214) | Marine microbial communities from Southern Atlantic Ocean transect - Knorr_S15_td_DCM_ad_63m_LV_B | ecosystem: Environmental > Aquatic > Marine > Oceanic | place: Southern Atlantic ocean... | reverse complement strand
CTTTTGCTCATCTTTCTTCCATCTAAACCAGGTAAGACAGACGATTCTTTGTCGATGACACCTTCTGGTATTTCAAAAATCTCTCCATAATGGTGATTAAAGCGTTGGGCAATATCTCTTGTCATCTCAATATGCTGAACCTGATCTTGACCAACTGGCACATGAGTGGCTTTGAACATGAGAATATCTGCCGCCATTAAAATAGGATAAGAAAAAAGCCCCATAGTAATTCCTTTATCTGGATCTGCTTTCTCATTGTCATCTACAGCGGATTTGTATGCATGCGCTCTATTCATTAGACCTTTTGCTGTGAAGTTATTAAGGATCCAATTCAACTCCAATATTTCAGGAATATCTGATTGCCTGTAAAAATAAGTCTGATTAATATCAAGACCTGATGCGATCCACGTGGCCGCGATCTCCAAACAAGACTGTCTTAATGCGTCACGATCTTTGCTTTTAATTAATGCGTGGTAATCTGCCAGAAAGAAAAAAGAATCATGTTCTTTCTCTTTTGAAGAGGCTATCGCAGGCCTGATTGCGCCCACATAATTTCCTAAGTGTGGTGTTCCGGTAGTGGTTATACCTGTAAGAATTTTTTTATTGTTCAAAATGTAAACTATTCTGATTGTTCATTTAACTGATTATCAAAATTATAGTCTACAAGTTGAATAACTGCCATTGGAGCAGTGTCACCATTTCGAATACCGCTTTTTAGAATTCTCAAATATCCACCAGGTCTGTCCTTGAATCTTGGACCGATTTCGGTAAAGAGTTTGCCTACAGCTTTCTTGTCTCTGAGTAAATCAAAAGCGCGCCTTCTTCTAGAAACACCATCCTCTTTTGCAAGAGTTATAAGGGGCTCTACAGTCTTCCTAAGCTCTTTAGCCTTTGGTAAAGTTGTAGAAATAGACTCATGTTCAATCAGTGAAGCTGCCATGTTTCTATACATAGCTTTCCGATGACTGCTTGTTCTTCCTAGTCTTCTTCCTGTCTTTCTGTGTCTCATCTTAAATTCTCAGTGAATACGATTGATTAGTCTACAACAGCCTCTTTTGGCGGCCAGTTTTCTAACTCCATTCCAAGTGATAGTCCATGACTGGCAAGAACTTCCTTAATCTCATTGAGAGATTTCTTACCCAAATTTGGAGTACGCAGTAATTCAACTTCAGTTTTTTGAACAAGATCACCAATATAGTTAGCATTTTCTGCTTTTAGACAATTTGCAGACCTTACAGTCAATTCAAGCTCATCCACAGGTCTGAGCATGATTGGATCAATAAGAACTTGCTCTTCTTCTTTCTTCTGCTCTTGAACCCTTGTTAGATTTGTAAATATACTGAGTTGATTTTGAAGAATTGCGCCCGCATATTTTATTGCTCTTTCTGGATCTATTGTTCCATCTGTTTCTAGGTCAACAATAAGCTTATCCAAGTCTGTCCTATTCTCTACTCTTGCAGCTTCTACTGAATATGTGACTGTCTTAATTGGACTAAATGATGCATCTAGTTTTAACAAGCCAATAGTTACATCAGCATCTTTACTTTGAATAGGGACTGGACGATAACCTGTTCCTTTTTCAATCTTGATCTGCATCTTTAATTCTTTCTTTGAACTGATAGTAGCAATGTGATGATCAGGATTTACAATTTCTGTATCTCCATCAACCTGAATATCTCCAGCAGTCACAGTACAAGGTCCTTTTTTGCTGATGACAAAATCAGCAGAATCTCTATCATGAATATTGATTGCAACACCTTTAAGATTTAGCAAGATCTCAACAACATCCTCTTGAACGCCTTCAATGGTTGTGTACTCATGCAACACACCATCTATCTGTGCTTCAGTAATGGCATAACCCGGGAGGCTAGAAAGCAGCACTCTTCTGATCGCATTTCCAAGTGTATAACCAAAGCCTCTTTCAAAAGGTTCGATGGATACTTTTGAATGGAGCTCATTTTGAGACTCCAACTTAATGACCATCGGATTTAGAAGGTCTAAGACAATTTCTTCTTTTTCAACTTCTTCCTCTTCAACGATCTCTTCTAAGATTTCATTTTCATTTTCAGACATAAAAATCTCCTAAAAAAATTATTTTGAATAAAACTCAACTACTAAGTTTTCTTGAATATCAGGCAAGATATCTTCCCTTTCAGGTATTGAATTCACAATGCCTTTCAATTTCTTCTGATCAACACTTAACCACTCACTGATGCCAAGCTGCGAGGAAATATTTACAGCATTTTTAATCCTAAGCTGATCTTTTGCTTTATCTGTAACAGAAATTTCATCGTTGGCATTGACTTGATATGACGGAATATTGATGACTTGTCCATTGACCAATATTGATTTGTGGCTTACTAACTGCCTTGCTTCTGCTCTTGTCACTGCGAAACCCATTCGATAGACCATATTGTCCAATCTACCCTCAAGTAGCTTTAATAAGTTTTCACCAGTTGATCCTTTGATCTTGGAAGCTTTTTTATAGTAATTTCTAAACTGCTTTTCCATCACGCCATACATTCGTCTTAGCTTCTGTTTTTCTCTCAACTGATTACCATAATCAGACAGCCTTTCCCTTCTCGAACCCACCATTGATCCTGGAATTGAATTGAGTTTGCATTTACTCTCAATCGGTTTGATTCCACTTTTAAGGAATAAATCTGTACCTTCTCTTCTTGAAAGCTTACATTTTGGTCCTAAATATCTAGCCATTAGTATTTACCTCTTTATACCCTTCTTTGTTTTGGTGGACGACAACCGTTGTGCGGCAATGGTGTTACATCTTCTATACTTACAACATTAAGGCCTATTGCATTCAGTGCTCTAAGCGCAGATTCCCTGCCTGGCCCAGGCCCTTTGACTTTTACAGAAACATCTTTCAAACCATACTCTTGAGCTTTTGTACCAGCCTTTTCAGCTGCAATTTGTGCTGCAAAAGGAGTGCTCTTTCTTGAGCCTCTAAAGCCAGACCCACCTGCAGTCGCCCATGCCAACGTATTCCCTGACCTATCTGTAATGGTTATAATTGTGTTATTAAATGTCGCATGAATGTGCGCAACACCTTCAATAACATTTCTTTTAGTTTTCTTTTTCTTTCCAACAGCCATATTTATTCCTTAAGCTCTCATTGGCTTTTTAGGGCCCTTTCTAGTTCTAGCATTGGTTTTGCTTTTTTGACCTCTAACAGGCAAGCCTCTTCTGTGTCTGATGCCTCTATAGCATCCTAAATCCATTAATCTTTTTATATTGGTTGATGTATCTCTTCTAAGATCACCCTCAACAAGATAGTTACCTAATTCTGTTCTGATGCTTTCAAGTTCTTGCTCTGATAGATCCATGACTTTTGCATCCTGAGCAATACTGAGTTTATCGCATATGGAAGCTGCTAGAGAATTCCCAACCCCGTATACATAAGTTAGCGAAACTCTAATATGCTTATTATCCGGTATATTTACTCCTGCTATCCTTGCCATGATTATCCTTGCCTCTGTTTATGTCTTGGGTCTTTACATATAACTCTGACAACGCCATTTCTTCTTATGACCTTGCAGTTTCTACAAATTTTCTTAACTGATGCTCTTACTTTCATTTCATGTTCCTACTATCTAGATCGCCCGCCTCTACCATAGTTCTTTAAATTTGCTTTTTTCATAAGCCCTTCATATTGCTTAGACATCATTAATGCCTGCAGTTGAGCCATAAAATCCATCGCCACAACAACAATGATTAGAAGCGAAGTACCACCAAAGTAAAATGGCACTCTAAAATAGAGAATCATGAACTCTGGTATCAAGCAGACGAGCATGATATACAATCCGCCCCAAAAAGTTAACCTTGTTAACACTTTATCTATATATTCTGCAGTTTGCCTTCCTGGCCTAATTCCAGGCATAAAAGCACCAGATCTCTGTAAGTTATCAGCAGTATCTTTAGAATCGAATACTAGTGATGTGTAAAAAAAACAGAAAAACATGATTAAACCAGCATAAAGGAGAATATAAATTGGCTGGCCAGGCGCCAGACTTGCGGCAATATCTTGGAGCCAGTCGAAACCTTCTGATGTACCAAACCAACTGGCTATTGTTGCTGGAAATAAGATTATACTGGAAGCAAATATTGGAGGTATAACTCCTGACATATTGATTTTAAATGGCAGATGAGTGGATTGTCCTTGCATCATTCTTCTGCCCTGCTGCCTTTTTGCATAATTGACAGGAATTCTTCTTTGTCCTCTTTCAACATAAACCACAAAAGTTGTGACAGCGATAACGAGGATAAGAAGAATCAAAACAAGTGCAGATGAAATTTCGCCAGTATTTGCTAATTCCAAAGTACCGCCTATTGCAGATGGCAAGCCAGAGATAATGCTAGCTAGAATAATCATAGAGATACCATTTCCGATACCTCTTTCTGTAATTTGTTCCCCTAACCACATCAGAAACATTGTTCCTGTTACAAGCGTCACGCAAGCAGTAAAAAGGAAATTAAACCCTGGATCTACAACGACACCTTGGTTTTGAAGTGCAATTGAAGCCCCAAAAGACTGAAATGCAGCCAGAAAAACTGTTCCATATCTAGTATATTGCGTGATCTTTCTTCTTCCAGACTCTCCTTCCTTTTTAAGTTCTTTAAGGGTAGGAATAGTAACGCTTGCCATTTGCATCACAATTGAACATGAGATGTAAGGAAATATACCTAGAGCAAATATACTTAACCTCTCAAGCGCACCGCCTGAAAACATATTAAACATGCTTAGAATCGTTCCAGATTGCTCTTCGAAAAAGCTTTGCAATGCATTGGGATCAATACCTGGAACGGGTATATAAGTACCAATTCTATATACGATCAATGCACCTATCAAAAAAAACAAGCGTTGCCTAAGCTCTGTAAACCTAGACATATCAGCAAATGATCCACCTGCAGTGTTGATAGTATTGGCCATAAATTAATCCAGTATTGTCCCGCCAGCCTTTGTGACAGCTGCTTCAGCACCCTTGGTCAATCTAATACCTTGTAATTTGACGGCTTTTTCAATAGAGCCTGATGCGATAACTTTAACTCTCTGGATATACCTTGGAATGATGTTTGCATTCTTAAGTGCATCAATGTCAATAACATCAGCTTCAATTTTATCGAGTTGATCCAATCTAAGTTCTGCTGAATCTTTTTGATTCGATGTGAAGCCTCTTTTAGGCACTCTTCTCTGAAGGGGCATTTGACCACCTTCGAAGCCTACTTTATGAAAACCACCTGATCTGGCTTTCTGGCCCTTATGGCCTCTACCAGAGGTTTTTCCTAAACCAGAAGCATGTCCTTTTCCCTTTCTAAACTTCTTTGACTTACTGCCCGGATTAGGTTTTAGCTCATTCAATCTCATTTGACTTCCTCAACTTCTAGCAGATATCTAACTTTATTGATCATTCCCATATTTTCAGGGGTGGCGTCAATAACAACTTCTTGATTGATTTTTCTCAAACCAAGTCCTGAAATTGATGCAGCATGCCTTTTGATTCTTCCGAAGCGGCTTTTAACCAATTTTACTCTGACTTTATTAATCTTCTTACTCATGTTTTATGAAAATACCTTAGATACTGGGATCCCTCTTCTTTTTGCTATTCTTTGTGGTGAGCGCATGGAGTCCAGTGCATTAATTGTGGCTCTAACAAGATTGATTGGATTTCTTGATCCGTAACTTTTTGCCAAAATATTCCTAATGCCAACACATTCGAAAACGGCCCTCATCGCTCCGCCTGCGATAATACCGGTACCATCAGCTGCAGGTTGCATATAGACCTTTGTGGCCCCATGTCTACCATTGACCTCATAATAAATCGTGTCATCCTTAAGAGAAACTTGATGTAAATCTTTTCTCGCGGCCTGCATGGCTTTTTGAATAGCTAAAGGAACTTCCTTAGCTTTACCATACCCCATGCCAATCTTTCCTCTGCCATCGCCAACAACCGTAATTGCCGCAAAGCCAAATTGTCTTCCACCTTTTACCACTTTTGCTACGCGATTGACTGCTACCAATTTCTCTATTAGCTCATCAGCTTGCTTTTCTACATTCATATTCATATTTAAAAATCCAATCCATTTTCTCTAGCTGAATCAGCCAGAGCTTTAACCCTTCCGTGATATAAAAATCCCGACCTATCAAATGCCACTTTGCTGATTTTTGCTTTTTTTGCTTTCTCAGCAATTTGCTTTCCTACAGCTTTTGCCACCTCAATTTTTCCTTTTGTCTTTTCTCCCAAGATTTTCTTAACCTCTGGATCGAGACTTGAGGTAGCTGCTATTGTTTTATCATCTGGTGCTATGATTTGTGCATAGATATGATTTGTAGATCTATGTACACACAATCTATGAGCTTCTAGCTCTTTTATTTTAGCTCTAGTCTTTTTTGCTCTTCTTTTTCTTTTATCAATTTTTGAAATCATAACTCTATTCTTTAAACAGCTTTCTTAGTTTCCTTCAATGAAATTTGCTCACCTTTATACCTAACGCCCTTTCCTTTATAAGGCTCTGGTGGTCTTATAGCTCGAAGTTCAGCAGCAACTTGCCCAACTTTCTGCTTATCTAATCCAGAAATGCTGATCTCAGTTTGCGAAGGTGTTGATATTTCAATACCGTCTGGAACCTCATAGTTAACAGGATGAGAAAAGCCTAATGTTAAGTTTAATGTCTTACCTTGAGATTTAGCTCTGTATCCGACACCAATAAGCTCTAACTCTTTTATATAACCTTCTGTAACCCCAATCACCATGTTTTGAATAAGGCTTCTAAAGGTCCCTGCAGCAGCTTTAGAAAAACGAGTTTTACCATTAGATGAGACCTTTACAGCGCCATCCTCTAGCAGAGTAACGGAAATATCACTAATTAGATCCAGCGATAACTCCCCTTTTGGACCTTTCACTGTGAATAGATTTTCAGCATCAGCTAAATTGACTTCAACCGCTTCAGGTATAACTACTGGTTGTTTTTCTATTCTAGACATTTGATAACCTACTTAATTTAAGAAACCACACACAAGACTTCACCGCCTTTTCCAATTTCCCTTGCTTTTTTATCACTCATAACTCCAGATGAGGTAGAAACAATTGCAACACCCAACCCACCCATAACACGAGGTATTTCAGATGTTTGCTTATATATTCTTAATCCGGGCCTGCTGACTCTATCAAGCTTTTCAATGACAGGCTTGCCATCAAAATACTTCAGTTCAATATTCAAATTGCTTTTTTTATTTTCCAATTCTTCCGAACTGAACCCCTTGATATAGCCCTCTTCTAAAAGCACAGAAGCAATGCTTTCTTTTATTTTTGAATGAGGAATAGAAACATTTGAAGCGCTTATTTTATGAGCGTTTCTGATTCTTGTTAACATATCTGCAACTGGATCTGTCATTGTCATATCTATTTCCTCTTTTTTACCAACTTGCTTTGTGCAGTCCTGGTATATTTCCTTTCATTGCCTCTTCTCTGAGTTTATTTCTTCCAAGTCCAAATTTTCGATAGTATCCCTTTGGTCTACCAGTAATCGAGCAGCGATTCCTAAGCCTTGATGGGCTAGCATTTCTTGGCAATTTTTGTAATTTTATTCTCGCTTCATTTTTTTCTTCATAAGATGCATTAACATCTCTAAGGGTAGCCTTGAGAGATGCTCTTTTTTCAGCATACTTTTCAACCGTTCTCATTCGTTTGAGTTCTCTTTCAACAATTGCTTTTCTTGTCATTCTTTTTCCTCAATCTCAGTTTCTTTGTCCTTTGATTCAGATACTTCTTCTGACTCAGGTTTTACATCAACTGGCTCAGCAGCTTCTTTTACATCTGCCTCGTTCTTCTCATCAACAGTTGTATCGTGCACTTCTTCCACTTCAACTTCAGGTTCTGCATCAGCAGTTTCGGCTACTATTTCTTTTGTTTCCTCAGTAGCTGTATTTTTTGGAGCATCTTTTATTGGAAAGTTAAATTCTTTTAACAATGCCAATCCTTGTTCGTCATTCTTGGCACTTGTTGAGATGCTGATATCTAAACCTCTTAACTTATCTACTTTGTCATAATCAATTTCAGGAAAGATAATTTGCTCTTTAACCCCAAGGCTATAGTTACCATTGCCATCAAAGGATTTTCTGTTTAAACCTCTGAAGTCTCTTACACGAGGCAATGCAACATTGATAAGTCTGTCTAAAAATTCATACATCCTTTCTCTTCTCAGTGTTACTTTGACACCTATTGGCATACCTTCTCTTATTTTAAAGGAAGCGACTGATTTTCTTGCACGAGTGATTAATGCCTTTTGCCCCGATAACTGCTCCAGGTCAGAAACAGCCTTCTGGATTGTTTTCTTATCTTGTGCAGCTTCTCCAACACCCATATTCAAAGTAATCTTCTTTATTTCTGGAACTTCCATAACATTAGATAAGCCAAGCTTCTTCTGAAGTTTGCTCTTGATCTCTTGGTTATACTTCTCTTTTAACCTTGCCATTTTTAAATATCCACAACCTCATTATTTGACTTGAAATATCTTACTTTTGTTCCATCTTCAAGTTTCTTTATACCCACTCTATCCGGTTGATTAGTAATGGGGTTCAACAACATCACGTTTGAAATATGAACTGGCATTTCTTTTTCTATGATTCCGCCCTCTTGGCCAGTATTGGGATTGCCTTTTTGATGTTTCTTAACAATATTGACATTCTCAACAAGCACTTTTGAGTTTTTGAGTACACTCAATACAGTCCCAGTCTTTCCCTTATCCTTGCCAGAAAGCACTATTACTTGATCGCCTTTTTTTATCTTTTTCAATTCACAATTCCTATATTACTTCTGGAGCTAGAGAAATGATCTTAAGCTGTTTCTTTGCTCTTAACTCTCTGGTGACTGGCCCAAATACCCTTGTACCAATAGGCTCTAATTTGTTATCGAGAAGTACAGCGGCATTTCCATCAAATCTTATGAGCGAGCCATCTGATCTTCTTACGCCATGCTTAGTCCTTACAACCAAAGCATCATAAACATCACCTTTCTTAACCTTGCCTCTTGGAATCGCATCCTTAACTGTGACTTTGATGATGTCTCCAATCCTTGCATATCTCTTTTTTGATCCGCCAAGGACTTTTATGCAGAGCACTTTCCTTGCGCCACTGTTATCTGCAATATTGAGCATTGTTTCAGTTTGAATCATCTTTATTCCGCCCTTTTAGTCTCTATGATTTGGTCTAGTATCCAGGCCTTATGCTTTGAAATGGGCTTAGACTCTCTGATTGTCACTTTGTCACCCACATTAGAAGCATTTTCTTCATCATGGATCATTATCTTTGTAGTTTTATATATATATTTGTTGTACAGAGGATGTTTCAACCTTCTCTGTATAGCAACTATAGCTGACTTATCCATTGAGTTGCTGACAACAATGCCAGTAGTTCTTCTTGTATTTTTTTGATTATCCATTGCCATTACTTTGTTCGCTCAAAACTGTTCTTAATCTTGCTATGTCTTTTCTAATCTTTTTGAATTGACTTGAATTTGTAATTTGCCCAGTAACAAACTGAAGCCTTAACTTCATTTGCTCATCCAAAAGGTCATTGAGCATCTTTTCTAGATCCTTCGCTCCCTTGCTTCTAATTTCTTTTATATCAATCATATAATTTGCCTGCTAACAAACTTGGTAGTGATTGGTAGCTTTGCTGCAGCAAGTTTAAATGCTTCCTGGGCTAAGCTTTCTTCAACACCACTCATTTCATATAAAACTTTCCCTGGCTGAATTTGAGCTACCCAATATTCGACATTACCTTTACCTTTACCTTGTCTTACCTCAAGAGGTTTTTTAGTAATAGGCTTGTCAGGGAAAATCCTTATCCAAATCTTTCCACCTCTTTTAATATGTCTAGTCATCGCCCTTCTAGCCGCTTCGATTTGTCTTGCTGTAATTCTTCCACGACCAGTAGCTTTCAATCCGTATTCACCAAATGAAACAGTGCTTCCTCTGGAAGCAAGGCCACGATTCTTGCCTTTCATTTGCTTTCTGTACTTTGTTCTCTTTGGTTGTAACATTTGCTTTTCCTAATCTTTTACTTTGTGTCGTCGTCTTGGAAAATCCAAACTTTAACACCAATAATGCCGTATGTAGTGAGAGCCTCTGAAACACCATAGTCTATATTTGCTTTTAGGGTATGAAGAGGCACCCTGCCTTCTTGGTACCATTCTGATCTTGCTATTTCAGCACCATTAAGGCGTCCGGAAATCTTTACCTTGATCCCATTAGCTCCCAATCTCATAGTATTCGTAACTGCTCTCTTCATTGCTCTTCTGTAGAGGACTCTTCTCTCAAGTTGTTGTGTGATAGATGAAGCTACAAGCTTTGCATCTAACTCAGGCTTCTTGATTTCATTTATATTTAACAAAACGTTGTTTATTGAAGTATCCATCAAGCCAGCTACTTCTCTTCTGAGACCTTCAATTCCTTCGCCCTTTTTTCCAATCACAATCCCTGGTCTAGCAGAGAATATTGTGACTGTTACATTGTCGGAACTTCTTTCTATATGGATATTGCTTACAGCTGCATCCTTAAGTTTTTTATTCAAAAGCTCCCTGATCAAAAAATCTTGATGAACATTTTTTGAGAAGCTTGATGAATCAGAGAACCAGTTAGAAGACCATTTCTTACTGATGCCTAATCTTATACCTACTGGATGTACTTTTTGTCCCATTTTACTCGTCCGATAATTCAATTGTGATATGACTGTTTCTTTTTAGAATCCTTGTTCCTCTTCCTCTTGCTCTTGCTCTGAACCTTTTAAAAGTTGGAGCCTCGTTAACAAAAGCCTGTGATACTTTAAGTTCATCTATATCTAGTCCTAGGTTGTTTTCAGCATTAGCAACAGCTGAGTCAAGAACCTTAGAAACAATCTTTGCGGCTTTCTGAGGTAGAAATTTTACTAACCTCATAGCTGCCAAAACATCTGAACCTCTAATCATATCAACGATCATTCTCGTCTTTTGAGGAGAAATCCTTGCATACCTTAATGTTGAAGTTACTTTCATCTTTCTTAAATCTTACTTAGTTTTACGATCACCCGAGTGACCACGAAATGTTCTTGTTGGAGCAAATTCACCTAATTTATGGCCAACCATATTCTCAGAGATCAATACTGGTACATGCTCTCTTCCATTGTGAACAGAAATAGTCATACCTACCATTTCTGGAATAACCATAGATCTTCTAGACCATGTTTTTATTCGAGCTCTTCCGCCCTCTTCAACTGCTTTTTGGACTTTATCCATTAAGTGCAAATCTACAAATGGTCCTTTTTTTATTGATCTAGGCATATTACTTTCTCTTCTTTCTTCTTCTAACTATGAACTTATCAGTCACTTTATTAGATCTAGTTTTATATCCTTTAGTTGGTACACCCCACGGAGAGACAGGATCTCTACCGCCAGATGTCTTACCCTCACCACCACCATGTGGATGGTCAACTGGGTTCATCACAACGCCTCTAACAGTCGGTCTTACTCCTCTCCATCTGCTTGCGCCTGCTTTACCAAGTTTTCTAAGATTATGCTCTTGATGACCTACTTCTCCAATTGTCGCTCTACAGGTTATTAGCACTTTTCTGACTTCTCCAGATTTCAAGCGAAGCGTTGTGTAATTTCCTTCTTTCGCTAAGACCTGAACGCTAGCACCAGCTGATCTTGCAATTTGAGCACCTTTTCCAGGCTTCATCTCAATACAGTGCACAATGGTTCCAACTGGTATGTTGTTAAGTGGAAGTGTATTACCGGTTGCTATTGCAACATTATTCCCTGATAAAATAGTATCTCCTTCCTTGAGTCCTTTTGGTGCAACGATATATCTTCTTTCGCCATCCTTATATAGACAAAGCGCGATGTGCGAAGAGCGGTTAGGATCATATTCAATTCTCTCTACAACAGCTGATATATTGTCCTTGTTTCTCTTAAAATCTATTTCTCTATAAAGCCTCTTATGACCTCCTCCAATGTGTCTCGTTGTCATTCGGCCATAGTTATTTCTTCCACCTGTCTTTTTTAAGCCGGTAGTTAAAGATTTATGAGGTCTTCCTTTGTGGAGATTCTCTGTCTTGACAGTCTGAACAAATCTTCGACCTGGTGATGTTGGTTTTGTCTTTATAACTGCCATTTCTTTACACGTCCGTATTTAAGATATCTAAGTTCTGACCTTCTGCTAATTTGATATAAGCTTTCTTCCAGTTTTTTGTCCTACCTGTCTTCATGCCAAATCTTTTGGTCTTTCCATTTACCGATACAGTTCTTACTGATGAAACCTTTACGTCAAAAAATGTCTCAACGGCTTTTTTGATTTGGTGCTTATTAGAATCAGGTCTTACTCTGAACACAATTTGACCCGAGTCTTGACTCAGCATTGTTGTTTTTTCAGAAACATGGGGTGCTATGAGAACACTTCTGAGTTGATCGTGTCTTATCTTTTTACTCATGAAAACATCCCCTCAAGCTTATTCAATGCCTCCTGGTCAATTACGATACTTTCATGACTCAGTAAACTGATTGGATCCACATTTTCAACACTAATGACTTTGATATGAGGAATATTTCTAAGTGATAAAACTAAGTTTGAATCAAGCTCTGATACAATGAATAAAGCATTATCGATCTCTAACGAATTCAAGACTTCAACCCCTAATTTAGTTTTTGGGGAGTCTATTTTAATTGAGTCTATAGCAACAATTCTCTTTTCTTCAATCAGTACTGAGAATATGGACTGCATAGCTCTTCTATATGCTTTCTTATTGATCTTTTTACTGTAATTTCTATCTACAGTAGCAAAAGCCATTCCACCGCCAACCCAAAGTGGCCCTCTCGTTGTCCCAGCTCTAGCTCTACCTGTTCCTTTTTGTCTCCATGGCTTAGCTCCGCCTCCACTCACTCGTGATCTATTCTTCTGAGCTTTTGTAGCTGAACGACCATTGGACCTGTAAGAAGTTACTAATTCATGTATGAGCCCATCATTAATTTCAGCTTTAAAAACAGAGTCACTAATATCAATACTTTTTACAGTGCTATTTTCCTGATTTATCAAATCTATCTTCATTGGGCCTTCTCTTCGTCAGAGTTCTCATTGGCTTCTACTTCTGGGATTTCTTCTGTTTGTGGAGCCTCTTCTGCTTGGGCTTCTACTTCTGGGATTTCTTCTGTTTGTGGAGCCTCTTCTGCTTGGGCTTCTACTTCTGGGGTTTCTTCTGCTTGGGTTTCTACTTCTGGGATTTCTTCTGTTTGTGGAGCCTCTTCTGCTTGGGCTTCTACTTCTGGGGTTTCTTCAATTGGTGTTTTAAATATATCCCTTTCTTTCTGTTTACTCTTGATGGATGGCGTGATGACTACAAAACTGTTATCGTGTCCTGCAATTGAGCCTTTGATAAAGATCAAGTTTCTCTCAATATCTATGTCAATAACCTCAAGATTTTGCATGGTCTTTTTAACATTCCCCATCCTACCAGCCATCTTTTTGCCTTTAAAAACGCGTCCAGGTGTTTGGTTTTGACCAATTGACCCGGGTGCTCTATGAGCAAGCGAGTTACCATGTGTGGCATCTTGGGTTTTAAAGTTATGTCTTTTGATTACCCCTGCATAACCTTTACCAATAGAATTTCCGGATACATCAACTAGCTCACCTTTCTCAAAGAAGTCTACAGTTATTTCTTTACCTGTATCGACTTGTTCTAACTCATTAGCATTTAATCTAAATTCATGAAGCTTATGTGAGAGTTTTTCATTTGGGTTTGACTTAATCTGTCCAGCGTCTGGCTTCTTAGGATTCTTTGTAGATTGCCCCGTGAGAACCTGAATAGCGTTGTATCCATCAGTTTCTTCAGTCTTTATTCTATTGATTAGGTTGGGATTAGCTTGAACGATTGTAACAGGCACAGATCGACCATCGTCCGTAAAGACTCTCGTCATTCCGCATTTTTTTCCTACAATGCCTATCACTTGCTTTCTCTTTATTTCTATTAATTATGTTTATAGTTATATTTTTCATTAACTCATTTACTGGAGATGTAGTTTGCAAGTAATTGATTTATATAGTTTTTTAATCAATTCTAACTTCTTGCAATACTTCAACTCCAAAAACGCTATATAAGCCTCTCAATCCCCTTATTTTTAGGCTTTTCAGAGCAAAATAATCTCTGGCCCGTTTAGCGTTCGGGAATTATATCAATTTTCACTTTCAGTTCAATTTTATTTGAACATCTACCCCAGCTGGCAATTCAAGCTTCATTAAAGCATCAACTGTTTTATCACTCGGGTTAAGAATATCCATCACACGTTTGTGTGTCGTGAGCTCATATTGATCTCTGGCATCCTTATTCACATGTGGTGAAATAAGTACAGTATACTTCTCTCTGCTTGTCGGCAATGGTATAGGTCCAGATACAATAGAGCCTGTTCTTTTAACTGTTTCTACTATTTCTTCAGTAGAAGCATCAATTAACTTATGGTCAAAGGATTTTAGTCTTATTCTAATTGTCTGTGTATCAACCATGTTTACTATCCTTCATTATTTACCGAGAGAGCCTCTGCTTGTGATTTAGGAGCCTCATTGTATTTCTCAAATTCCATCGTATAAGTAGCACGACCTTGTGACATTGATCTAAGATCTGTTGCATAACCAAACATTTCTGCTAAAGGTACTTCAGCCCTGATAATCTTTCCAGCTGGAGATTCATCCATTCCCTGCAATATGCCTCTTCTCCTATTTAAGTCACCATTCACATCACCCATATAATCTTCAGGTGTAACTACCTCAACTTTCATAACTGGTTCAAGAAGCACAGGATTCGCTTTCAAAGCTCCCTGTTTAAATGCCATTGAACCAGCAACTCTAAAAGCGACTTCACTTGAGTCAACATCATGAAATGATCCATCATAAAGAGTAACTTTTACATCAACCACAGGGAATCCTGTAATTACACCATTACCCATTTGTTCTTGAATGCCTTTATCTACTGCAGGTATGAATTCTCTTGGAATAACACCACCAGTGATGTCATTTACAAATTCATATCCAGCCCCAGCCTCTTGTGGTTCCATCTTAATGTAAACATGTCCATATTGACCTCTACCACCGGATTGTCTAACAAACTTAGCTTCTTGATCAACAGCAGACTTAATTGTTTCGCGATAGGCAACCTGCGGTCTTCCTACATTTGCATCAACTTTGAATTCTCTTGAAAGTCGATCCACAATGATATCCAGATGCAGCTCTCCCATTCCTGAAATAATTGTTTGCCCTGATTCCTCGTCTGTTCTGACTCTGAATGATGGATCCTCTTTCGCTAGTTTCTGCAGACCAATACCCATTTTAGATTCATCTTCAGTAGACTTCGGCTCAACAGCAACTGAGATAACTGGTTCAGGGAACTCCATCTTCTCTAAGGTAATTACACTCGAAAGGTCGCATAGTGTATCTCCAGTTGTAACATCCTTAAGCCCTACTGCTGCAGCTATATCTCCAGCTCTTACTTCTTTAATTTCCTCTCTAGTATTAGAGTGCATTTGAAGAATACGCCCAATTCTTTCTTTCTTACCTTTAAGTGGATTAAATACACTATCACCCGAATTAAGTACTCCTGAATAGACTCTGAAGAATGTTAGATTTCCGACATAAGGATCATTTGCAATTTTAAATGCCAACGCTGAAAAATCTTCACTGTCATCTGACTTTCTTGAAGCCTCTGATTCATCGTCTAGTATTCCGGTTATATCAGGAGTATCAATAGGAGATGGCAGAAGGTAGATAACAGCATCAAGCATGGCTTGTACGCCTTTATTTTTAAATGCTGATCCACAAACTACTGGAACAATCTCATTATTAATGGTTCTAACTCTAAGTCCCTCTCTAATCTGATCTTCGCTTAGCTCGCCATTTTCTAGGTACTCATTTAATAAATCTTCATTAGCTTCAGCAGCAGCCTCAATCATTTGCTCTCTCAGTTCTTCACATTGAGCTAAAAGATCAGCAGGTATATCTTCTGCAACATATGTTGAACCAAGATCTTCCTCATTCCAATTAATGGCCTTCATTCTGATGAGATCGATAACGCCTTTGAAGTTTTCTTCAGCACCAATCGGTACTTGAATTGGAACAGGATTCGATCCGAGTCTTTCCTTTATTTGCTCAACAACTCTGAAAAAGTCTGCACCAGCTCTGTCCATCTTATTAACAAAAGCCATTCTTGGAACTGAGTATTTATTTGCTTGTCTCCATACTGTTTCAGACTGAGGCTCAACACCACCTACAGCGCAAAAAACAGCAACTGCACTGTCTAGTACTCTGAGTGAACGCTCAACCTCAATAGTGAAATCAACGTGACCAGGCGTGTCAATGATGTTAATTCTATGTTGATCAAATTGCTGATCCATCCCTTGCCAAAAGCAGGTTGTTGCTGCAGATGTGATGGTGATTCCTCTTTCTTGCTCTTGTTCCATCCAATCCATTACAGCATTACCGTCGTGAACTTCCCCAATCTTGTGCGATATTCCTGTATAAAAAAGAACACGTTCTGTTGTAGTTGTTTTACCTGCATCAATATGCGCCATGATACCGATGTTTCTATATCTTTCTATTGGTGTTTGTCTAGCCATGGG
>Ga0066371_10000114_pt1 | contig 16725 bp, 12 predicted proteins | sample Knorr_S15_td_DCM_FD_71214 | JGI IMG/M metagenome (GOLD analysis project Ga0066371, IMG submission 71214) | Marine microbial communities from Southern Atlantic Ocean transect - Knorr_S15_td_DCM_ad_63m_LV_B | ecosystem: Environmental > Aquatic > Marine > Oceanic | place: Southern Atlantic ocean... | reverse complement strand
ATATAAAACATAACTCATTTTGATATATTACAACTTTTATTAATTTCTAAATAAACTCAATATTTAATTAAATTGAAAATATATTAAAATAATATTATTAAATATAAATAATGTCTAAAAAAACAACCATTCCAAATCCAGTTGTTATTCATACTTCCAATGAAAAAGGACGAATGAAATTTACATTAGAAAAAACTAATGTCAGTGTAGCAAATGCTATAAGAAGAACAATATTGTCTGATATTAAAGTTGTTTGTTTAAAGACAAATAATATTACGGATAATCTTATAACTATACATACAAATACTACACGTTTAAATAATGAAATTACTAAGCATAGATTAAGCTGTATACCTGTTCATATTAAAGAATGGAATGAATCATTAGAGAACTTAGAATTAGAAGTTAATGTTGAAAATACTACCGATTCTCTTAAATATGTTACAACCGGAGATTTTAAGATAAAGGATAAAAATACAAATAAATATTTATCAGATTCAGAAGTTTTAAAAATATTTCCTGCTAATCCTATGACAAAAAGTTTTATTATATTTTCTAGATTAAGACCAAAAATTACAGATAATATACCTGGAGAAAAACTTCATTTAACATGTAAATTTAGTATATCTACAGCAGGTGAAGATGGAGCATTTAATGTAGCTAGCACAATAGCATATGGAAATACTCCTGATGTTACATCACAGGTTGAAGCTTGGGATGATAGAGAAGAGGATTTAATTAAAGAAGGTATAAATAAAAATGATATTGCTTTTGAAAGAGAAAATTGGTTTAATCATGGTTCTAAACGTTATTTTAAAGATGATAGTTTTGATTTTGTTTTAGAAACGGTAGGAGTTTACACTAATAATGAACTAATGAAATATGCCTGTAATAATTTAGTAAATAAAAATAATGAGTTGTTTGCTAAATTTGTTTCTGAGTCAGTTGAGATTGAGTCTCAGTCATCAATAATGAAAAATTCATTTGATATAAAATTAGAAAATATAGATTATACAACAGGTAAAGTTATTGAACATATTTTACATGAAGAATATTATAAGGGTTCAGGAACATTTACATATGTTGGATTTATTAAAAAACATCCACATGATACATATTCAATAATAAGGATCGCATTTAAAGATGAGAAAAACGCTAATAATAAAAACATAAATGAAATATTTAAATACGCATTGGGTGTGTCTAATAATATGTTTGATACAATAGCTGAATACTTTAAGGGTTAAATATATAGTTAATTTTTATCAATATATTTAATTTACAAATGATGTTTTAATGCTTTTAATTCTTCTAATATTTTTTGTTCTTCACTTTTTAGGTCCTTTTCGTTATCAGGCAACTTATCAGATAATTCTTTTAATCCAGCTAACGCTCTAGAAATAGGAGACAAACCTCTAGTGTTAATAGTTAATCTAGATGCTGGTTCTTCTGCTTCTTCTGCTGGTGCTTCTTCTTCTGCTGGTGCTTCTTCTTCTGCTGGTGCTTCTTCTTCTGCTGCTGCTTCACCACCTGTAACTTCAGTAGCTTCACCACCTTCTGCTGCTTCTTTTAATCCATTAATGACTACTGGTTGCGCAACTGCTTCTAATACAATATTAGATAAATCTGGTTTGTATAGTTCAGCATCATTGGTGTACATAGCAATAACAATCATACCAGCTCTTTCTGCTGCTGTATATTCATGTTCTACAACGGCGTAAGCATTTGTATTTGTAAAAGCATTCCATACAACAGCCGTTTGGGCGTCAACTCCTGTTGGCACTTTACCAGCATCTTTTTCAGGTATAAATTCAATACCGATTTTATGTGCTTTATGTGATAAACTAATTTTACCAACAACATTCTTTAAATCACCGGCTTGTATTAAAGCGGCATACTCAGCGGCATATACGGATGCTGGAACAGTAATAATATTAACACTACCTTTGTTCATTTTAGCATTAATATTTAATTTATAACTACCATCCGCATCAACACTAGTAATCTTTAATGTTTTTTTTCTTTCCTTTTCCCATTCTTCTTTTGGTTTAGCTGGTGAACCAGTCAATGTTTGTTGTAATGTATATGCTTTATATTCTTCAGCTAATCTAAAATCTTCATGTTTATCTTTGGCTGCTTGTAAATCTTTTTCTACTTTTTGCGTTTCTTCTTTTTCTTTTTTAACCTCTTCATTTAAATCAACAATCTTGTCTTCTAATGATTTTTTAACTTTACTATCTTCACTATCTGGTGGATTAGCATCTTTACTTAAAACAACTTTAATTAATGGAGCAATCTTATCAACATCATAGTTATCTGGTGCTGTGATGGCTGCCATTTTAGCATAATTGTCACCTATTTGTTTACCTAAATCTCCAATTTTTTCTTTAGATACTTCATCATTCCACGCTTTAGCCTTAGGATGAACATTATCAGTTAAATGTTTAATGGCTTTATCAGAGAATTTTTGTGGAACATCAATATCATCAAATGCGTCAACAGCTGTTACAAAATCCTTAGCCAAACCAACTAATTTATTGTATCTATCGGCATACATTGAAGGATCAGCATCCTTAATATCTTTCCACATCTGCATATAATCTTTTTCATCAGTATCTTTTAGTCCCATTTTTTCTAAGGCTTCTAATTGTAAAGCAAAATAATCTGATGCTGCTAAACTTCGGTAATGTGCCCATAATTTATCATCACCGTGTTTCATATCAGCCAATTCTTTAAATTCTGCTTTTTTCTCGTCACTAATACCTTGTTCTACAGATTTATGAAATTCATTAATTTTTTCTATTAATTCATTCATAGCTGTATAAATACTATTAACTTTACCTTCTTTTGGTTCTCCCATTTTAATCAAAGCATTATATTCTCTTAACAATGGGTTATGTTTTTCTAAAATAGAATCCATTTCTCCTTCTTTTTTGTATGTGTCCTTTAATTTTTTGATCTCGTCATCACTGAAAATTAATGCTTTATACATAAGATTAATTCTATCATCATAATAATCATTAATACCTTTATCTAAACAACTTTCTACAGGACAACTATGAGTTACACGTGGTGGTGGTGGTAATACACAATTAAAATCTTTATCACAGGCAAATTCGTGTTTTTCATAGTCTTGAATACCGTCTAGAGTAGTATCAATATCGGCATATGATGATTTTTCTCTTTTTGCTAAAACTAAAACATTATATCCTACATCATTTTTATAACCAACATTGTAATGTTCTTCAGGAATTCCTAAATCATTCTTTAATACACCGGGTATTACTTCAATATGATGGTGATGTTTATCTTCTTTTTCAGCATGAGCATAATGATGACTAGATATACAAATACCTTCTTTTTGGTAGTTTGCTTTAATAGCATCAATAAAATCAGCCAACATACATGGAGGTCTTAGTAATTTAAAGTATTTTTCTAAATTATCTTTATCTCCCATTTTGCAAGGTATTAACATAACTGTAACAGAACCTTTACGTAAATCGGAACCGCATACAACATCAACAAAGCAAGTTTTAAGATGGGAAACTTTTAACATTGGTTTAGCAATGTATCTATCAACTGTTTTTTCTACAACCTTTTCTACTTCTTTTTCTACTTCTTTGATAACTTCCTTGATAACTTCTTTTTCTACTTCTTTTTCTACAATCTTTTCTTTTTCTACTTCCTTGATAACTTCTTTTTCTACTTCTTTGATAACTTCTTTTGGTTTTTCTTCCAATAATTTCTTTAATCTAGTGATTTCTGCTTCTAACAATTCGCATTCAGTAGGTGGCACAGGTTTTTTAATACAGTCATAGTTGTCCTTAAGATCGGCTAATTCTTTTTCTGCTTTTTCTAATGCTTCGTGATAACTTAACAACATGATCCCACACGCTTCTTTATGTGCTTCTTCTGTTTTACCCATTCCAGTTTTTAAACCTTCATTGTAAGCATCAATTTTAGCATTATTAAGTTTCATTTCTTGATCCTTAGTGGTATCATCTTTACTTTTAATTTGAACCCAACAATTAGCAGCTTGTGAATAAGCATAACTAGTTTTTAAGGCTCCGCCAATAGAAGCACCATTATACATAATAACAGTTCCATCTTTTGTTTCATACATTTTCATATCAGCTTCTTTTGCCATTTCTTTAACGGGTTTTTTCTCATCTTTTTCTTTATATTCAATTTTAATTTCCATTTTTGGTAAAGTGCCTGCTTTTTCCATACGTTCTTTAACTTGGATATATAATGCGTTAGCAGTTTTTTTTCTGTTTTCCAATTCTTTTTCCCTTTCTTCTTTTTCAGCTTTTTTCTTTGCTTCTTCTAATGCTTTTTTTCTTTTATCTTTTAATTCTTTTTCAGCTTTTTCTTCTTCAGCTTTAGCTTTTGCATCTGCTGCTTCTTTTTCAGCTTTAGCTTTTGCATCTGCTGCTTCTTTTTCAGCTTTAGCTTTTGCCTCTTCTTCTGCCTTTTTTTCAGCATCTTCAATTGCTTTTTTATTATCATTAACGGCTATTCTAGCATCTTTTTCTTTTTCTTCAGCTGATTTTAATTCAGATTCAGCTGTAGTTAGGGCAGTACCAGCAGCATCATCTGCTGTTTGTTTCTCAGCAACATCAGCAGCTAAGGCAGCAATAACAGCTTCTAGATCACTTTCATTTGCATCCTGTGCGGCCTGTGAAGCAAGTAATGCGGCAGCTGTTTCTTCCTTGGTATTTTTTGCTGTATCTAATGCTGCTTTTTTTGTAGCAACATCACTTACAGCATCAGCTAATGCGTCCTCTAGACCTTGTGTCTTACTTTTCAATTCTTCCAAACTTGTCATTATGTAATATATGAATAAAAAAATATTGTATGTATATTTTTATTCTAAATATTGAACGCAATTATTCATTTAAAACATCTGCTATTTCTTCATCTATTTGTTGTTTTTTTAATTTATGATTTACAGAATACATTAAGCGTTGAGGTGGTAAATTATTAACATAATTAATAACGTACCTCTTTGTTACATATTTTTTGTCTACCATTAAATCATCAATATATTCTTTATGTAATTGATATAAATGTGGTTTATACTCATAAGGACAATTCTTAAGTGAAATTTCTTTCAAAATAAAACACTTAACATAATGTTGATAAAGATTATTTGTCCAATTATGTAAGTCATGTCTTAATTTACTAAATGTGCTACCATATTCTGGATAAAATCTTAAAAATTCCTTTACTTTATCATTTTTCCTTAGATAATAATATTGAAATTGTATTTTAGGAGTATTTCCTTTTAAGTGTCTAACAGTTTCATAATTTGGATTTCTTATTTTCATTCTATAACCATTATTTTTATTATAATAAACATATCCTAAAATTTTATAATCTAAATCTTCACTATTAACATAATTCATTAAACCTTTAAAAGAATCTATATTTTTTGATATATTATTTAATGATAAGCTAGTGTGATTTAAAGTAATAACAGATGAATGAAAAAGTGTAGATACTGTTGAATTAAAATCATTTAAATCTTTAATACGCACTTTCCCATTGCTAAAATCATATATGGCCACCGCTATTAATGTATTTTTAAGTATAGGGATTACTATTCTATTTTCCTTGTGCTGCATGACAAAACTATAACAACAATTTTTATCTAATTTATCAAAATCCAAATTACAATCATTACAACATTCTAAAAACATATATCTAAAAGTATTTGTTGTATCAAATTTATTTCTAGCTCCTATAAAACTACGTGTAGTTACTTCCCAATCCTGTAAATAAGGATGCCAAAATAAGTTAATCATGGTTCCTTCAATAAAACATTGAAGTTCAAAATCATTGAATTTAAATTTGTCAATGTTTAAATCTATATTTAAATTGTAAGATTTTGGAGGAGAATAAGAAACAATATTTCCATCATTATCTAGTATCAGGGACCGGAATAATCCTAAAGTGTCATAATTATTTATATTCAAATAACTTTTATCATATTTAACGAGATATAAATTACCATTTTCTTTTACTATTAAGTTTTTTTCTTTTGCATAATCATTATCTTTAACAATTCTTTTCAAATCAGCATACTTATTTAAGTCATATGACATAATTATATTATATTTATGAATTTTCTCTTTAACTAAATTTCAATAACATTTCGTTATCGTAGATAATTTCTATTATTAATATAAGATAATGGAAAAAGAAAATATAGAAGAAGTTATTTTAGAATTAGGTCAAATAATTGAAATTGAGGCGCCAGCAAACGGTGAAATACATAAAAAAAATTTCATTATTGATTATTTAGATAACAATTTAATAAAGCTAATAAATTTAGATGATTATAGCTTATTACAATTAAAATTAAATAATAAAAAAATAATTGATGAGACAATTGAAAAAATAATAATTAAATTACCACATCCGGTAGAAAAAGGCTATGCTAAACAAAATGGATTAATAGCACCAAAATGGTTTTCATTTCATTTTGATGATGGTGAAGGTATAAAGGAAGTTATTAAGGGACAAATTATAAATAACTACGAAGATAGAATTGAAATTAGAACATATCCAAATGAAGACATTATATTTATTGATTTTGGTTATAAAGGAATACCATTAGACTTACCAATTATACAAATTAAACCCTATGTAAAACCAAAAACAAAAGAAGAAGCTGAGTTGGAAAGAAAAATGGAAGAAGAAGAAAAATTTCCAGAATTAGATGACCAAGAAGAATTAATTGAAAGAGAATTTGATCCAAATGTTATTGAAGAGATTGTTACTCAGGAATTGGGAGATGCTGATGAATTGGAAAAATTACTAGGTGAAAATAAAGAAATAAACATATTAATTAAAACTGAAGTAGCAGAAGAAGAAAAAAGATATAGTATTGATTTACAAAAAGATGATTTATCTACTAGTTTACTAAAATTTATAAAACCAGAAATGCGTACTAGGAGAGTTATGAAAAATGTTCATACTATAATTAATAGATTTATTGAACTAAGAGAGAAATTTTCGGTATTCAATGAACAAGGTTATCCAACTTCAAACTTAAATTATTTGGTTAAAAATATACCATTAAAAAAACATATACAAAAATTAGATAAAAATTTAAGATGGATAATTCCTATAGTTAAATCAAAAAAGAAAATATATGATATTGATGATTTAAAGGTTAGTGATATAAATGATGTAGAACCTATTTTATATGCGAATAATTTATCACAGGAAGTTGATTTAAATTCTATGTTTAAAAAAAATAATATTCCAGATGAAGAAAATAAGTATAAATTTTTTATTAGACAATTAAATAGATTGTATATACCTAGGAAAAATGTTAAAATGACTAATGATAAAAGTGTAATAATGTCTAAAGAAGTAAATACAGATATTGAAGGTATAGTTGATAACATAGGTTCATTTATATCTAGTTCCTTTAACAATGGACAATTTGATACTACCAAATTTGATATTGATAGATATATCACCGCTCCAACAATGTTTGAATTAGAAGATATTGAAAATAAAGACTTTATTGGTATTAGAAAAGATCTAACAGAATCTGAAATTATAAATATTAGAGGATATGTTGTAATGCCTTATCAATATAGAGAATTGTGTAAAAAATTTTTACCTGGTGTAAATATTTTAAAAAAGAGTTTGCTTAATTTGTATACTTGTCAACCTTCAAATATTTTAAGAAATCCTAACGTTAATTCTAATATTTTTTTACCAACTGCTAATTCATTTACGTATAATCATCAATTTAGAGGTGCTAGAGCACAAATAAATGACATACAAACATATCTTTTTTCAAAACCTAGTTATGTTGATTATGTAGAAAGAGTGAGTAAGAACAGTGAGGCATTTTTACCAAATATTAATGAAATAATTAATTTACATGAAGAAAAAATGAGATTTGATACAAAAATAAGAATTAAAAATGGTCTTACAATTGAAAAAATGATTGAATATTTAGAAACATATGGTATATATCATTATAATATAAATGATGAAGTTTATTACAAATTAGGGAGATTTGTTGATGATAATATTGAATTTTACAAAAAAACTATAGATTCCGAGATATCTAATTATAATAAATTTTTAACTAGTAATATAGTTAAATATAATACTCTTCCCTTTGTAAATATTTTAACTGAAGCAAAACAAAATATTAAGGATCAGATATTTGAATTGTATGATTTAAATACAAATTATGGAAATATAGTTAAATTAGACGGTGGAAAAGTATATATGGATTTTGTTTCATTATTATCCATTGATCTGATACAAACAATAGATATTGATAGTGAAGTTGAAAAAGCTATTAAAGAAACAAAAGATATTGTAAATGAAAAAGTCAATGATGATTCAGATTGTAAAAGCCAGAGATTAGTATTAGCTAAAAGATATGTAGATATTGATGAGTTAAAAGAAGATGATAATGATACAGATGTTTATTTTGATAAAAAATATGATGAGACAAGATATTCTATCATGAAATCCTTTAAATCCGATAAAGAAATATTACCGGCCAAAGAACTATTAAATAAAATCAAATTACATTTAATTAATAATGTTGGTGTTAGCGTTGAAAATGCCGATAGAGATGCACTAGCAATGATTGAGGGAAAAAAACGTGTAATAAATGGTGATTATGCTATATTAGATGAAGGAGACCTTAACTATAAATATTATGAAAGAAGAAACGATAAATGGCGTATTGATGATAAGTTGACTGGTAAAACATTAGATGATGTAACATTTTGTAATATAGATAAAAAATGTTTAAATATAAATAAAAACTGCACTTCATTGGATTCAGGAAGAGAGGTAATTAAAAAGAAATTATTAAAACAAATTGTAGAAAAATTTGAAGATGAGTATGAAACTTCAATAACTGATTTAAAGAAACACATACAGGAACGTGCTATTATTGGTCTAGAAAATTTAAAGCAAAAAAAGTCCTTTAATGATAAACATTTTGTTAGATATGATATACAAAAAAATAAATTATCCCGTGATGTTAGATTTCCAGAAATACAGAACTCAGAACATTTAAAAATTAGAGACAGAATATTATCGGAAAGCGATGTTATATTAAAATTTACTTATTTACAACGTTTTATAAATTTATTTTGTAGAAAACCTATAGAAAAGGAAAATGAATGGTGGTATTATGATTCAACAACCGAATTAAGTATACCTATTTTACCAATTTTTTATGAAAAAATTGTAAAGGCTAACGCTTGGACATATAACATGAATATACATAATGAAATTGTAGCTGAAGTTGCATCCGAATTTGGAGAATCAAGTAGTTCAGGAGATTATATTGTATGTAAATATACGGGATTTTATATTAAATCTATAGATTTAGATACAGATGAAGGATATACAAAGGACGGTTTTAAAGTAGTAACTAAATCTGAAATGACTAATGAATATACTATTAAATCAAATGTTAAGGATGAAGTAAAATTAAAAAAAACAGAAACTGCGATAAAGATTCAAAAAATAATTTTGTCACTAGATAAAAATCTACATATTGATAGTAGAAATTCACATAATTTTATAATTAAACATGCTGAAGAATTTATAGTTAAAAATGCTAAGCGCACAAAAAAGGAAAAATATGAAGGAAAAATAGGAAGGAAAAAACGTGAAGATGAAACATTTCTTAATACTATTATTATTTATACTGTATTGAGTATGTATATTATAGGTATCCAAACAAATATACCAAATATTATTAGTAGAAGATCATTTCCAGGTTGTGTTGAATCTTTTACAGGATTTCCATTAATAAATGGCAGTGACTATTCAACCATTAACTATATAGCATGTGTAGCCTTAAAAATGAGAGGAAACATTAGAGATGGACCTTGGTCAATCATCCCAAAAAACAATTCAAAAACTTTTAATAAACATTTAATTGATGTTCAAAAAATTTTGAAAGGAATGATTAATAAATTGATTCAGGAACCATTAATAAAGGATAAATTTTTAGAAAAAAATAAATGGTTGCTTGAGAATAAAGAAAGATTAATAGATGTAGATAATTTTGATATGATAGGTTGGTATAATTTTTTACCACCTTTACAAGTAGTTAAACCCAAACATTTACCTAATATTTCTAGTGAGTTTGAAAAAAAATTAATTAAAGAAATACAGTCATTGAGTGACATGCAGTTTGAATATTTATGGAGTTTAAAAGGAAAAATGAAAAGTTTTACATTCTCGATATTAGAATCTCTCCAAAACATAATTAATCAACAACCTATAATATTAGAATCATTAAATGGTGAAGCATATCTTGAAAATGCTTGTTGTAATGATAATATGGAACCTTTTTATAATTATTTTGCGTTAAAGGAAAAAAGTATTTACAGAGAAAATGAATATGTTGAAAATATTAGTAAAATTTATAATAAATATACGTATTTATCCTTACCATCTATGATGTATAATCCAGAAAATACGCATTTAATATATCCTTTATTAAATGATGATTTTACTGAAAATACTATTTATTTGGCATATATTAAATATTGTAACTTTTATTCAAAGGATATTATTTCAAAAGATTTACTAGCCCTGTGCGGAGACAACAAAAATGTTGAAATATCTGTTTTTGATGATATTGGAGAGAAAATAGAAAAGATGAAAAAGAAATCACATAATTATACTTCTGATTCTTTAAAAATATTAATGAATTTAATTCATAAAAAAAATATAATTAATTTTACAATTTCAACTCCTAGAAAGTCTCCCTTACAGGAGTTTAGAGAATTATATTTAACAGATATATATGATGAAACTATTGATGATATGTGTATTATTGATAAAGAATTATACAAAACAATTGGTGAACTTACAGACCGTTTTGAAGTGAACTTTACAGAAAACGATGATATTTTAGTTAATGAACTAAAGGCTATTATTGATGATAAATGTGAACAAATGAAGGAAGATATTTTATATTTTTTAAATGGAAAATTGAAATTAAAACCAATTACAGATTTAATAGATAGTTATTTATTTTGGAATGAATCAGGAGTAAATAATTGTATTATAGAAGATGATGAAAAAGGTCATAATATTTTGATGTTTACAAAAAATGTAGTTACTAATATATTAAAAATATACCCATCAATAATTATTAATAATCAAATAAAAGAATATGATAATCAAAAACCTAATGATCCTCAGGCATTTGTTCATAATTTAAATGCACCTAAACATTGGCGTTTAGAGTATGGCGAAGGTTCACATTCAGAAGAAGTGGCAAAAATTATTAAAAATGAATATATTAATAATGGCTTTGATTTCAAGGATTTTTTTGATAATGCGGTATTAGATGACTTTTTAAAGAATGTTATGGAGAGAAGTAAAAAATTATTAGATTTTTTGGAACATATACCTTTTTATTCAAAAAGTATTTTAAATAATGTTGAATACAAAACAATATTTGATGGCGATGTTATATCTAGATTATCCAAATTTGTATTTTTATGTTCTTTAGAATTATATATTAGCATTTATGATAGTTATAAATTAATAAACATTGATGAAAGATTAATTGAAGATAAGACCGAAGCAGGATTAATACTTGAGTTAGAAAAAAAGATAATTAATTTGATTAATGTATACGTTTTAAAAACAACAAAAGATAAAAAATTAATAAATAAAAGTTCACATGCTATAAAACAAAAAGTATTACTTAGAAAAAGACAGGAGAATGCTAAGTTTACTAAAAAGTTTGAACAATTACCCGAAAGTGAAAAAGATACCGAAAATGAATTAAAAAAACATAAATTAGGCGATTGGGCCATTGGTTTAAGTAGTAAAATATTCCGTTATAATGCAGAACAATACAATAGAGAACGTGAAGAAAGAGAAAGAGATAAAGAATTAGAATTACGTGCTGGTTCTAATAAAATTGGTGATAATGTTGATAATACAGAAAAATCACAAATGATAAATGATATGGTAACTGATTTAAGACAGGAAACAGAAATTCAGGAAAGAATAGATGCCGATGTTTATGAAATAACTTATACAGGTGAATGTGAAGATAACGACCAATTTGAAGAAGACACAGATGAATTTTATTGATTATATATGTAAATAAATAAATATATATATAATAATATATGTCAGATTTAGGATTATTAAAACAAAAAGGAAACAAACAAGTTAAGGAATTAATAGAAAAAAATATTTTTAAAAAAGAATGGGATGTAAAAATAATAATTATACAAAAACAAGAATTTTTATACATTGATTGTGATACTTCTAAAGTTAGTATTAAACTAGTAGCAGCACTATGTAGGCAACATTTTACAAATGATTTAATACATAAACTAACTTATTAATTAATTAATAACTTTAAAAAATAATCTATTTATAAACTAATATGAATAGATTATTTTTAAGAAATAATTTAACCTCAATTTCTATTTTATTATTCGTAGCTTGTTTTGTTTTAATTCAGTATATGCAGCCAAATTTTTTATATGATAGATTTGGTGCTTTAAGAGAATTTGGTTTGGGAAAAAAAAACAAAACAATAATTCCTATTTGGTTAGTTTCTATTATTTTAGCTATATTTAGTTATTTATTTGTTTTATATTATTTAACAGTTCCCAAATTTAAATATTAAAAGTATTGTTTTGTTGTTTGTGGTTTAGCTTTTTCAGCTTCAGCATCTGTTCTTTTACGTAGTTCTTCAGCATCTTTTTCTAATTTTTTCATTGTAGCAGGTGATCTACTACATTCCATATTCATTATAGAATTAAATGAAGTAGATATTACTAAACCACCTACTAACATATACCAAATAAATTTTGAAATTAAGTCTTTGATAACCACCAAATTAAATAATTTTGGTAAATGTGTTTTATAATTTGAATTAAATATTTGGTCTTTACCAGGTGTTGAACCGTGTTTGAAAAATTCTACTATATTACCATATTTACCTGTTGTAATTTCATTTATCATCATTGAATTGTCGTCATATATTTGTTGTATATAACGACTTTTTTCTTTACTAATTAACATTTTATTAAAAAGATTTGATATACCCCCTAACCAATATACAAAAAAATAGCCTACTGTATTTGAGAAAGGTTTAATAAAACCGGGAAATAAATCTAACATTGTAGTTAATAAACCAAAAATTAAAACATTTGGAATAATTGTATAGACAACTGAGTGATATATCTGTGATTCACCACATTTTGAATAACTATTTTGAACATTAATATAATATTGAGCAAATATCATTAAAACATAATATACAGAATTTAACACATTATTTAATCCATGTGGATAACCGCCACCATTAATTGTATCATAATTTTCTATTAAACTGTATTTTAAACCAAAGTATATTGCCGTTATACCAGCAAAAACACCTAAAGATGTTCCAGCACTTATTTCCATATATAAATAAGTATAAATTATTTTGATATTATAAATGTATATTTTATGGATAATGCTAGATTAATAGAACCGGGTGTTTCTTACTTTTTAGAAGAAACTCTCAAACAGTGCCATAGAGAAAAATGGAAATACAATAATTTAGTTATAAATATATTTTTATTTATCGTTATAGTATTTATCGTTTGGTTTACACTCTATTATATGAACAATGCTAAAAATATAACGGAAAAAGAAAAGAAAGAAAAAGATCGTATAAAACAAACATATTTTTTAGACAAAATTAAACAAATGTCTGAAAAGGCCAATAAAGAATTTAATTTATCAATTACTAATTTACCTAAATTTGAAAATGATTTTGTTCAATATGGTAAAAAATTTATATAGTTAAATTTATATAGTAATGGCTACAGAATCAAAAATGGAAACACCTCTTGAAAGTGATGATACATATTTAAAAACATTATCTGAAAATAAGGAAAAAAAAGAAGAACACGAAAAATATTTAGCTGCTTTAAATGAATATTATAAGTTAAAAGATGATTATGACGGAGAAAACTCATATTATCATAAAAAAAAAATTGAAATTAGAAAAGATAATAGTTTAAGTAAAATAGGAAAATACAAGAAATTACAAAAACTTAAAGAAAGTAGACCATGTGTTAATTGTAATCAAAAAGGAGGAACACTTTTTGTTATGGATGAAGCAGTTTCTGATGGTTTTGAAGGGAGACAAGCGTTAATAGCACGTTGTAATGCGAAAGATAATAAATGTGATTTAAATATTGAAATAATACCAAAAAGGGTAAAATATATTAATGATATAGATAAGGATATATTTCACAATATTAAAAAAACACAACAAAAAATAATATCTTCCAAATTATCCTTACTTTTTGATTTACAGACTGAAGATGTTGTTTTAAAGGAATTTGACGACTTAAAAGACGATTTAGATAAATATAATAGTCAAATGAATATAGTTCAAGAAAGATTATCAGAAATCAATAGCCAAACAGTTATGGATGCTGAAGGAAATCCAACACGTGTTACTACAAATGATTTTTTAAAACCACTTCAAAGAAAATTAAATGACGCAATATATGAATTTAAAAATAGATTATTAAAAGTAGATATTGATAATAAGAATAGTGTTAAACACGCCTTTGATACTTATATTGATATTTCTAATACACAAGGCACAATTAATGATGTATCCTATGAAGAATATTTTATTGATTATGATAGTGAAGAAGACGGACCTTCTAAGGAAAATCCTTATTATGTTATTAAAAATGAACATACAATACAACAAATGGAAATAACTTCTGGTGAATATCAACTTGTAGAAAACAAAAAATAATAAATCAATATATATATATGAAATTTTTTCATTTTCCTACATTTATAATATCATTAGCTATTGGATTATTTTTTACTTATATTTCTAGACCAAAAACAAATGTTATTTATGTATATCCTACTCCTGAAAATAACAACAAATTATTATTTCAAGATAAAGCTGATAATTGTTTCCAATTCAAGGCCAGAACAGTTAATTGTCCATCAAATACAAATAAAATCAAAAATTATAAGATACAATAAAATATTATTTACTTATTATATATATGGGAGTAAATATAAAAAGATTATTATATACACCAGTAAGTAAATATATAATATCAATAGTTTTAGGATTTGGATTGGCTACATTATTTAGAAAAGTTTGTAGAGATAGAAATTGTATGATTTTTAAAGCACCTAATATTAAACATATTCAAAATCAAACATTTAAATATGGAAATAAATGTTATAAATTTGATTCTAATCCAACATCTTGTAAAAATACAAATAGAAAAATTATACCTTTTGCGTAATAATTAGTATTTTCCAATAATATTAATTATTATATAACAATGTCATCGGGAACTACGAGTATAGCAAGTTTACCTAACGAAATAGGAAAAAATAATGTTACCATGTCAATTAAAGAAACACCTCAACCTAGTGGACCACCTCCACAAACTTTATCTAAAGAGTCAATAAATCAAATTGTTTCGGGTTTACAAGATGCAGCCGCAAATGGTGCTACAACGTTACCTAGTAGAGATTTACCAACAAACGGACAACATATTGCTCAGGATGAACAACAAAAACCTAATTATGTTCCGGAACCAGAAGGAAATGTTGATTATATTGAAGATACTCAGGATTTTGAAGATATGTTGAAAAGAGGTCACGATGAAATGCATGAACAAGATAGATTAGATATGTTGTATGATGAACTACAAACACCATTATTAGTTATGATATTATTTTTTGCTTTTAATTTACCTTATGTAAACAAAAGTCTAATCAAAAATATTCCTTCTTTATTTCAACGTGATGGAAATCCCACTTTATCAGGATATTTATTCAAAACGGTTGCGTTTGGTGTATCTTTTTATGGTATTACTAGAGCATCACGTTACTTAAGTGAATATTAATAAATATATACATTAATTTAATTTATCTATTTATTTTCTTCTTCTACGTTTGGTTTTTCTACGTTTATTTTTTTTTCTCTTACGCTTTTTTGTGCGTTTTCTACGTTTAGTTTTTTTACGTCTTTTTGTTTTCCTTTTCCTACGTCTAGTTTTTCTACGTTTACCACCTCTACTTCCTTTTCCTTCAAACTGAAAAATACCCTCATCGCTAAATTTTTTTACATATTCCTTCACAGCGTCAAATTCCTGTCTATATTCATCTCCTCTAATTTTTTTAAAAACCTCAAGTGTATAGTCTGACTGGTTTAAATATTCCAAACGTCTACGAAATTTCGTTTCGCCAGTACTTGTATTTCTAGTTCCAACACCCGCATATTCTACTTCTTTTCCATCTTTATCTACTGTTGTGTTACTAAAAAACCTTTTTAAATTTCTAATAAACATTAGTCTCACTTTTGCATAACTTGCTGAATGTTCTCTTTGTTTTTTAGGTATTTGCGCTCCTTTAACCTCAACTTTTGCTCCTGTGTCTACATACGGTCCGTGTCTAACACTTAATTCACTTATCTGTAATATTTTACGTATTACAAACCTCATATCAGGTTTTAACTTCTCCCATAAACCCGGGAAAGTATTCAATGGTAATAGAACTAATTCATCAGAACGGACCATATCAGTAAGCAAATCATAGTGACTTAACTTTACACTTCCTGCTTCTCCTCCTTTTCCTTGAACAATAAAATTTGGTTCATAAGCTGCTCCATGTTTAAAAAAACCGTTTTGATTA
>Ga0066371_10000113_pt1 | contig 16764 bp, 12 predicted proteins | sample Knorr_S15_td_DCM_FD_71214 | JGI IMG/M metagenome (GOLD analysis project Ga0066371, IMG submission 71214) | Marine microbial communities from Southern Atlantic Ocean transect - Knorr_S15_td_DCM_ad_63m_LV_B | ecosystem: Environmental > Aquatic > Marine > Oceanic | place: Southern Atlantic ocean... | reverse complement strand
ATTATGTGTTGCATGATCTTGAAAATTTCTTGGATCACTCCATTTTCAAAATTAGGATTATTTACCTAAATCAGCTATCTTCCATTGCTTCAGTATTAGCGGCAGCCTCAGCTAAGCCATCCTTGATATTTTTTTGTTGAGAGACCGGATCATACTTCGGACCAATACCTGGCTCAATGAATTGCTCCAGGGGTTCTACTATATGATGTCCATCAATTGCACAAAACCTGGTAATTGAATAACGGTCCCATTTTGTTGGAGGCACTCTGTGAGGTGTTGCTTTGATCAATCCGTTGGTCATCACTTCTGTCATATCACCCATCATGAGAATTACTTCATAACGATCAGAGTCAACGTGCGTCCATTCGCCTTCAGGATTTTTTAGTTCCGATCCTTTCTCTGATTGTGTGAGGAGAGTGAAAACTTCATAGTCTGTGTGCGCACTGATGCCAAAAAGATTTTCTTCTGGCTCTTCTTTTATTTCAGGATAAAAGATAAGGCGCATTGTTGATGGTGACTTCTCGGTCATTCGCTCCGTGATAAAACCTTTGTCAATACCAAGCATTTCTTCAATAGTTGATCCAACAACTCTTTCTAGTTTTGAAAAATCTAGAAAATAATCATAAACGGCTTTTTGAAATTCTGGCATCTCTGGTGGCCATAAATTAGGACCATAGTTTTCAAACTCTTCGTCCACTTCTTCAACTTCATAACACATATCAAATGCTGAGCATGTGGCTTTGGTTCCTGGAGAGTATGCTGGTTCTTCACCACATGGCGACCATCCGCGACCAAAATGAGCATACCGATAATGAGTTGCTTGCTTTCTTTCATCAGAATCTTCCATATCATGGAAAAGCTTGGACTGCGAATAAGCTTGATCAATTACTTCTTTTGATATGTCGTGATTGATTAGAAGACAGAAACTGTCTGAAACTAAGGCATCTTTGAATCTATCCATCTCATTTGCACGATCAACTTGATTTGATAAATCAGTTAGTTTTTTAACATCAATTTTTTTCATATCAATTATAAGAATAGTTATCAGTCGAATTTAATCTGTATAGATCTTATTATAAACTGAGTCTAACTTAAAACCCGATTTTCACATTATGGATAAGAGATTAGAAATCATAAAAAATCGTTTAGAGAATGAAATCAATACCATTTCTCTTAGTATTGAGGATCAGGGCCACATGCACAAAGGCCATAAGGCTCATATTGAAGGTAAGATGCATATATGGGTTGAGATAGTGAGCGATGATTTCATTGATATGAATCCAATTCAAAGACATCAATTGGTCTATAAGGTACTCAGTGAGGAGTTGAAAGGGGATCTGCATGCACTTTCATTGAGTTTAATGACGTCCAGCGAAATCGACGAATATCATACAGGAGAAAAAAATGACTGAAATAGGTGTAGTAATGGAACCAGTCCCTAAATGTTCTGCCGATATGGCCATCAGAATTGAAAGCATGGGTTTTGACTCAATACTTTGTCCAGATACACAAAATCTATCGGCAGACCCTTATGGTCAATTGACACTCATGGCACATCACACCAAGAGCATCAAGCTTGGGACAGGGGTAACACATCCAGTAACAAGGGCAACTGCGGTCACTGCGTCTGCAATGGCAAGTTTACAAGAGGAATCTGATGGAAGGGCAATATGTGGTATTGGAAGAGGCGATTCCTCAGCTGCCCACATTGGTAAAAGACAAGCAACAACAAAAGAATTGAAAGATTCCATTCAAACCATTCAGTCATACTTTAGAGGCGAATCCATCGATGTTGGAACCATGCAATCACCCATCCGCTGGATTGATCCAGCTATAATTCCACCTGTGCCGATAGATGTGGCTTGTACAGGGCCAAAAACAATTCAGATGGCTTGTGAAGTATCAGAGAGGGTTTCTTTTGCCGTGGGTAGTTCTTATGACAGGTTATCTTGGGCTATGAATACTGCTTTAGAGCATATTGAAAAGATAGGAAGAAAAAGGGACAAGGTAAAAATTGGAGCTTATATTAATCTCATATGTGATCCCGATGAAAAAAGAGCCATTGGTATGGCAAGAATGCTCGCAGGCTTGGTCGCACATTTTACAGCAATGAAAAATGCACCCGTTGATCATCTTCCTCCATCTCTTCAGAAAATATCCAATTCTTTGCAAACCGAATATGATATGAAGAATCATTCGAGTGAGAAAGGATCACATCTTGAATTGATCGATGATGATTTCATCGATTGGTTTACGATCTCTGGATCTTCCGAAAAATGCATTGACCGTCTATCTGGGTTAATTGAGTTGGGTTTGGATCATATTTATCTGTTAGGAGGCTCTCCTATTGCAGAACCAAGAGACGCTCGTTTGAGAGCAATGGTTGATCAAACGGAAATTTTTGCAGACCAGGTTTTACCGCATTTCAAATAATCTAAAATTCATAATCTATTGAAAGATTCAATAATCTGCCTCTAGGGTCATGCAATCTTGTATCAAAGCTAAAATCAGGAGAATCGTATAGCAACGGTGCAGCTTCGTCGAAAGCATTGATTACATGAAGACCGAGTTTAATAATTTGATTATCCATAGAAACTTCCTTTGTAATCCCTAAATCAAATACCAAAAAAGAATCTACTTTATTCTTGTAACCAATTTGAAGAGCTGATTCAGGGAGCGGTCTTTGGTTCAAATAAGAATCCAAATATCTTACATTAAGAGAGTATTTAAGATCTGTCACTCTCAAGCCCATCAATGCATTCAGTCTTAAACGAGGCAGAGAATGTGTGTGCGCGTTGTAGTTAAATCTCCCGGCCCTATTGACCATATTTTCAGTTCCATGATCGTTTTCATCATTATGCTCTGGAGTGAGATACTCATAGAGATAGGTCGCATTTATGTTTAAATCAAATGATTGATCATTTGCAAAAACTTTCTCATAGTCAAAGGATAAATCTAGGCCTCTTACAGTCGTCTTTTCCTCATTAAAGAACGTTGTTTTTACAGCGACAATATCGCCATATTCATTTCTTTGTATTGCAGTGCTATTCGGGTTATCAAGAATGATTGTCTGCGCATCCTCTAGCTCAAGACGATCCTTGTAGTCAATCTCCCAAAAATCTAGCGATAGTGAAGCTTCATCATTGAATAGCCATGACATGCCGAGATTTGTATTTGTAGAACTTGCAGGCTTTAAGTTTGAGTTACCCAGCTGTATTACTCTTACAAACAAAGAGCTGGTTTGCTCCACACCATTGATAACGTCCCTAACGCCCCCAAGTGCGATTTCTGAGCTGAAGAGTTGTGCCATAGAGGGCGTTGAAAATGATGAGCCAATCGAACCTCGGATTGTCAAATTATCAATTGGCCTATAATTTAAAGTTAACTTCGGATCGAAAGAGGATTCATCATCAACTTTCTCAAATCTCGATGCAAAAAGCATATCGAAATTCTCAGAAAATATTTTCTCAAACTCAAAAAATATTGCCTCCTTTTCTCTTTTTGCGAATGTATTACTTCCACCACCCAAAAAAAGTAGATCAGCGCTTTTGGTCAGATCCCCATCATTATTAAATTCTGCACGAGATAGTTCATTGTATGAAACATCTAATGACTCCTGATTGATTTGCAACCCAATTGCAAGATTATTTCCCCTCAATTTTGTTCTGAATATTGCATCGAATGATTTAAGTTCACCAATTTTAAGACTTTGCTCTGATCCTTTGATGTATTCAATCAGGCTTGATGAATTGAGAAGGGGATTGAATAAATTCCAAGTTTCATCACCATTGACTCCACCATTGCCAGCGATTGCATTTTCCATCCTTGAATTAATTGTGTCTGGCCTGTTATGGAAATTTTTATGCCTACTTTTTGTGAATGATACTTCTAGATTTGATTGATTAACCAACTCGACATTCACAGAGCCACTTATGTGATATTGATCAATGTCTTTCGGAGAGATGGGAGAGGGGAAAGCTGAACCCAAAGGTCTTCCATACCATGTCACAGGGACATTGAATGGGCTGCCGCCTTGCCCGGGTAAAATCTTTCTAGACATGAATGATAGAGCTGGATAAGAGGGTGATTGAGGGTTGTCATTCACATCAATGCTTGAATCGATATATTTGATCGCAAAGCTTAGATTTTCAATATCTTTTATGTAGCTGATATATAGCTTTTCATGATCCTCATCATTAACAATATTAAATCGGGTCCCATAAAGAAACTTACAGAATGAACCTTGAATCACCCCTCCATTATCCAGGCAATTGGGATCAGCGACCCATTCTCCTAGTGCATAAGATCCAGCATAATCACCTGATTGAACAGTATCAGCCTCAGCAACCTTGAATGTATTTCCAAGTGTACTTAGGCCATTTTCAGCAATTCTTGGTATTTCAATGGATGGTAAGGCACTCCTTTTTAAGATATTGGCTGCTATCACTAGATTTGAGTCGACAAACTTCTTCCCATACAGAATGCCTAAAGCTTTGTCTTTTTGATCATAGTTGGTTGTTTCTTGTTGAGATAAGTTTATTTTCAACCCTTCGAATTCATCGTGAGTGATGAAATTGATCACACCTGCGACTGCATCACTTCCATATAGAGAGGTAGCTCCCTCTTTAAGAATTTCGACTCTATTCATGGCAATTTCTGGAATGATATTTACATCAATATAACCTTCGCCTTCATGGGATGGTGTGCCAGCAAAAGTCTGTCTTTTCTGATTGATGAGAACAAGTGTCGATGCATGATCTAAACCTCTTAAAGTAATTGCTGACATGCCTTGATCGACACCATCAAGGGTATTTGATTGGAAGTGAGCGCCTGCTGCGCTTGATAGATACTTACTGATTTCCCCAACTGTGCTGACATTTAAATTATCGAAATCAGATTGATCAATGATTTCAGTTCCAATGTCATTTGATCTCGAACCAATATAGCTTCCAGTTACTTTGATTTCCTCAATTTCTTCAGCCATTAACAAAGAGAATGGAGCCAATAGAAATGGCATCAATATTTTAGATCTGTATTTCATCATCTTTGTCTTGTATAAAATGCGGTTTATTATAGTCTATGATTCTTAAAATCATAAATTCTGGATTAAAAATAACATGAAAAAATCAGCTGCTTTTATACTTTCCATCTCATTTTTCATTCTCATAAAGCCATCATTACTTCTTTCTGCAGAAAAACAGATTGTAGGTGTCTTTGGTGCTTCAGGAAGAACAGGCATACATATCATTGAAGAGCTGAAAGAAAGAGATGTCGTCATCAGGGCTTTTTCAAGAAGGGAAAAAGAGGATAGTGATACTGTGAATTGGACAGTTGCAGATGTAACCAGTGAAGAAAGTCTATTTGAAGCCTTAAAGGATGTTGATGTCATCATTTCGGCGATTGGTCCAGTCGGAGGAGATAACTCAGAAAATGTAGATTATCAAGGCACCATCAACATCGTTGCTGCAGCTAAGAAAAATGACGTAAAACAAATCATTTACATGTCTTCAATTGGTGCAGGTGGAGCAGAAAATATTTCAACAGTGATGCTGAATCTATTGGCGAACAAAACCATGAAATGGAAGGCGCTTGCTGAGGATCAAATTAGAAACAGTGGAATTGATTTCACCATTGTTCGCCCAGGCGGACTCATCGGTGATCCTTTTACACAGGGGATACAGTTTTCACAAGGCGATAACGTATTGGGATGGATTCCCAGAGAAGATGTCGCCGCAGTATTGGTTGAATCAATTTTTAAGGACGGGGCAAAGAATAAAACATTCGAAGTCATCAATGATGAGTCACTCCCACTAGATGCTTGGCGAAATGAATTCGATTCACTTGAGATAAATCAATACGGTGTGATTGCAACTGGTGAACTGCCAATAAGATATTGGTTAACCCCGTTATTGCTTTTAATTGCAATTATTTATCTCATAAAGAGAAGAAGGGCAAGAAGCTAAACGACTCCCTCTGATTTATATTCTTCAATCTCCTCGGCTGTTTTCCCAAGCATTTCCTCTAATATTTCAGAGGTATGTTCACTTAATTCTGGGCCAGGCCATTCTGTTGTACCAGGTGTTTCTGTCAAGATAGGAAGCATAGCCGGAATCTGCAATGTTCTGCCATTAGCCTCAACCTCATGAAACATCCCTCTTGCAATGTAGTGCTCATCATTGATCATATCCTCGACACTATATATTGGACCTGCAGGAACTGAAACCTCATCCATTGTTGAAAGAATCTCTTCGGCAGTATGTTTGCTTGTCCATTCTTCAATAGCTGCATCTAGAACTTTTTCATGCTCAACTCTACCCTGATTCTCCTCATATCTTGGATCATTAGCCATATCAGGGCGATCAATCGCATTCATCAAGCGTTTAAAGATAGAGTCCCCATTCCCACCAATAATGACATGTTTATTATCAGAAGTAATGTATGTGTTGGTTGGAACAATTCCTGTAATGGTTGATCCTGATGGTTCTCTTACAGCCCCGCATCCTGAGTATTCTGGAACAACAGCTTCCATCATTTGGAATACTGATTCGTAGATTGCAGCATCGACAACTTGGCCTTTCTTTTCAGGATCCTTCTCTCTCTGGATGTATGCCAACATCACTCCCATCGCTGCATGAAGACCAGCCAAGGTATCCCCAATACTCAAATTTGGTCTAACTGGCGGACGGTCTGGAAATCCATTGACATATCTAAAACCACCAAAGCCTTCACAAACAGAGGCATAGCCTGGTAAATGTGAGCGAGGCCCTGTTTGACCATAGCCCGATATCCTCGCTGTTATTAGACCCGGATTTTCTTTTTTTAACTCATCTGGACTCATGCCCCATTTTTCTAGCGTGCCTGGCTTAAAGTTTTCAATTAAAACGTCAGATTTTAATATTAGATCTTTGGCAATTTGTCGACCTTCATCTGATTTTAAGTTCAGTGTGATCGATTTTTTATTTCTTGAAACACTGTGCCACCAATAAGACGTATTGTTTTCTGTAAGGCGCCAATATCTAACCGGATCTCCTGTGGGTGGTTCAATTTTGATGACTTCAGCACCAAAATAACCAAGAACACTACCTGTGAAAGGTCCAGCGATCAGTTGACCCATTTCAATCACTCTCATTCCATCTAGAGGTCTATTTTTATTCACACTTGTCATTTATTTTCATCCTTATTAATTTCTTCATACCACTTTCGAATTGCACTTCCTATCTCATTTGGAGAATCCTCTTGAATGAAATGGATGCCTTTAACAGTAATTTCACTCTGATTATTCCAAGTTCTGCAAAAATCACGAACAACCCCTTGAATTATTGCCCCGGGTTCTGCATTGATAAAAAGTTTAGGAATGTTATTTTTACTCATCCAGTCAGAATATTCACTTACTATTTTACATACATTTTCTGGTTCTCCCTCGATCGGGATTTGTCTGGGCCAGCTGAGCATCACTCTTCGATCCTCACCAGGCATTTTGAATGGCTCTCTATATTTTTCTAATTCTTCTTCACTAAGATCTCTTATGATTGAACCAGTGAGAATTTTTTCGATAAAAATATTTTTTTGAAGAATTAGCTCCTCTCCAACATCTGATCTCATTGCTTGAAAGAGGCCACGACTTTCCTCATTCCATTCTTCCCATTTTAGTTCTTTAACGATCCCTTCCATGTATGCGATACCTTTCAAACGATCTTGGTTCATAAATGCCCAATGAAATCCAAGGGCAGAGCCCCAATCATGGAGCACAAATGTGATCTTATCACCTGTCACCACTTCTCTGATTGCCTTATCAAGGTATTCAAAATGTTCCTCAAATCCGTAAGAATCTAATCTAGGGTTATCCAATTTATCTGACTCGCCCATTCCAATGAGATCAAAAACATAACATGAGGCAACAGATTCAAGATGAGGGACAATATTTCTCCAAAGATAGGAGGAGGTTGGGTTTCCATGAAGAAAAACAATAGGTGATCCCTGACCTTTTTGGTCATAGGCAATTTTTTTGCCATTCACATTGATTTTCTTCATGAATTAATTGTCAATGGCATTTTCAATGAGTTGAAGGAATTCATTCTCATCACTGATATTACTAACATCAGTGGCACTGATTGTATAACCATGCTCTGTGGCAATTCTTTCATATTTGGCTTTCCGATAATCCAGTAGTTTTGGGAAAACCCATCTTACAAAGTCATCAGGATCCATATCATCCTTATCAACTCGTTTTTCAGATGTGTAAATCTCTAAATATTCATTGAGAAAATCCTCGGTATAGAACATGGGCTTTGGGTTTTCTATCGCCCTTTTGATCAATTCTTTTCTGATAGCAGAATCTGCTTCAATATACAGTATGAGTGTATTCTCAATAAGCACATCCATTGAATCTGTGTCATACAATTCACATATGCTTCCACCTGCATCATTGATGAAGTGATCATAGTTATAAATTCTTTGAGATTTTTCTATGAATTCAGGAACATCTTGCATCGCTTTCATTTCTGCATCCATATGCAACTGCTGTCTCCTGAGGAATTCATCTTTGCTTAAGCCACCTTTGCTTGGGTCGCCTATTTTGCCTAAGAAGGACGAGATGGGCATCAAGTTTTCAACGGTGATGTTGCTTGAAATATAAATTGAGTCTGATTTTAGGAGTTCTGCGAGGAAAGGCACATTCATTGCCTTTTCCTTTATGTTATCCAATATGGGTTCTTCAAGATATTTTGTACCAATTCGGTAGTCTCCCGAATAGTGAAACCATTTTGATTTGGGCAACTTGTTTGCAAGCGTTGTTTTGCCAACACCAGACATGCCCAATAATGTGATGGATTTATTACTCCATTCATTAAAATCTTTTTTATTCAGTCTCATAAATGTTTTCTTCTATCCATAATTTTTATAGCTATGTTTCACCAAACTCTTTGATAATTATGATAATTTATCGGAAAAGGTTATCATGGGCGACTTTTTATAACAGTAAAAATCTTCGGGAATATTTATGATGAGCCAAAAAGAGTGGCAAGTATATAAATTCGGGGGCACCAGCATGAAGGATGCTGATGCACTCAGACAAGTTGCCAATCTGATCAAGAACAGTGATTCAGGTAATCTGATTGTGGTTGTTTCAGCCATGGGCGGTATGACTGATGATTTATTAAGTTACTCTCAAACAAAAGACTCAGCATTGCTTGAAGAGATTGAATCTCGCTATTCCTCTACCATGAAGGATTTACTTAACAATGAATCTGATCAGCTCAGTCTTATAGATGCATTTAAAGAAAATATTCAAACCATAAAACAACTTGCACATCAGATTGATTTCAGCTTTGTAAAAGTTGAAGACAATCAAATACTCGGTTTTGGTGAAATTTGGTCATCGAAATTACTGAATGCTTATTTGGATTCACTTGGTGATGTTCAGACCTCATGGTTGAATCCAATGGATTTTCTGATCATAGAGAACCAAGAAATGGGTGCAAATGTGAATTGGTCAAGTTCCAAAAAAGCTTTCACAGATTGCATTGAAGGCATGACTGGTAAAATCATTATCGGAGGTTTTATTGCTTCAGATGAAAATGGCAATCCAACAAATCTGGGTCGAAATGGAAGTGACTATTCCGCATCCATAATAGGGTCATTGTCTGAAGCTGATTCAGTCACTATTTGGACAGATGTTGATGGTGTATTGACTGGTGACCCGAGAGTGGTAGAAAGAGCAAGGATTATCGAGCATATGACTTATGAAGAAGCGGTAGAACTATCATACTTTGGTGCGGAGGTGATTCACCCAAAAACTATGGCGCCTTTAATAAATAAGGATATGCCCTTATATATAAGGAATACATTTAATCCTGATTCTCAGGGAACTTGCATCTCATCTCAGATAAAAAATATACGTGCCGTTAAAGGAATCACGACAATCAAAGGAATAGCTCTTGTAAATATAGAGGGAACAGGCATGATTGGCGTTCCAGGAATTGTCAAGAGATTGGGAAATGTTCTTCAAGAAGCAAACATTTCGATTGTTTTAATTTCACAAGCCAGTTCTGAGCACAGTATTTGTTTTGCAGTTCGAGAAACAAATGCCCAGAAAGCAGCAGATGTCATCCAAGAAGAGTTTGAAAGCGATTTTAAGAACAACAATTTAAATAAAATTCAAATAGAGGAAGATTGTAGCATCCTTGCCATTGTTGGTTCAGGTATGACTGGGACTAAGGGTATTGCATCTAGATTTTTTAACGCAATTTCATCGTCTCAGACAAATGTGATTGCTATTGCTCAGGGCTCTTCAGAGAAGAACATTTCAGTGGTGATTAAGGCCGAGGAAATGAACCGAGCAACATCCTCTGTTCACGATGCATTTTTTGGTTCAAGCAATCAGATTTCAATAGCAATATTGGGTTATGGATCCATTGGTCAAGAGCTTCATAAGCAAATCTTAAACGAAAGAAAAGAAATATCTGAGAGAGAGAATATTTCATTGGATATTGTTGGAATAACCAATAGTAAGAAAATGATGCTTAAACATGAAAACATTGACCTTGAAGCTGCAAAAAATGTCTCTGAAAAAAATGAATCATTGGATCAGGCTGATATAGATCAATTGATCAATCACATGATAAAGAAATCTGCTTTTAAACGCATCATAGTTGATACCTCTGCATCTGATGAGACTCCAGATCAGTATGGGAAAATATTTGAAAATCAGATCGGTATAGTGACAGCAAATAAGAAGGGTCTCAGTGGTGAGATTGAAAGATACCGCTCTATTATGAACTCTAAGATTTCAAATGATGTGGATTTCCTTTATGAAACAACTGCAGGAGCAGCACTGCCTTTCATTAAATCTATCTCAGACATTGCTTCATCATCAGATAAAGTTAGAAAAATTGAGGGCATTTTTTCAGGAACCTTGGCTTATCTTTTTAATACATTTGATGACAGTATTCCATTTTCAGAATTAGTAAATCAGGCACTTCAGCAAGGTTTTACTGAGCCAGATCCAAGAGATGATCTCTCTGGTATGGATGTGGCAAGAAAATTGGTAATTCTTGCAAGAGAGATGAATCTTGATATGAATGTAAAAGATATCAATGTTGAGTCATTGGTTGATTCAGATCATATATCACTGTCAGTCAATGAATATTTAGAAGCAATGAAATCTCAAGATAAGTCAATGAGAGAGAAATATATTGAGGCAATGAAAAATAATGAGAAACTGGCTTATGTGGCCAGACTTGATGAAAAAGGAAATGCTTCGGTTAGTTTGACTAATCTATCGAGTGATCATCCTTTCTTTGGTTTAAAAGGAACTGAAAATATTATCGCAATTTATTCTGATTACTATAATGATTATCCACTTGTTCTTAGAGGTCCTGGAGCAGGAAGAGAAGTCACGGCATCGGGAGTTTTCTTTGATCTTTTATCCGTTGCTAGGAAACAATGATTTCATGGAATATATCAGTACAAGAGCTCTAAAAAAAGTCACCATCGAGGAAGCATTGCTCAGCGGGACTGCCGGTGATGGAGGCCTGTATTTACCCAATGAGATTCCTAAAATTGATCTCAATAGTTTTAGAGAATTGGATGACTATGCCTCATTTTCCACTAGTATGCTTTCTCCTTATTTTCAGGGCTCAATTCTTGAAAAATCCTTAGAAAGGATTGTTAGTGAAGCATTCAATTTTTCTGTTCGTCTGAGAAACATAGAAGATGAGTCGGAGTCGCTTTCCATGCTCGAGTTGTATCATGGTCCAACTGCAGCATTTAAAGATTTTGGTGCTAGGTTTTTGGCTCAATGCTCAGCAGAAATACAAAACAAACAAAAGAATGTGAAAAGAACAATATTGGTTGCAACTTCTGGCGATACCGGAGGGGCTGTTGCATCGGCTTTTTATAAACTTGAAGGCTTCAATGTCATAGTGCTTTTTCCAAAAAATAGGGTTTCACCTAGACAACAACAACAATTGACCTGCTGGGGAAATAATGTCACATCTCTTGCTGTGAGAGGAGAGTTTGATGACTGTCAAAGATTGGTAAAGGAGGCATTTACTCATCAATCTAAAATAGAGACTAGTCTTGCATCTGCCAATAGTATTAATATTGGTAGACTGCTTCCTCAAGCAACATATTATGCTTGGTCTAGCATGCTAAATTACAAAGAATCTGGAGAATCATCTAGTTTCATAATTCCAACAGGCAATATGGGTAATTCCTTTGCGTGTTTCATGGCAAGAGAAATGGGTTTCCCGATTGACAACATTTTGTTTGCAACGAATGCAAATCGGACAATCTATAATTTCTCCAAAACAGGTGAGTGGATGCCATCGTCATCCATCCCAACTTATGCCTCAGCAATGGATGTTGGTAATCCCAGTAATATGGAGAGATTCTTTTCATTTTATAATGATGAGATGAAGTTGAGTCGTGAGATGAATTGCGTTTCTGTAAGTGACGAAGAAATCATTGAACACATTGAACAACAATTCAGAAAATCTAATTTGGTGATTTGTCCTCACACCGCAACTGCCTTTAAGGCATATGAAACTTTGCAGAAAACAGAAAGCACAAATCATCACTGGGTAATTGTTTCCACTGCTCATCCAGCAAAATTTGAAAATATCGTTGAGCCGATCATCAAAGAAAAGATTGATATACCAACTAACTTAAAGATGATTCTCGAAAAAGAATCTTCATTCACTGAGATAGAACCAAATTTTAATTCACTCAAGCAGTTCTTAATTTGACAAATTAAATAACTTTATGGAATTGGACAAAGTATGTTCAACCAGAGAAGAGAGTTCAATGCCCATTTCTAAAGCAAGCTTTTCAGCGATAATTGGTAAATGCATGGGTTCATTCCTTCGAGATTTCTTTAGTGATCTAGGAATCAGATAAGGTGAATCTGTCTCTATCAAAACTCTGTCGAGCGGCAATTGTTTGACTGCTTTAATTAATTCATCATTCCTTCTTTCATCGCATATCCAACCTGTGATGCCAATATAGAGCCCCATATCTAGATATGTTTTCATTTGATCAACATTCCCTGTAAAGCAATGTGCAACACCATGGATTGGCCTATCAAGAATATTATTTAGACAATTTACGAAATCTTCATGGGCATCCCTTTGATGGAGAAATAATGGTAACTCAGTTTCTTTTGCTATCTCTAGGTGTGATTTAAAAACTGACAGCTGTTTTTCTTTGGGACTAAGATTTCTAAAATAATCTAGACCACATTCACCAATTGCAACAACAGACTTATTTTTTATAATTTCTGTGAGATTTAATTTAATTTGATCATCAGCAGTTGAAGCATTATGGGGATGGATGCCTGCTGTTGTATATATTCTTGATGGATATTTTTGTGTTAAATCAAGCGATCGTTTTGCTTCCTCAATAGAGGAAGATGTGTTAATTATTATATTAATATTTGATCCAAAAGATCTGTCTAAGACATCATTTAAATCCTTATTAAAAGACTCATCTAGAAGATTTGCCCCAATGTCAATATAACCGATGCCCATATTTTAGATCCTCATCAAATTATTATACTGATACAATACAGCAGCTATGATTGTAATGCCTAATGTAAAAAAACAGCTCGCTATTTTATTGCTTTGCACAATATCGCATCCAACTACAGCCGATCCTTTGCAATCTGAAGTAATACAAAATGGCTTAAAGAGCTATCTAGAGAGCAACACCGATGAGCTAATCAAGACGCATGACATACTCATTGATGCAGCAAATGGCGAAGAAGAATTAGACTTGCAAATATTGTTCCATGAGTTTTTGATATCCGATTTATCAACCAAGAAGCAAAAGAAGAAATATAGTGCTTTGTGTATTTCTAGATCCGGTCTTGCTGCAGAGGCTATTAACTACCAAGCAGAATTATTTGCCTTACTTTCTGCATGTTATGGCTTCAGTGCTGAGAGTAACTTTTTTAAGGCAGCAAGCCATGGCATAAAATCAGGAAAAATGATGGAAAGAGCATTAGAGGCTGATGATCAAAATCCTTTTGTTTACCTCATTAAGGGAATTGGAGACTATACGAGACCTGCATTTGCAGGTGCAAGCAAAAAAAATGCAAAAGCAAATCTTTCAGCTGTTCTCAATCTATTAAATGAAAATGAAAACCAACAAGATCCAATGATGGAGGCAATTACACATTTTCATTTGGGTAATATTGCATATCTAGAAAAAAACAATGAAATGGCACTCGATTATCTGGAGAAAAGTCTCAGTTATGCACCAAAATATAAAAGAGCCAGCGACTTAACCAGGAAGATAAATCCCTAATTATTTTGCGACCAGACGCCTAATAACGTAATGCAAGATTCCACCATGTTCGAAGTATTCCCATTCCTTTGGCGTATCGATTCTGATTTTTACCTCAAAAGTCTTTACTTCTCCGTCAATTGATTCAGCTTTGACAAGAACAACTCTAGAGCCCTTGGTGATGGAATCAATATCAAAAATCTCAAAGCCATTTAGCCCAATCGATTCAGCAGATTCCCCATTATTGAATTCCAATGGCAATACACCCATCCCTATCAGATTTGAGCGATGAATTCTTTCATAGGATTCAGCGATCACTGCTTTTACACCCAAAAGAGAGACTCCTTTTGCGGCCCAGTCTCTTGATGAGCCAGTACCATATTCTTTTCCTGCAAGCACTATCAGGTCAGTATCACTTGATCTAAATTCTTCAGCCGCATCAAAAATTGAAATTGGCTCTTCATTATCTGATAGTTTTGTCCAGCCACCTTCTGTTCCTGGTGCAAGTTTATTTCTCAAACGGATATTGGCAAATGTCCCCCTCATCATGACTTCATGATTGCCTCTTCTGGATCCATATGAGTTAAAATCTTTTCTTTGCACGCCTTTATCTTTCAGATAAGCACCTGCTGGTGATTCTGGATCAATATTGCCCGCTGGTGAAATGTGATCAGTGGTGACAGAATCACCTAGTAAGGCGAGGACTCTCGCATTTTGTATGGTTTTAATTCCAGGGATATCCATTGTCATTGATTCAAAGTAGGGTGGTTTTTTTATGTAAGTCGAGTTGTCCTGCCATTCATAGATTTCACCCTGAGGTGTTTCTAGGTTTTTCCATGCATCATCACCTTGTATTGAATCTTCATAGGCTTTACTGAACATGACCGGGTCTATGGTTTCCTCAATGATTTTTTCTATTTCATTTTGGGTCGGCCAAATATCTTTTAGGTAGATATCTTTGCCATCAGCATTTCCCAAAGGTTCATTGGTCAAGTCAAGCATTGTTGAGCCTGCAATGGCATATGCGACAACCAATGGTGGAGACGCAAGAAAATTATGTTTTACTAGGGGATGTATTCTCCCCTCAAAGTTTCTGTTACCAGATAACACTGATGAGGCAGATATATTATTTTCTTGGACTGTTTTGGTAACTTCTGGATCAAGTGGACCAGAATTACCAATGCAAGTAGTGCATCCATATCCAACAATATTGAATCCCATTGTTTCTAATTCAGGTAAGAGTCCTGATTTTTCAAGGTACTTTGTGACCACCTTTGATCCTGGTGCCAAGCTGGTTTTAACCCATTCTTTTGATTTAAGTCCAAGCGCATTCGCTTTCTTGGCAACCAATCCTGCTGCAACCATAACTGTTGGATTTGATGTATTGGTACAACTGGTTATTGCAGCGATCAGTACTGATCCACTAGAGAGGTCATCAAGACTGCTTGGTTCATCACCAATTTCAGACTTAACAACACTTGCAACGTCTTTGAGTTTTATTCTATCTTGAGGCCTTTTTGGACCAGATAAGCATGGCTCTATTGCTGAGAGATCCAATTCAATGACATCAGTGTAGGTAATTTCTGAATCAGATTCTCTCCATAAACCCTGGATTTTTGAGTATGTTTCAACCAGTTCAACTTGTTCTTCATGCCGACCTGAGAGCTTTAAATATTTTATCGTTGCTTGATCTATTGGAAATATTGCACAGGTACTTCCAAATTCAGGCGCCATGTTGCTCAATGTTGCTCGATCAGATACAGGCAGGTGATCCAAGCCGTCACCAAAAAATTCAACAAATTTTCCCACAACACCATAATTTCTGAGTATTTCTGTCAGTGTAAGCACTAAATCAGTTGCGGTTACGCCTTCATTCAATGAACCCTTTACAGACACTCCAATCACCTCTGGCAGAAGCATCGTAATGGGTTGCCCCAACATGGCTGCTTCAGCTTCAATTCCGCCAACACCCCATCCCAGACAACCTATGCCATTGATCATTGTTGTGTGTGAATCGGTTCCGACCAATGTATCCGGATAGGCCAAAGAATCATCTTTTGAGAAAACAACACGACCCAAATATTCGAGATTGACCTGATGCACGATCCCAGTGTTTGGAGGAACCACTTCAAAATTGGAAAATGCATCCTGACCCCACCTCAGAAATCGATATCTTTCCTGATTTCTCTGGAATTCAACTTTATTATTTTTCTCAAGTGCATCTATACTTCCAAAATGATCTACTTGTACAGAATGATCGATAACCAATTCTGCTGGTGAAAGAGGGTTTATATCTTTTGGGTTACCCTGCATGGATACCACTGCATCTCTCATTGTGGCAAGATCAACAACAGCTGGTACGCCAGTAAAATCTTGGAGAATGACTCGACTTGGAGTGAATGATATTTCAGTTGACCGACCAGATTTTGGATCCCAATTCAATATTGTTTCAACATCTTTTGGTCCTTCATGATCATTTTC
>Ga0066371_10000112_pt1 | contig 16810 bp, 11 predicted proteins | sample Knorr_S15_td_DCM_FD_71214 | JGI IMG/M metagenome (GOLD analysis project Ga0066371, IMG submission 71214) | Marine microbial communities from Southern Atlantic Ocean transect - Knorr_S15_td_DCM_ad_63m_LV_B | ecosystem: Environmental > Aquatic > Marine > Oceanic | place: Southern Atlantic ocean... | reverse complement strand
AGTATGGCAATACCATGTTTCAGAACTTCATCAACATCTGTGAAAGCGCCCGAAACGGGATTTGAGACATAGGACAGGTTGAAGAAGGACATCAAAGTCGCCGGCACGATGGCGAACGAGAACGAGCACCTGGTGAACCACAAATGCCGAAAGTGTAACCGCACCGATAGAAGAGCCTGGAACCCTTCAGAGCCTCCACAGTGCAGCCATTGTGACTCAAAAATGGATCCACTAGAGATCAGGTACAAGTGCCTTAGATGTGGACACCTGACATGGATTGAAGCAGGATCCACTGGAAAGTCATGCCACAAGTGTGGATACAGGGTGTTCGCCAAACCCCGAAGTCAGGGCAGGCCTCACAAGACCCTCAAGGCGATATGAGCGAGAGTTCAAGGCCCTCCTCGTCGACGCACACATGTGTCGAGCTGGCTAACTGAATATGCGCCCAATAGTTTCGATGAGCTATCGGTGCCTGACGGGACAGGTAAATCATTGCAATCTGTGGCTGTCAGTACCGACCCCCCACACTTACTCATTACAGGCCCTCCGGGTGTGGGGAAAACCGCAGCTTGGAAGCTCGTAGCTAGACAGATTCTAGGCCCTGGTTGGAAATCCACCACACATGTTTTGCAATGTAGGGATCTATCACGACAGTCCGGAGCAATGGCGAAGTTCGAGAATTTCCTCAGGCCCGGGGGGTCTAGTGACACCCTAGCTGGCAGAACGAGCCTAGACGCTTTTGACAGGGGAATGGCACGAGTCCCAGAAGGAGACACCCCTCCCGCTGGCTTCGAGACTAAATCAGGCCCCGGCACAATCCCAGTCAGTAGACTGATCATTCTAGAGGATGCAGATCATCTAGGATCTATCCGCCAGGCCTACCTCCGTAGAATGATGGAAAAGGTAGGAAGCGCGTCTAGATTCATCTTGGTGGCAAGAGCCCCTTCTAGGATCATCGATGCTCTCAGATCTAGGAGTAGAATGATTAGGATACCTGCAACCGACAGAGAGAGAATTATCCACACCCTTGGAACCATAGCCAATTCCTCTAACTCCGAAGCTACCCAGGAGGTTATCGAGGACGTGGCTTACATCTGCGATGGAAACCTCAGAAAGGCCATCTTCACTTTGGAAATGCTAGATTCTAGGGGGCTAAGCTCTGACAGATCGGCTGTTCACAAGCTAGTTCAGGCAACTACCCTCCAAGCGGGCAGACTCTTGGTAGAGATGGCTCTCAGAGGAAGGATAGTAGAATGGAAGTGGGAGAACAAGGGAGGAAGGAGAAAGAGGGTACTGGTAGGTGCATTGGCCGAAATAGATCGCCTAATGAACGAACACGGACTTGATGCAGATGATGTTGTCCAACAACTCCATGACGTATTAGTCGGAAGAAGACTGTCGATCCCGGACACATTGAGAGACAATCTCCTCGATGCCCTCGCCGAATGCGATACGAGCCTACGCAGATCAATGCATGCTAGAGTTCCATTGGAAAGGTTCCTACATCGAACCGCCGAAGCAGGAGAGATGCACGGCCTTGCCTTTTCCTAGGCCCGGCATTTTTCGGTGGCGGGCGCGGCAGGATTCGAACCCGCGGTCCCTGGCTTAGGAGGCCAGTGCATTATCCAGGCTATGCTACACGCCCGTATTCCGCAAACCATACCCCTCAAGAAGTCTAGCGTAGAAAACCCTCCATCTGGCCCGCAAACATCCGATGCCATCAAGCACGATAGCCCTTCACACGGTACATGGAGGGCCCCCTGTCCCCACTACCGACCCCATATGGCGAAGAGAGTGGATTCGGTGCTAAGAACGAGAGGGCACTCTCTAGAATGATCGCCAGAAGAGATGCTGGAAGGAGATTCTGGGTCTGGCTTTCGTCCATTCGAACCACATCCGAGATCAGGTTGACGCTTCCTGCGATTGCTACCATTTCTTGTGCGGTTTTGTTAGTGGGCTGGGAATACTCTTCAGTCGAACTAAGCATAGGATTATTCACGGTTATCTCAGTTCTCTACATACCTACCAACATGGCCTCATGGTTCTCATCCATGGTAGCAAGAGACAGGCTATCTCTCACAGTAGAGGGCCATAAGTCAAAGGGCTCATACCCCGGCTCAGAGAGAATCATCAGCACTCTCAGGGACAGGGGGATAAGAGAGAGGCTAAGGCTAGCATCGGCAATACTTGGTGCAGCTTCATTGTATGCCGTAATGAGACTCAATCCAGGTGCAGTGCTAGCTCCATCCCTAATGGCTTCAGGCGCCTTTTTTGGCACAATCTGCATACTGAACTCACTGAAGCTAGAAGGAAGTATACCAATGAGATCCAATGACTTCACGCTTCTCTCTCTACATGCTCCAACACTACACGACAGTATTCTCAAATCAGTCTTCACGGACTCACTAAAGGCACATCTTGACCCTGAAACAAGCGATCTCTGGGATGAATGGCTTGACTCATTGGAATTCAGCGTTAGAACTGGCCAGACGCCCAAAACAGCCGTTGAGCATGTTCTACGATCGATCCATTGGGAGCAGAGGGGAATAATAGATCGGAACAGACTGATTTCAGAGGTCAAATCAGTTTTCAAGATAAGTGCAACAGACTCCCTATTCGACCCCTCGAAAAAATTCAACGCCTCATCCTTGAGTAAGCTGCTGGCACACACCAGAGCATGGGAACCTGGACTATTCAGACTAATAGACAGACTACATGACTCTGTATCGGGCCTACAGGGAGAAGACTTTGACTCATGGAGACTAGATCTGGATCTTCCTCCTAGATGTTCCGAGGGACAGGGGGAGCTATTCGTAATGCTTCACAACCACACTGAAACCCCGAAGACCTTCGAGCTCGACATAGTTGTCGCAAAGGGGGAGCCTGAATATCAGAGCTTGAGAATTAGTGCACCGACAACCCCCCATCCCAGTACCATCACAGATCAGGGCATAGACAAGGTTAGCAAGTTGATGAGGATGCTCGATAAGGCCGTAGTCCTATGGATAGGCATAGCATGGCCAGATTCCGAGTCAGGCCCCCATCCTGTTCAAGTGACTCTGAAGGGCGAATCAGGTGAGACACTATCTTCGATGGTGGTGCAGACTTCACTGACAACCGGAGTGAATCCAGAAAGCGCCGCAGTACGTATGACTGAGGCTGCAGAGGCAGTAAGAAGAATCGCAATTCCCCTAAGTGATAGACAGAATTAGCGCGAATACATCGAGCGTCATATTCATGACACCTTTCCCCGTGGCAGCGTCGATAGCGATGGAGTCGTGGGACGTCTTAGTACTGGGAGATGGGCCCGCAGCCCTCAGAGCAGCCATTTCATCAGCCGAGGCTGGAGCAACACCGCTCCTAGTGACCGGGTCTTCCGTTGGTGCAGCATCAGGCAGGTCACCGCTATCCGGTTTTGCCGCCTCTCTCAATGAGACCACTCCCTCTTCTCATATTCAGGATACTATCTCAGAAGGGGGCGAAACAACAGACGAAGAGGCAGCCACAAGGATATGCTCTTCTGCAGTGGGGAGTTTAGCCGAGCTCGAGAGATGGGGCCTGGTTTTGAGGAGGTCTTCCGATGGATCACCACACCTCTCCCAACTCCCGGGTCACAGTGTCCCTCGTGTTGCAGGATGCGGAGATAGCACTGTCAGAGAGGTAACCAGAATTCTGGAAGAGCAGACTATGAAGCGCAACATAAACAGGAGGTCAGACATCCTTCCAGTCACCCTAGTCATGGACAATAATCAGGTACGAGGAATAATCGCTCTTGATATCGAATCTGGGGATCTCGTCTCTATTCAGGCCAAGTCAGTGATAGTGGCTTCTCAGGGATATCAGGGAATCTGGTCGACCCCATCTCATGGCCCAGGGAACGGACTCGCAATCTCAAGTGCAGCTGGTATAAGACTTGGTGGCATGGACATAGTCCCGATGCACGCCCTGACTATTTCAGGCACTGGAACCGTGCTTCCACTGGATGTTCTGGGATCAGGGGGGAGAATCCGAAAAGATTCGGGAGAGGATGTCGGCCCAACGCAGGTTGCAGCCGGGGAACCCTGCATTCTTGACATGCGTTCCATGGACAAATCCTCAGAAGGATGGTTCGAAGGAACCATTTCAAAGATCCTAGATAGGACCGGACTCGATGTTAGGACAGAAGTAATACCGCTTGCTCCAATGACAGTTGCCACAATTGGTGGAATACCAGTAGATGGGCATGGTCGGGCGGTTTTCGAGTCCGGAAAGATGTGGTACACCGGCTTGTATGCTGCAGGACGTTCAGCATACACCGGAATGCATGGCAACAGTCCGCTTCCGGGGAATCTAATGCTTGAGGACATAGTAACTGGCGCCACGGCGGGTAAGAATGCCGCCGAATGGGCGGCAAACTCTCACTTCGGCGGCTCTACAAGGATGGAAGAGGAATTAACGGCCGCCCAATCTCGAATAGAATCACTGTTCTCCTCAGAAGGGAGTCCAGTGGGACACGTGGCGAAGGCACTCTCCTCTGCAATGCGGATAATCGATGGAAACAACGACCAGTCTTCATTAGCAGTTGTGCAAGCCAGCATAAACGAGCTCTCCAACTCTGGTATCAGGGTAACCGACCCATCTAGAAGAATGAATACAGAGCTAGTCTCTGCTTTGCATCTGGAGGGACTCATGGCCCTTGCTGGAGTGATATCCTCCGAAGAGGAAGAAGAATGAAAGGAGAGAAATCACTTTTCACTAGAATCATAGAGGGAGAGATCCCATCATTCAAGATTTATGAGAACGAATATGTTTACTCATTCTTGGATATTAATCCGGCATCTTATGGACATACACTAGTCGTCCCAAAAGAACCGGCCTCATCACTGCACGAGCTTTCGCCGGAATCGGCCTCAGAGCTCGGAATAGCTCTCGCAAAAATCAGCAAATCGATATTGGAGGTCACAGGGGTAAATAGCTACAATGTCATTCAGAATAATGGCTCTGAGGCGGGTCAAACGGTTTTTCATGTTCATTTCCATATAATTCCAAAGTATCCTCACTCAACACATCAACTGACCTGGGACTCAGTTAAACTGGGTAGCGAGGATGCATCAGAACTGGCTCGAAAGATTTCCATGGGCATTGTCTAGCATCGGTGCTTTCTCAACTGATACCCTGTCTGGATGCAACGTGAGTGACTCCGGAGAGGCCCCCGACATAGACCCAGTACTGTCTAGCGGGGCCTTGAAAATCAATCCCAAGAAGCTTGAGAAGGTCCCATGGGACCATACCGGAGACCATCCAGGCAGCAATGTCGCATGGGCTGCAATCAAGGCATTAGCTGCACTCTCGAAATCGTATATATTCAGGAACAATGAGGAAGAGAGGCCAGTCAATAGCAAAGGAGGAAGAGTCTATGCATCGATGCACATCAATGGACTAATCGATCCACTTTGCATAATACTGTCACAGGAGAAAAGACCCATCACTATGGGGAGGCACGATCTTGCAACCATGCCCTTCATTGGATGGCTCACAAGAAGGATGGGAAATCAACCGGTTATAAGAAGAGCAGAGCAAGCATCTGGAATTGTTGACTCTGAATATTCAAAATCAATTAACCATCGAACTCTGTTGACTATGGCACATTGCATCTCTGGTGGCCATGGGGCAGTGGTAATGCCAGAGGGAAAGTCACATCAGGATTCAAAACTGCATCATCTAAGAACCGGCGCAATGAGATTCTCATTGAATGCGGCCTCGATTGCCGATGCAAAGGGACTCCCTCCTCCGACTATCCAACCCGTGGGACTCCACTTCAGATGCCATCACTGGTTTCGCACTGATGTTTACGTTGAATATGCAGAACCTTTGGAGATTCCGGTAATCGAAGATCCAACCCACGCCGCTAATCTAATCGATGGAATTTGGTCAGAGCCGCCCGAAGAAAAGGTATTGCAGCTCAGGGATGAGCTTTACGGGCGACTATCCCCTATAACCCCAGACGCGCCCGACTGGGAAACATACAGGGCATGGCATCTCCTTGGACATCTCAGATCTAAATCTCAGGGGGTAAGCCTGACGAAATATTCCGAAGAGGTGAAGGCATCCAGAGAAGTTCGCGATTCTCTCAAAGCCAATGAGAATACAGAAATCCTAGACAATTCGAGGCAGGCGAGCACCATTCTGCATTCGAAACAACTCGATGCAAGGGCAATCTCTGATGACTTTACAATAAACAAGAAGGTAGAGTATTCGAGAGGCATTATTGGCATTATATTCATGATGATAGCCGCTCCATTATCGATACCGTCAACAGGAATTCAGGCACTACTAGGTAGGTATCTGGGTGATAACAGCGACGAAGGAATCGACGCTAGGACAACCCATCACATGTTCGCCGCCTTTTTTTCACCAATAACGATATGGCCACTTTTTGGAATCCCTATCTCTTACCATGCCCTCCACGATTCAGCCCATGGAGCAGAACTCCTTGCAGCGATGGCAATTTTCGTCTTCCTAATCTCAATAATGTTCCATATTTCTAATTTGATAATGCTTAGTGGTTATGACCTGTGGACGGACTTCAGGGCGTCATTAAGAAGGCGCGGATTGGCCCATTCCGAAGAAGGAGAGACGTTGAATAATCTAATCACATCCATACTGCCTCAATTAGTGGCTCTCAAATAGGACGTGCTCTTCGCTTGAGCGTGAACAAGAGGGATGCCGCTCAGGCAGTTAGGAACTGGCTACAGAGCGAGAAGCTGGAAGGCAGAGATGTCGAGGACCAACAGGCCCACTTGCACATGCACGTCAAGTATCCTCCAAGTAAGAGAGGGCACCTGTTTAATGTGGTGATTCCTAAGAATAGAGACCTCATACTAGTTTATTCGGTAACTAGGGTGGATGAGGGCCAGCAAGAAGAGATGAAGAAATACTCAGATGAAAGCCCAAATGACTGGAAGAAGTGGTTACACGACTCTCGCTTAGACTTGACCAGGGCCGATCTCGATTGGGTTCTTCATGTTGGTAAGAAGGTCGATGAAGTACCAGGGCCATTACAAGCTTTCAACCTATCAAGGCCCATTTGGCTAGATGGGCTGACCCAGAATGAATTCATGCACACCATGAGGAGGGTGTGGCTCACCAAGCTGTCATTGATTCACAGAATCAAGTTTCTTTTCGGAACAGGCTCTGGTAAACCTGGCCCTGTTGATGACTGGAATAAGAAGAAGGGTAAAACCTCGTCTAGAAAGTCTAAGCCAGCCTCCGATGAACCACGAGAAGTAGACACCGATGAGACTGGTGGATTTGGAAGAGACTTTGATCCAGCAGACTGGGCCTAGACAACCAAATTACACAAGATCACAATTGACCGCTATCCGTGTAGGTTAAGTATGCAATATATGTGAAAGAGCTGTAGCTAATCACCGGGTGGTCACATATGGATAGAACGAAGAAGAGAAGTAGCATTGCAATGGTTCTGCTCATGGTTGTCAGTTTGTTTGCTGGAATGGGCTTCCCAAATGCCTCCGCTAGCGAGATAGTAATGACAGATGCAATTGAAGTGACGCCCGATGGAGCTTTCAGTGACAGGATGGTTTCCATAGACGCCGACTCCCAAGGAAACACTCACTTTGTATGGAGTAGGAACACACAGCATCTTTACTACAAGATGTTGGATGCTAGAGGAGAGGTCCTGATAGATGATACCAAAATCTCCAACGCCGGAGCACACAGAGCATGGCACCCTGATATCAGAGTAGATCATGAGGATATGATACACGTAACATGGACTGATAAGGCCGGTCAATGGACAATAATGTACACTCTCCTAGATCCTTCATTGGATGATCAGAACGGGGATCAATCAACCGACTCCGCAATCACAATAATCAATGATTTCGATGTTTCATCCCATCCTCAAAATAGGGATTGGCCGGCAATAGATGTCGACTCAGACAATGACCCTCACATAGTATGGCAGGACTCATATGAGCCCTTGGATAAATTCTATCAGCAGCCACAGATTTACTATGCGATGCTGGATCCAGATGTGATCTCCAGAACGGTCGAATTCGCTGTTGGAGAGACACTACTTACCCCTATCATCGGACATAAGGGACATCCCGACATAGCAATCGATCTGGACGACTTCGTTCAAGTTGTATGGGATGACACTAGGGGTGGAAAGGTCGAGATGGTCATTCCTATTGACACATCAGGATCGATGCTAGCAGAATGGGCTGACATGTGTGTCGTGTTCTATGGGGGCAATTTCGTAAGCGGATCATATTTCCAAGGCTTGAAGCCACTCTTAATCAGGGCCAATATGACTGTCTACGAAACTCTCTATGGGATCGGCGGTCATACGAGTGTCTCAGCCGCGACTTCTGGCAACTGCGCAACTGCTTACCAAACAGGAGGAAGCGGTTCTCAGGGACCGAGATCCACTGCACTAGGACTAGTTCCCGGCGATGACAGTGGAGGAATCAGAAAGCTGAATGGCGTGATTATGAATGGCGGAGCTTTGACAATAAACTACGATGGGGGAGGAGTGGGCTCTGAATCATGGGGCCCTTCGAGCACATGGGCCTGCCTATCTTGGAAAGATGCCCAAGGAAATGTCCCTGGAAATCCCCCTACACAACTTGATCACAAGTGGAACCCAAATGCAACCAAGATCATAATTCCCGTATCTGATGAACCTCCATATGATGGAACAGGCTGGGATTCTCAAGATACTAATACAATTCTTGAAGCCCATGACGCATGTGTAAATGCCGGAGTCATACCAACTCCTCTTTGGGCACAGAGTAACGAGGATGTGGGCTCATCCATGAAAGACTTGGCTCAATGTCCTAATGGCATAGTCAGCTCTTCTTCCTCTAGGAACTGCCCTGGTACGAGTGTCAGGCTTACCGATGCCGGTGGACAGATGTACAGCTTCCCGACCGGCGCGTCAAGTGCCTCCGAGCTACAGCTTATGGTGGAAGCGTTGGTATATCTAGCAACCAATAACTCTAGGGAGATCTTCATGACTGTCCTAGATCCAAGGTCCCTTCTCGACAGTCCCCCTCCAGGATGGCAGAAGGGAGATTCGGGAACATTGGTGGATACCCAAGCGGACACCTACACCGAGGATCTCGGCCCCTCGCTCGATGAGCTCGGCTATGGCCATCTTGTCGTAGTTAACGACACTAGGATCACATTGAATGATGCCTTCAGCTTACACCCTTCCATAGCGGTGGACACCTCTGGTAACACCCACGTTGCTTGGATGGATGGTAGAGCATATGGATTTGAGATAGATGTGAACTATGAGGTCTACTACGCCAGACTAAGGCTACAGGGAGTAGGTGAGTGGGATGGAGTTGAAGAGGGACTCCCATCTTTCGGAATCAAGCAAATAACAGACTCTGCAATTTCTACCGTAGAGGGAATCGAGGGAGTGGATTCCAACCGCCCATATGGTGCAAATTCACACATGCCTGCGATATTGACTGATGACTTTGACAATGTCCACTTGTCTTGGTTGGACAATAGTAACGAGAGTCAGATGGAGACTGTGATGTATGCGAGGCTCAATCACACACACAACTCACACCCCGATGGTTTCCCCCTGAATTCCTTGGCCACCTCTGTTCTTGACGAATGGGAGGTAGTAGAAGTTACATCATGGTCATCTAATAAACTGGGGCCAAACTCTCCTGCCTCTCCTGATCTTGGGCAAGCGCCAGCATTCGCAAACGATCTAGGATCAGGAGCACACATTGCATGGTCGGACGACCACAAGTGCTCTGATGAAAACAACGGTGGTAAGTTCACAATTTGCTACACGCACATACTAACTGGATTGGTGGATATCTCCTTGGCCCCAACCGAGACTTACTATCATACCATTCAACCAAGCGGCCAGACAACTTTCAATATGTCAATTTCAAATCCAACACCAGGACCTCCTGATTTGGTTTCTGATACATTCTTTGTATCGATGGAGGGAGTCCCAAACAACTGGAGCGCGACTCTCTTCTTCTCGACGAACCATACTCCTATATTCCCATCTACGCCAATCTTCCTTGAAGGGGGAGAATCCGAGCCAATATACATGAGAATCAGGTCTCCGACAATTTATCAGGCCGATGAAGATGAGTTAGCAACGATAGTGCTCTCGGCATTATCGGACAAAGACCCGGCAATTAGGGACGAGCAGATCACTCTGGTTCTGATGGACGTTGTTCATGGTATCCAATTAGATACCAGTCACTATCAAGCCGACGTGGAACAGGGGCAAAATGCCGTATTCTCAATATCTATAACGAACACTGGAAACGTGTTTGATACCTTCGCCTTCTATGATCCCACTACTCTCGAAGGGCAGACGGAATGGGCGTTGCCTTTCGGGTGGGGAATATCATTCCCCAAAACACTCGCCCTCGATCCGAGTCAGTCGGTGACAAGAAATCTGCAAGTGAGCGTTCCGACCTCTCAAGAGCCAGGAACCTTCGTTATTTATCTCAAGGGATGGTCAACTGGGGAGCCTGTTCTCTCCGTTGATAGAGGGACGTTCGATATACTCGAGTTATGGGTAAACGTCTCTGTTAGAACAACAGGAAACATCGTGTTCAACTTAGGTGAGACCACTCAGAACGTTCTTCCAGGGGAGTGCTCAGCATTCGATGTACAAGTCACCAAGCACTTTACACCCGGCCATCTGATATTCAGTACCCCGGGCGGTCCCGATGAAAGGCCCCCTGAGATATCTGAAAACACATGGAGATACGATAATTGGGTAGTAGACTTGGACTTCAGCGAAGCGCCTGGAGGAAACGGAATCCCCGATGACGCTCCAAGATATTGGTCACAGATAGGAGTTCCACAAACAGTAACAGCAAACATGTGTGCACCCTATAATGCAACAGCGGGCCTCGGGACGTCAGTATCATTCAGAGCTTATCTGGAAGGAGCCCCCCAAGTAAGCGATAACGTTGTACTTCTCACCAATGTCATACAGGTTTACGATTTAGAGGCATCCGTTCCTGAAACGATCCTCTCCCTGCATCCCGGGCAGCAATATGTCATGCCGACAACCATAGAGAATACTGGAAACGGACAAGACAGATATGATATGGCAATTCAGTCAATTACAGACTCAGAGGGCTATACCCATGTTTGGGATTTGGATATTCCAAGAGTCCTTTTCGAGGAACTTGAAAGAGATGAATCACAAGAGGTGCCGATAACAATCAGTGTCCCGGAGAAGACTCTGGCTGGTCAATATACCATTGTTTTGGAGGTAATGAGTGAAGAGCAGTATGAGGGAACCAGACTGAGAGACCTGATAACTCTCCAAGTGGAAATTATAGAATTCCATGATATGAGGATTGAATTAGATCCTGCAGTTGAAAGCAAAATAAAGACGACAGCACCAGGTAGGACTGTAAGATTCGTGATGAATGTCACGAACTTCGGGAATGTTCCAGACATACCCACGCTCCACAACCATACCATCGATGCTGCGGGCGAATGGGACATACAACCCGGAATGAACCAGCTGGACAAGTGGCAAATCAGATTTGCTCTTCTCGAGGGCTTTGACACCGAGTTCCCAGTTGAGAAGAACTGTGTTGAGCTAACTATGAACGACCCAATTCCTGTTGGGGAATGTTACGTTTCAGCAACGACAAACGCCCTCACTCTACCGGAAATGGAAGCATACACTACTCTGAATATTGTGGCTATAGTAGATATTCATGCCGAGGCAACCCTAGCAGATAGAGAGCTAGGAATCAAGGTAATGTCAGATTTTGGCTCTAGCGAATCTGATGGCGACTACGATGAAACACCGACTTGGGAGGACTCCTGCACACTGGACCTCAATGGGGATGGCCTTCCAGATAATTACCCTCCAAATTGCGATACAAATGAGCAGATTATCGAACTAAGGCTCAGGGCTCCTGACTTGGAAATATACTCTGTAATTGTGGAGGAATCTCGAGGATCTGTAGGGGACATGCTATCAGTCAACGTTCAGATTAGAAATATCGGAAACGCACATGCAACAGATATCAATATCGTTCTTTGCTCTGGTCAGACGGAATCTGACATCAAGAAGAACAGATGTGATGAGGAGAATATTGCTTACAGGCAGACTATCGAGGCCATTATGCCTTCAGATGATCCCGACCCGCCCACCATCACACTACTTTACATGGTAGAGGCTGGATCACACGATATCGTCGTCGTGGTGGATCCAGACAACTTAGTAGTCGAGACCAATGAGGACAACAATATCCAGAAGACACCCGAAAAGATGGGTTCAGACCTTGGTATTCTTGATGTTGGGGTAGAGGCAATAGTTCAGTATTCAGTACCTGCAATAATTCTAGGCGCCACCTTCGCGCTCTTCGGAGTCGTCGGAGTTGTGATGTATGGACGAAGAATGGAAGCTCTTCAGAGATATCAGGAAAAGAGCAGCCTGTTGGCGAATCTATCAGATGACGATATTACATTCTGATTATTTGACCATCCACCATGGCAGGGGAGTATTCTCACTTGCCGCCACGAACTTGTCGTGATTTGCTGCCAAATCCCTGAGAAGCCTTTCTCTAAGAGTTTGCATCATCTCTTCAGCGTCGTTGGATCTGATACGCATGCTTTGTGCAAACACATCCAAGTCTAACGGCCTCCTAGGCTGCGTCATTAGTGCATGTGCCAATTGCCTTTCCTCATAGCTATCCAACCCCTCGTTGAGATTTGGGGAGACTTTACTCATTACATGTTGGTGCAGGGCTATTACGGCATCTCGCTCCTCATCGATCCTCTCCAGACACGCATCTAATTCCGATAGAACCTGCATGCCCTCAGCCAAGGGAATGCTTCTCCTAGTACCAAGTTGAGATACCATTCCATCGAGCTCCCCAGGAAGCTTTGTTGAGAGCCTTATAGGGCCTCCTCGAGGCATGGTCCTATATTCAGATCTGAATAAATCAGGGCCTAGATCCAACCTCAGGGAGAACGACTGATTCACCGTGTATATCTTCCTTGGCGGCCCTCCTTTCTCAGATGGCACCTTTTCAGAATCTACGAACCCTCCTTCCTCCAGAACCTTCAGATGCTTCATGACAGCTTGCTGGCTGACCTCCAAAATCTCGGACAGTTGAAGTGGGTAATGTGGCTCCTTCACAAGAAACCTCAGAATTTCCCTCCTAGTGGTGTTCTCAAGAATGCTCATAGCCCCCTCAAAATCAACCATCTCTAACCAACTCAAAGTTGTCTAATCGACCCTCTTCTAAAAACCCAACTTGAACATAGTATAATATCACAGCAATAGATGGAGATTCATGGGAGCCGCCAAGACGGTAATCAAGACAGTTGTCGTTATACTGGGAATACTATTGATCTTAGGGTCATTTGGGGCATTAGTTGCAGCCGACGAAATCGACAGTAGAGTATCAGAAGACTGTGAGGACACCGTAGGATCAATCGCGGAAATCGTTGGGGCCGATGAAGAACAATGTCAAGACGCTAGAGATTTGAGGGACAATCTAAGATCTGCATTTCTACCATTGATTATTTCTGGTGTCTCACTTGTCCTAATCCCAATTCTGCCCTCTTTCATGAATATGAAGAGTGAGTGATGTTCACACGCTCATCCGTTGTCCCAGTTCTCCCAGTTATCATCACCATCTGGGACTATGTCTTTCTCAGGCTCAGAAAGACTAGATTTATTCTCATCTATGAAAGGATCTGGAATACTCGAATCTTCCTTTGGGGCGGCCTGTGATTTATGAAATTCTCTGTACAGATCAGATGTTGTCATAATCGGAACTTGAGGTACAACACTGACTCCTCCTCCCTGCTTATTTTTCCTCCATCCGATAGCAGCCAGGGAAAGTGCCACTAATCCAACGACTCCTCCAATACAGCAACCACCGATCATTACCATTATTGAGAGGGGACTCTCCTGGAAAATTCTCGTCTGTGCTCGGAAGTCATCAACCAGCCAAAGATCCCCACTTTCAGCATCGTTGTGCAGGGTATACTCACCACTCTCGGCAGGCAAGAAAACCCTTACAATGCGGTATTTTGGACTATCTGAATTCAATTGCCTATCTATATGTATGATGCTAGGCTCATCTGAAGGACAGTCTTCAGAGGCGATCCTCAATCTAACTTCAGGTAACGGATCTACATCGTCGACAATTCTCATTGCCAGATATTCCCTCTGCCCCAGAAAGGAAGATGAGGAAAGATTGACGATCACACTCTCGCCCGGTCCTATCACAGCTTCATTGAATTGGGAAGGATCTAGATACCTCTCAGACTCATCAGATGCAGAGCTCCATGCAATTGTGGACATTAGAAGTAGGAAGAACGACACCGCTGAGAGAATCTTGGCGAACCTCATCATGTCACGTGCCATAAGCCTAGCATGGGCTACTGCCTTTCAGTATTAGTCATCAGTATCCTAGGCCCATAGTATCTAACTTCTCAGGTAGATATGTATCGGTGACGAAGTCTAGACCATACTTAGCCAGAGACTGCTGCTCGGCCTTTTTCCCCATTTCCTGCATCAGTTTGATTTGCTCTTGCCACCAGCCAGTGTTGAACCTGGGATCAGTCAGTTCCGCTTCCAAAGCCCCCAAATCAGACTTTGTCAAATCATCACTGGGAAGATCATAGGCGAGAATGTCATCGGCGGTTATTCCCAGATAAGTTGCTTCCTTAGTAGCGAGATATTCTGATATGTGAGCTGTCTTGATTGCTCCGTATGCAATACTTGCGTATATTCGGAACGACCAAGGATCGCAATCAGCAAAAACGACGACTGGCTTCTTCCACTCATCACTAATTCTTCTTATTATACGCCTCGTAGATCTAGCTGGCTGACCCTTTAGGTGAATCAATGCACATCGTGCCTCCTCATCAAACCCATTTTCAATCAGACGATCAAACATTCCACCAGTCTCAATCGCCATTACGAAGTCAATATCCTCATCAACTAGCTTCAGCTTCTCCTCTTCCACGTTGTATGGAACCCCATATCCAGAATCTCCTACATCATCCCTGCAGTTAATCCTCATCCACTCCCCTCTTCGATTTCTCTCTTCTACCGTAATATTGCCGATAATTCTGGCACCATCTTCCTCGGGCCTGAGCTTGAAGTCCTCTCTCAGACACTTTGTGACAATCTCAAGATCCTCAGCCAAGTTGTTACTCTCGTTCTGCGAACCGAATTTACCGTTGCCCCATCCTTCAGAGATGTAATACATCTCCCTCAAAGTAGAAGACTTCTCGCTGTCAATCATCTCTTCAATAAACTCTGTAATGTGTAGCGTGCGCAGCAGCTGTCTAGCAGATCCCAGCTTAGTGGCATCCCTAACGGTCTTATTCTTACCATACTTGAAAACCCCCAATTTGTTGTCAAATGAGATATTCGCCTTAGTCCTAACAGGAAGCGTCATTCTAGGAGGGTCTCCTCTTTGCATCCTGTTGTGCATCTCAGCAGCCACTTCATGCAACGCTTCTACTACCTGCTTCCTGCTTTTTCTGGGTGCTTCACTCATTCGTTACCACCTTCCATTCCAAACCAATCGGTATTCGGAGTGGGATCAAAGCCCTCCCTTTCTGGTGCTTCAATTGTCTCAGAAGACGAAGGCCCCCCTCTACGAACTTCTTCCACAGCGGCCTCCAAAGCCTCCGCCTTTCGTTGTTCATCCAGTAGGGCCTCATCCATCTTTGTTGCACCGATTATCTCCCCATTACCTCTGAAGAAGATATCAGCCTCGTTCCAATCCCCCTTGGATAATCCAGATATTCCGAACTCCAGAACAGTAGAGGTCCCGGGGTCTAACGTATCCAACCTCCAAGCCCAAAGGCCCCTTGCCTCCTTCCTACCTCCTCTCGGATTGAATTCCATCGAGGTTTCTTCCCTCTCTGGCCACTTAGCAAGAATGGTGTATGCTCTGGCCCTTGCAGTGTAATTATGAATCGTAATTGAACACATTGACAGGCGTTTTTCCTTATCCCAACCCAACTCCTCCTCCAAGAATACTGCATTCATGATCTGAGTAATCACCGGTGCCAAGTCCGGCTCTTCTCTCCCTAGAAGTTCGGATGACTTCTTCGAAATCTCTGGAAGAATGATATTTACTAGCTCAAACTTCTCCTTTGCCTTTTTTCTCTCCGAGCTCTTCTTCAGATGGTTCTTCAATCCCCTCCCGACCTCAAGCATGGCCTTTCGAACCTCATCAAATACTTCCTCATTGTACGAGACAGCCTCTTTAGCCTCACTCGTGAACTGAACGTTCGTTGAGGCTAGGTGAACCAATACTGCAGCCGGACCCTTGGGGATCCCGCTGCCACCAGGCTGTTCCAAACCGTAATTTTTCCAGTTTACCGCTTCGAGCGCCTTCGTTAGGAGGCATCCTCCCTGTTGATACATCAATGGTACCCTATTTGCAAATCTTAAGATTTCAATCGGGCCCTCAGAAGCAAGGTCCCCACCGAAGACGAGCCCCACCTCAATTTGGAAAGGATTCCCCTGGCTTACCGTAGGGCTCCTAGTCACAGTAGAAGCGAACCTAGAGTCAATTGCCTTCGATAGCCCCTTCTTTATGAGGAGATCTTCAATTGGAGATAGACAATCCATAGGTGGCTTCAGAAGCTTCACTGTCTGGAATGCCGTAATCATGGCTTTAGCTTCCTCTGGTTTGATCCTCTTTGGAGTTCGCCCCTCCTCGACATCGGCCATTCCTAGAATCTCCTTGGCGGCTCTCGGACTAACCCCAGAGAAATTATGCTTCAAGAAAGAGGTCATTCTCCTATC
>Ga0066371_10000107_pt1 | contig 17183 bp, 14 predicted proteins | sample Knorr_S15_td_DCM_FD_71214 | JGI IMG/M metagenome (GOLD analysis project Ga0066371, IMG submission 71214) | Marine microbial communities from Southern Atlantic Ocean transect - Knorr_S15_td_DCM_ad_63m_LV_B | ecosystem: Environmental > Aquatic > Marine > Oceanic | place: Southern Atlantic ocean... | reverse complement strand
AGAGCTTTGGAAAATGGATGATATTTCTAAAAAGCCTATTGGATATATTTTAAGTTTAGAAGGTGCTGATTCTATAGTAGATATAGATTATTTAGAAAAATCATACAATCAGGGATTAAGGGCTATAGGTCCAGCACATTATGGTCCTGGTATTTATGCACATGGAACAGACTCTGATGGTGGAATTGGACTTAAAGGAAAAGAATTGCTTAAAAAAATTGAAGAATTAAATTTAATTCTTGATGCTACTCATCTTTGTGATGTTAGCTTTTGGGAGACTATGGAAGTATATAATGGTCACGTTTGGGCAAGCCACAATAATTGCAGAAAATTTGTCAACCATAACAGGCAATTTTCTGATGATCAAATAAAAGAATTGATTAGAAGAAATGGAGTTATTGGTGTTGCTTTAGATGCTTGGATGATGGTTCCTAACTGGATAAGAGGAGAATCAACTCCAGAATCAATGCAAGTAACCTTAGATCAAATGATAGAAAATATAGATCATATCTGTCAATTATCAGGGAATTCAAATCATGTTGGTATTGGTACGGATCTAGATGGCGCGTTTGGGAAAGAGCAAACCCCTACTGATATTGATACAATTGCAGACCTGCAAAAAGTACCTGCAATGCTTGAAAAAAAAGGTTTTTCAAAAATGGATATAGAAAAAATAATGAATAAAAATTTTATTCAATTTTTAAAAAGAGCTTGGGAGTAAATTATATAATTTAAGACCTTATAGATGAAATGAAGTCTTTTATTGAATCAACACCTTTAGATTCTATATTTTTTATAAATGCTGAACCTATAATCGCTCCTTTAGAATAATTGACTGCAGCATTAAATGTTTCTTTATTTCCAACACCAAACCCAGTAATTCTAGGAGTTTTAAGATTCATCTTTTCTATTCTATCAAAATATTCTAACTGTTTAGCGCTAAATGAGTCTTTTGAACCTGTTATGCTTGAAGAACTTACCATATAAATAAAACCATCAGATATAGAATCAATCTTTTGTATTCTTTTATCTGAAGTCTGAGGGGCTATTAAAAACATATTATAAAGTTTATGTCTTTCAAATATTTCTTTATAATTTTCTTCGTAATAATCAATTGGTAAGTCAGGTATAATTAATCCATCAATTCCAACTTCATTGCATTTTTTGCAGAATTTTTCAACCCCAAATTGAAGTATAGGATTAAAATATCCCATAATTATAAGTGGAATTGAAACTTTATCCCTAATACCTTCTAGCTGCTTAAATAATAAATCTGTATTCATCCCATTTTTAATTGCTTGAGTCGAACTCTCCTGAATTGTTGGACCATCAGCAAGAGGATCACTAAATGGTAGCCCAATTTCAATCATATCCACACCAGATTCTTGAAGCTTTAGAATAATATCTATGGTATCATTTAAATTAGGATATCCAGCAGTAAAGTATATGGATAATAATTTTCCTTCCTCTTGTAATTTTTTGTTTATTCTGTTCATTATAAATCAAAGTATTTAATATAAGTGTTCAGGTCTTTATCACCTCTTCCAGAGAAATTAACCACTATAATGTCATCAGGTTTAAAATCTAAATACTTAAATGCTGCAAAAGCATGTGCTGTTTCTATCGCAGGAATTATACCTTCAAGTTTTGAGATTTCCAATCCTGCAAGCATTGCATCATCATCTGTAATAGACATAAATTCTGCCCTTTTAGTTTCTAGTAAATGTGCATGTAGTGGTCCAACCCCTGGATAATCTAGTCCTGCAGAAATTGAATAGGGTTCAATTATCTGGCCATCCTTGGTTTGCATTAAGAGTGTCTTACTTCCATGAATAATCCCAATTTTCCCAAGAACCGAAGTAGCAGCACTTTTTCCTGACTCAACTCCTTTCCCAGCTGCTTCGACTGAAATTATTTTGACATTATGATCTTCTAAATAATTATAGTATAGACCAGCTGCATTACTTCCACCTCCAATATTAGCTATTAAGTAGTTTGGACTTTCAGTTCCTTCTTTTTCTATTAACTGATACTTTATTTCTTTAGAAATTACAGATTGAAATTTAGCAACCATATCAGGATAGGGGTGTGGCCCAACTACCGATCCTATTATGTAGTGAGTTGTAATCGGATTATTTATCCAATCTCTTATTGCCTCATTTGTTGCATCTTTAAGTGTCTTACTTCCAGATTCGGCTGCTACTATAGTTGCACCAAGCATTTTCATTCTAGCTACATTAGGCGCCTGTCTTTTAATGTCAACGGCTCCCATGTATATAACACATTCTATTCCTGCCAAGGCACACACTGTTGCTGTAGCTACACCATGCTGACCAGCACCGGTTTCAGCAATTATTCTTTTTTTTCCTAATTTTTTTGCAAGTAAGATTTGACCAATGGTATTATTAATTTTATGTGCACCAGTATGACATAAATCTTCTCTTTTAAGATAAATTTTACATTTATACTTTTCTGATATTCTTTCAGCAAGATAAAGAGGGGTGGGCCTTCCAACATAGTCTTTTAAAAGATTATTATAATCATTTTGAAAATCTTTATCACTGATTATTTTATTATAATTTTTCTCTAACTCATCAAGGTTAGGAAAAAGCATTTCAGGTACAAAAGCACCTCCATATTTTCCATAAAATCCTTTATTATCAACTATATATCTCATTTTTTACTATTTGTATGAAAGTTTTTAATTCTTGAATTTTTTTTAGATGGTTTTCGTCTTCAAACTTACTGTTTAAATCTACACCGTATATTGGAAGATTCATTTTAAAAAGCTCAAAAAGTGAATCAACAGAATGATGTCCTATCCCACCACTAATAAAAAACTCCTTTTTTAAATTATATTTTTTTAATATTTCCCAGTTAAATGATTTACCTGTCCCACCAGGAAGTTTTGATTTTGAATCGAATAAAAATAAATTACAATAATCTTCATATTTATTTAAAATATTAAAGTCAAAATAATCATCAATTCTAAAAGATTTAATTACTTCAATCCCATTGTCTTTAATCTCTTTGCATAATTGAGGTGACTCTTCACCATGTAATTGAACACATGTAAGATCATGACTTTCAATTTTATCATATATATTTTCAATTTTTGAATTAAAGAAAACACCTGTCTTTTTAATTCCTTTTTTTAATTCTTGAGTTGAATCTTTTACATATCTAACAGATTTCTCCCAAAAGACATGGCCTATGTAATCAGGATTTAGTTCAGCAACTTCCTGAATATTCTTATCGTTAAATAATCCGCAAACTTTAAATTTCATCTTCAACCTTTTTAATAAAATCAAAAGCTGATTCCATTGGATTATTAGTTTTCATAAAATTCTCACCAATCAAAAACCCATCAAAACCAACTTCTTTTAGTTTTAAAATTGATTCCACTTTACTTATTCCACTTTCTGATATCTTAACAAATTCATTAGGAATCTTATTATATAACTCAATACTATTGTTTAGATCTATTTCTAAAGTGTCAAGATTTCTATTATTAACTCCAATCACATCAATACTATTACCTGAAATTTTATTTAACTCATCAGCAGAATGAATTTCAAGTAAAACTTCAAGACCCAGACTCTTTGCTAATAAACTGTATCTTAAAATTTCTTCTTTTGATAGAATTGATGCAATCAATAATATTGCATCTGATCCAATTGATTTCGACTCAATTACTTGATATTCACTGATAATAAATTCTTTTCGTAAAATTGGAATATTTGAAATGTTTCTTATATCAATAATATCCTTAATATCTCCATCAAAGTAATTCTTGTTAGTTAAAATTGATAACCCAGCAGCTCCAGCTTCTTGGTATCCATTTACAACTTCTGCAATAGTTGATTTATAATTAATATTATTATTTGAAGGTGATTTCCTTTTAAATTCACATATAATTCCGCTATAACTATTTGAAATAGAATCTTTTAAAGAAATGCATTGTCTGGAAAATAAACTTTTTCTTTCCAATAAAGATATTGGAATCTGAGAGGATAACTCGACGATCTCAGTTCTTTTATTTTCAACAATCTTGTCTAGAATCTTCATTTCATTAATTCAATAAGTTTTTCAAAACATTTTAATGCAGCCTTGCTTTTTATAGATTCCTTAGCAATTTCAAAAGCTTCAATTATTGTAACTTTTTTCGATAAAGAAATGGCCATTGAAGCATTTGCACAAACAACATTTTCTTGTTCAATAGACCCCTTCCCATTTAGAACATTCATAAAAATTTTAGATGATGATTCTACATCTTCTCCACCTTTAATTGAATCTGCATGAATATTATCTAACTCAAAATCTTTTGATTCTAGAATAAATTCGTTTGTCTTAGAATAAACTTTAGTGTTCCCTGTTAAAGAAATTTCATCATAGCCATCTAAGGCATGAATAATATTATATTCTATTCCAGTATTCTGGTATAGATAGTTATACATTCTTGCAAGTTCTAGATTGTATACACCAACCATTTGTTTTTTAGGCATGGATGGATTTACCATTGGACCTAGCATATTAAAAAATGTTTTTAATCTAAGCTCTTTTCTAACTGGGGCAACATTTTTCATTGCAGGATGAAATAAAGGGGCATGAAGAAAGCAGATGTTAGCCTTATCTACTGCGTTTTTAATTTTATCATAGTCGTTGGTAAAGTTTATACCTAGATATTCCAATACGTTACTTGATCCACAACTGGATGATACTCCATAGTTACCATGTTTAGCAACTTTAACTCCACTACCCGCTGTAACAAAAGAGGCTAAGGTCGAAATATTGAAAGTGTCTTTTTCATCTCCTCCTGTTCCACATAAGTCTATAGTATCAAATTCTTTAAGATCAACTTTTAATGATAAATCAATTAGAGCTTTTCTAAATCCATTTAATTCATCAATAGTTATATTTCTAATCATAAAGATTGTTAGAAAAGAAGATATCTCGCTTGTATTTAATTTACCTTCTGAAATTTGAATAATAATATCTCTAGCTTCCTTTTCAGATAAGGTTTCATAATTTGTCAGTCTATTTAATATTTCTTTCATATACTTTTAACCCAATTTTTGATCATTTTTTTTCCTTTAGGTGTTAAAATAGATTCAGGATGAAACTGAACACCTCTTACGTTATATGTTTTGTGTCTTAATGACATTATCTCACTATTTTTATCTAAAGATGTAATAACTAAACTTTCAGGGATTGGCTTATCTACAATCCAAGAGTGGTATCTTCCTACTTTAATCTTACCCTTTATTCCATCAAAAATGACATCTTCTTCAACTACATTAATTTTAGTTGCCACTCCATGATAAACCTTTTCTAAATTTCTAAGCCTTCCTCCGAAAGCCTCTGCAATTGCCTGTTGTCCAAGACAAACACCTAAAATATTTTTACTTTCTGAATAGTATTTTATCACCTCCAATGTTTTTCCAGATTCTGAAGGAATGCCCGGACCAGGAGATATTAAAATAGCATCAAAATCTTTAATATCATTAATTTCAAATAAATCATTTCTTTTTACAGTAACATCACAACCTAACTCCTTCAAATAAAATAGAAGATTATAAGTGAATGAATCATAATTATCTATTATAAATATTTTTTTCATTTTATCAATTCAGCTTCAATCAAAGCTTGGTCTAATGCCCTTAATTTATTTTGAACTTCTTCTAACTCTCTTTCAGCTTTCGAATCAATAACTATCCCTGCCCCAGCTTGGTAATTTAAAATATTGTTTTTACTGAAGAATGATCTAATGATTATTGCATGATTAAAGTTTCCATCAAAATCAATAAAACCAATAGCCCCGCCATAGAAATTTCTGTTAACTTTTTCATACTTTTCAATTAGTTCTAAAGCTTTGTGTTTTGGAGCACCAGATAGTGTCCCAGCAGGAAAAGTATCTTCAACAACTTGATAGGATTTTATATCCTTGTTTAATTCTGCAGTTACTTTTGAAACTAAATGAATAACATGGGAATAGAATTGAATTTCTCTGTTTTTCTCAACTTTAACATTATTCCCACTTCTACTTAAATCATTTCTAGCTAGGTCAACAAGCATTATATGCTCAGAATTTTCTTTTGGATCTTTTGCTAGCTCTTTTGCTGTGATTTGATCTCTTTCATCATCTCCAGTTCTTTTGAAAGTCCCGGCAATTGGATGAATCTCAGCTTTTTTATTATTAATGACTATCTGAGCTTCAGGGGAACTTCCAAAAATTTTAAAATCACCATAATCAAAAAAGAATAAATAGGGTGAAGGATTTATTGATCTTAATGCTCTATATACATTAAATTCATCACCTTTAAATTTCTGAGTATATCTTCTAGACAAAACAAGTTGAAATACATCACCTCTTTTACAATGATCTTTAGCTTTATTAACATATTCAATATATTCTTCATCACTAATCTCAGATTCAGATTTTCCAATTTTTTTAAAATCAAATACTGAAAAACTTTTATTATTTAATATACCTTCTATAGTATCTATATTGGATGATTTATCACTTGTATTACAAAAAATATGAGCTTCATGATTAAATTGACTTATTGCTATAATGTTTTTATATAAACCATAATAAACATCAGGTATATTAAAATCTTTTTTAGTTTTTATCTCTACACTGTCAAAATATTTTATTGATTCATGACTCATGAAACCAAACATCCCATTATTTAGAAACTTAAAACTTGAATTATCTACTTCAAATTTTTCTATATAATCATGAATTACGGTTGAAACTTTTTCGCCTTTTTTTAATTCTTTAGATTTAATAATGCCTCCAGGGAATTTACAGTCAACTTTATAATCTTTTATTTTAATATGGCCAATCTGATTGAAGCATATGTATGAGTAATTATTATCTGCTAACATATAATCACTGTTCTCAAGAAGAAGGCTGTTAGGAAAGATATCTCTAATCTTTAAGTATACTTCAACAGGAGTGATTGTGTCTGCAAATATTTTTTTGTGATATGTGTTAATTTTTATTTTCATAGCAAAAAAAAAGCTTGTCGCGAGACAAGCCTATATAATGTAAGGTTCATTCACGAACAGTTAAGTATTCTTAATCCACCAAACAAAATTATTAGTTTTCATATCAGGCAAATATAATGTAAAATGATATTAAACCTAATAATTTTAATTAAATTCGAAAAAAATTAAATGATAGATTTAAATCAACAAGAGTTATCAAAGAAGTTAGAGAATGATGATAAAGCATTTCTTCTTGATGTAAGAACTCAGGAGGAATATGATGAGTCACATATACCCAATTCAACACTAATTGATATTAAAAACCCTAAAAGTTTTTTAGAGGGTATAGAAAATCTTAATAAAGACTTAAACTATTATGTGTATTGTCATTCAGGGGTTCGAAGTGTTCAAGCATGTCAAATAATGAAAACTTTTGGAATTAATAATGTTTACAATTTATTAGGAGGAATTTCTGAGTGGGACGGAGCAAAAGTTCAAGATTCATAAATGAAAAAAATATATAGATTTTTTGAAAAGTATGGAATGAGTGTTTGTCAAAGAATATCTCAGACTATAGGAATATCCCCAAGAAAAATAAGAATGTTTTTTATTTATCTTTCTTTTTTTACTGTTGTCCTAGGATTTATTCTATATTTGAGCTTTGCTTTATTTTTCAAGATAAAGGACTTAATAATAGTTAACAGAAAAACAGTTTTTGATTTATAATTATGGAGACACAAAATCAATTGGGATTAGATGAAAGAATAAATGAAGCATTCCAGCCCATATCAAGTTTTTGGGAAGGGCTTATTTTACACGAATTTTTTGGTACAGGAATTCCAACTATAATTTTTTTATTAGTTGGTGGAGCTGCTTTTTTCACATTTTACTTTGGTTTTATTAATATAAGAGGTTTTGGACTCTCAATTAAAACTGTAATGGGTAGGCATGATGATCTTGATGAAAAAAGATCTAATAATGGAGAGGTTAGTCATTTTCAAGCTCTAGCTACTGCTGTTTCTGGTACAGTTGGGAATGGTAATATTGCAGGTGTTGCTATGGCTATTGCAATTGGAGGTCCTGGTGCTACTTTTTGGATGATATTATGTGGATTGATTGGAATGTCAACAAAGTTTGTAGAGTGTACACTTGGGGTTAAGTATAGAGATGTTGGTTCAGATGGAACAGTTTACGGTGGTCCAATGTATTATTTATCACAAGGATTAAAAGAAAGAGGTTTTGCAAAATTAGGAAAGGTACTTGCTGTAACTTTTGCAATTTTATGTATAGGGGCTTCTTTTGGTGGGGGGAATGCTGCACAGTCAAATCAAGCTGCATTGCAAATGGTTAGTCTTTTTGGTATTAGTGGTGGTGGTGCTAGGACAATGATTGGAATAATAATGATGATAGTTGTAGGGGTAATTATAATTGGAGGAATAAAAAGAATAGCTTCTGTAACTGAAAAAATTGTACCATTTATGGCTGGTATGTATGTCCTAGCCTGTCTTTATATTATTTTTTCTAATTTATCAGTTGTTGATGATGCTTTTGCAATGATTGTTAATCAGGCTTTTGCTCCAACTGCTGCTGTAGGTGGATTTATAGGTGTTTTAGTTCAAGGGTTTAGAAGAGGAGCATTTTCAAATGAAGCCGGAGCAGGTTCTGCTTCTATAGCTCACTCAGCAGTTATTACAAGTTATCCTGCTTCAGAAGGATTAGTTGCTTTACTTGAACCATTTATTGATACAGTAGTGATATGTACAATGACAGCTCTTGTTATTATAATCTTTAATGGTGATAATAGTTTATTTACTTATGGAAATCTTGTTGAAGGTTCAACAGCTGTTATGGTTAGAGGTCAAGAGTTAGAAGGTGCAGGTTTGACATCTGCTGCTTTTTCTGAATATATTTCCTTTTCTGGTCCATTTTTAGCTTTAGCAGTTGTGTTATTTGCTCTTTCTACTATGATTTCATGGTCATATTATGGACTTCAATCTTGGATGTATGTATTTGGAAAAGGAAAAATTTCAGATCTAACATATAAAATACTATTCTTAATATTTATAGTTATAGGTGCTGCAGGAGACATGTCATCTGTTTGGGCTTTTTCTGATGCAATGATTCTTGCTTTAGTTTTTCCAAATATGATAGGTTTATTTATACTATTCCCTAAAGTTAAAGAAGAACTTGAAAAGTACCTTAATGCAATTTCAGCTAAAAAATCTAGCTAAGATTAAATACAATTCTTTATATTTGCCTCCAAAATAGATAGAATGTTAATTATACCTATTAAAGACGGCGAAAATATTGATAAGGCTCTTAAGAGATTTAAAAGGAAATTTGATAAGACTGGTGTTATGAGATCATTAAGAAGCAGGAAACAATTTGTAAAGCCTTCTATTGAACACAGAGCAAAGATTCTTAAGGCTCGTTATGTTCAAAAACTCAAAGATCAAGAAAACCTTTAATTACCTTATACTTTTTGAAATACATCGTAACTTTGATGTAGATGATAATTAAAAAATTTATAGATTACTTAAATCTTGAGAAATCATATTCTCCAAATACAATTAATGCTTACCAAAGAGATTTAAACGATTTCAAAAATTTTATAAAATCAAATTTTGATAATATAAATATTGAGGATTCTAATTATTCAATAATAAGATCTTGGATTGTGGAATTGGTTAATAATGGTAATTCTAATAGAACAGTTAATAGAAAGATATCATCTCTTAAATCTTTTTTTAAGTTTTTAATAAAAACAGATTCAATAAAATCATCTCCACTAGAGGAGCATATGCCTTTAAAACAGAAAAAAAAGATTCAAGTTCCCTTCTCTAAAGAAGAAATCACCTCTTTACTAGATAGTGACTATTTTCCTGACACCTACAGGGGACTTCTTCAAAAGACTGTTATTTCATTTTTTTACTTCACGGGCGTTAGAAGGATTGAACTAATTGAATTAAAAGAGAGTAATCTTGATTTAAAATCACAAACAGTTAAAGTGCTTGGAAAAAGGAATAAAGAAAGATTGATTCCTCTTTTGCCAAAAATTAGTATTCTTCTTCAGGAATACATAACGGAAAGAAATAACATTATTTCTAATTTTAATCATGATTTGGTTTTCCTATCAAAGAAGGGAGATAAATTATCTGAAAAATTTGTTTATAGAACTGTATCGGATTATTTTAAATTAGTTTCTTCTAAAACTAAAAAAGCCCCCCATGTATTAAGGCATAGTTTTGCAACTCATTTAATTAATGAGGGTGCTGATATAAATTCTGTAAAAGAGCTTTTAGGTCATGCAAGTTTATCTGCAACTCAAATTTATACCCATACAAGTATGGAAAAAATAAAAGAAGTTTTTCAAAAGTCTCATCCAAGGGCTAACTAAGATTATTTATTATTTTTAGATTTTTGCTTTGATTGGGGCAAAAAAAGCATTTATTTTGCAATCGGTTTTGTTTCAAGCCGATGTAGCTCAGCTGGCTAGAGCAGCTGATTTGTAATCAGCAGGTCGTGGGTTCGAGTCCCTCCATCGGCTCTTTGAAATTTTGATTTTAGGGGAGATACTCAAGTGGCCAACGAGAGCAGTCTGTAAAACTGTTGTTTTTAACTTCGCAGGTTCGAATCCTGCTCTCCCCACAAATTAATGCGGGAGTAGCTCAGTTGGTAGAGCGTCAGCCTTCCAAGCTGAATGTCGCGGGTTCGACCCCCGTCTCCCGCTCTACAAATGCCGATATAGCTCAGGGGTAGAGCGTTTCCTTGGTAAGGAAAAGGTCCCGAGTTCAAATCTCGGTATTGGCTCACATCTTTTCTTTATATTTAAATATGATAAACATAGTTTGCTATGGTGAAGTTCTATGGGATATATACTCAGATAAAAAAATAATTGGGGGCGCTCCATTTAATGTTTTTTCAAGACTTCATAAACTTGGAAATAATGTTGACTTTATCTCATCAATAGGAAATGACCTGCTAGGGAAGGAGATTCTTGAACACTTTAATCAGAATAATTATAGTCACAAATTTTTAAATATAGATGAAAAATATGAGACTGGAAGTGTGATTATTAATCTTAAAAATGGCGAGCCTTCTTATAAAATTTTATCAAATGTAGCCTGGGACTTTATTCCACTTAAGACCTCCTATGATGAAATTTTAAGTGATTTGGATATATTAATCTATGGTTCACTTGCATCTAGAAATATAGGATCATTTAAAACGCTTAAAGAATTAACTAAACAATCAAAATTTAACATTCTGGATCTAAATATAAGAGAGAGTTATTATGATTTTAAAAAAGTCAGCTTTCTAGTTAGTTCAGCAGATTTTTTAAAAGTAAATCTAGAGGAACTAGAACTAATTAATCAGTTATTTAAATTTAATATTTCGGATACTCAAAATTTAATTTTTAAAATTTTAAAACAATTTGATCTAGAATATGTATGTGTAACAAATGGAGAAATTGAATCAATGATTTATGATGGTAAAAATTTTGAAATAGCTAAATCATTTGAAGTAGATTCAATCGATAATGTTGGAGCTGGAGATAATTTTTTAGCTGCCTTGATTGATGAATTATTTATTAAAAAAAACAATTTAAAAAGTTCATTGAGAATAGCCTCAGCATATGGAGCAATTACAACAACAAAAAATGGTGCAGTCCCTAAAATTAATAATTATGAGGTGGATTCGATGTTAAATTCGCAATAAAGCTATCCAGATATTATTATATTCTTATTTATTATTGATTTTTGTAAATTATTTTGATGAATATCTATTTATCTTATACTGTTATTAACTTTTCTTATTAGTTACTTGGTTTTGAGCATATTATCCATATATTTGGCAATCAGAAAATTTTAAAATAACAATATGAAACTAAATTTACTAAAATTGAGTCTCGGATTTACCATGCTTTTTACTGGGATGCTGAGTGCTCAACAGATTTCTGGTAATGTTTCTGATGAAACTGGTCCGCTTCCTGGAGCTACTATATTAGTTCAGGGAACCAGTACTGGTGTTGTAGCAGATTTTGATGGGAACTATTCCATATCTGCAAACACTGGTGATGTTTTAGTTTTTTCTTATGTAGGTTATACTGCACAAGAAATTACAGTGGGCAACCAGAATACAATAAATATAGTTCTGCAATCATCTAATGAACTTGAAGAAGTCTTAGTTACTGGTTATGGTTCTCAGCAACAAAAAGAAATTACCTCTGCGGTAACTTCTATTAGTGCTGAAGAATTTAATCAAGGGGCAATAAATGATGCCTCACAGCTTTTACAAGGAAAAGTAGCTGGTTTGCAGATATATAATAGAGGTGGTGACCCGAATGCTGGAACAGTTATTCGTCTTCGTGGTTTATCAAGTTTAGGTGCAAACCTTTCTCCTCTTGTAGTAATTGATGGAGTTGTTGGAGCTTCTTTAAACAATGTTGACCCAAGTGATATTGAGAGTTACACTGTATTAAAAGATGCTTCTGCAGCAGCTATATACGGTTCTCGTGGATCCTCAGGGGTAATAATTGTTACCACTAAATCAGGAAGAGCTGGAGCAGCAGAAATTACTTATAATGGACAGTTATCTTCGTCTAGTATTCTAAATCAAATTGATGCTATGTCTCCTCAAGAATTTCTTGCGGCAGGTGGACGTGATCTAGCTTCTCAAACTGATTGGTTAGATGAGGTTACACGTGATGCATTTACTCATATTCACAATGTTTCTGCTTCTGGTGGAAATGGAAAAACAAATTATAGAGTATCTGCAAATGTTCGTGAAGCTGAAGGTATCCTGCTTAATAGTGGATTTGATCAGTTTAACACTCGTTTAAACTTTTCAACTTCAGTACTAGATGATAGGTTAAAGATTGATTTTAATTCTTCATTCACACAAAGAGATCAGAAAAATGGTTTTAAAGAGTCAATGCGTTATGCAACACTTTATAACCCTACAGCTCCTGTTTATGCTGTTGATTCTCCTTATGCTTTTAATGGAGCTCAGTTTGGAGGATATTTTGAAACTCTAGGTTTATTTGATTCATATAACCCAGTTTCAATTATAAATCAAAATCTTAATAATGGAGAGCTTAGAGAGGTAAATTATGGTATTAATCTTACTTATGATGTATCAGATAATATCACAGCTTATTTCCGTTCTGCTCGTCAGTCTTCAGACTATGCAAATCGTGTTTATTTTAGAACAACTTCCCTTTGGAATAGTTCTAACAATTATGGAGGTGCAGATTCACCAGTTAGAAAAGGTGCTGCGGAATTCTATGAGAATAACAGCGAATTCCAATTGAATGAACTTTATGCTTCATGGAAAAAGTCAACTGATGACATGAATCTAGTTGTAACAGCAGGTTACTCTTATCAAAAAGAAAATTATAATGAAGCATTTTTTGCTTTAGGTGATTTTCCTGGTGATGAGATAGATTATATTGATGCAATAGAATATTCTCAAGATTTATTAAACGCTGGTAATGTTATCGCAAACTCAGGGAGAAATCCTGATACTGAGATTGATGCTTTCTTTGCTCGTGTTAATTTAACTTGGAATAATAACATCTTTTTAAATGCATCACTTCGTAGAGAAGGTTCTACAAAATTAGGTGCTGATAATAGGTACGGAACATTCCCAGCAATTAGTGTTGGTGCTGACCTTGCCCCTATGCTTGGCCTTAGTGGAGTACAGCAACTAAAACCACGTATATCTTATGGTGTTACTGGTAACTTACCAGGTCAAGTTGGTCTTTCCCAAGAAATCAGAGGATGGTCTTGGGGTGGAGGAGGATCTGCAGGAGGTTCAACAAACCTTTTAAGAGCAGCTAATCCAGACTTAAAATGGGAAGAAAAATCTGAGTTAAACTTCGGTATAGATTTAACTATGGATCGTCTTTCAGCTACACTTGATATTTATGAGCAAACCTCTAAAGATTTTATCATAAATCGTGTTGTAGATGCTGCTGTTTATGGATTTGATAGAAGATTTGAAAATGCTGGACAGCTTTCATCTAATGGATTTGAGTTATCAGTTAACTACGATGTTACTGACAATTATTCAACCGGTATAGTTTTATCTAGTAATAAAGTTGTTCTAGATGAATATGTTCAGGATTCTGATAAATTTGGAAACCTGGGTGCTCCTGGTCAAAACAGTACATGGGTTACTCGTGTAAAAGTAGGTGAACCAGTTGGACAAATATGGGGTCCTGTTTGGGATGGAACTGTTACTAATGGTTCTCAAAACTTTAGAGATGTTAATGGAGATGGAGAATTAGTAGTTGGTCAAAACAATGCTTTAGATGATAATGTTGACTTTGATGTTCTTGGTAGTGGTATCCCTGATCTAGAAATAGGTTGGTCTAATCAAATCACTATTGGTGACTACACTATAAATGCTTTCTTTAGAGGAGCATTCGGACATAGTCTTGTTAATACTTTTCGTGCTTTCTATGAACCAAGAGTTGGTTCTCAGAAATCATATAACTATATAAATACTGAGTTAGCTAATCCAGAAATTAAAAATGCAAACTTCTCTTCTTTATATGTAGAGGAAGCAGATTTCTTTAAGCTAGATAACTTAACAATATCTCGTCAAGTTACAGATAATATGAATTTATCTCTGAATGTTCAGAACGCATTTGTAATAACTGATTATACTGGTTCTGATCCTGAGCCTGCTCTTTTCGATCTTTTAGATGGGAATCCGCTTGCTCCAGGTATAGACCGTAGAAATAGTTATTATTCTGCTCGTTCATTCACACTTGGTATAAACTATAAATTTTAAATCATGAAGTCTATGAAAACTATAAATAAAATTATATTAGGAATCGGTTTAATAGGTGTTACCTATTCTTGTACTGATCTTGAAGAAGAACTCTTAGGAGATCTTACATCAGACTTCTCTGTAGAAGGAATTTCAACAGGAGGTTCTGGTGGTGGTGGTGATGCTCTAACAGGAGTGTTTAATGCTGTTAGAAATGCTGGAACTGCTAATCATGGTGGATATTTCTCTGTTCAGTCCGTTTCTTCAGATGAAATGGCTATTACTCAAAAGGGAGGTGACTGGTATGATGGTGGTATTTGGCTTGAAATGCATCGTCACACTTTTACTCCTGCTAATGGTCCAGTTACTGGGACTTGGTCTCAACAATATGGATCTATAGCTGAGGTAAATAATGCTATTAGTAATGGTGGGTTAGATGCAAACCAAATGGCACAAGCTAAAGTAGTTCGTGCTTATTTGCATTGGAGATTAATGGATTTATACGGTAATATCGTTATTGCCGATGGATCAGGATCTTCTAATCAGTCATCTAGGTCAACTGTTTTTAATTGGGTAGAAGGAGAATTACTTTCTGCTTTAGGAATGGGATCTTCTTTTGACTTATCAGGTCTATCCAACTCATCTTTAGGTACTAATGATGTTAAGTATAGAATTAATCAGTATTCTGCACTTGGTATTATAGCTAAATTATACTTAAATGCTGAAGTATATACTGGAACTGAAAGATATTCTGATGCAGCAGCTGCAGCAGGCCATATAATTGATAATGGACCTTATTCATTATCTGATAGTGGTATATCAGTTCCTAATTTAGGTAAAAGACCAGCAGTTTCTTCTGATCCTGATAATCTAGTAGGGTATGCTGCAATATTTGCTCCTAATAATGAAAACAATCCAGAAATTATCTGGTCTGTCGAATATGATGAAGCTACTGCAGGTGGTATGAATTTTCACCACATGACTCTTCACTATGCTTCTCAGTATACATGGAATTTTGAGGCTCAGCCTTGGAATGGATATGTTGCACTAGAGGAATTTGTGAATTCTTACGAGGCAGGGGATGATAGAAGAAAAGCAAACTTTATAGCTGGACCACAATTAGATTATGGTGGAAACGCATTAGTAGATCTTGCTTCAGATTCTCCAACACCAGAGATTGTATATTCTATCGGAATAAACGAACTTGAACCAAATGGTGCTCGTACTGGTGGATATCGTCTTGGAAAATTTGCTTTCAAGCAATTTGCAAGACCAAATCTAGATAATGACTATCCAATTGTTAGGTTAGGAGATGTTCACTTAATGCATGCAGAAGCTACGGCTAGAGCAGCTGGAAATTGGGCTTTAGCTCTTCCAGAAGTAAATGCAATTCGTGCTAGAGCTAATGTGTCAGCTTTAAGTTCATTAACTGCTGAGCAGTTTTTGGCAGAAAGAGGCCGTGAAATGTTCCAAGAAGCTACAAGGCGTACTGACCTTATCCGTTTTGGTAAGTGGAATGATTCTTGGTGGGAGAAAACAAATTCTGATTCTTACAGAAGCGTTTTCCCGATACCATCGGAACAGCTTACTGCAAACTCTAGTTTACAGCAAAATACAGGATACTAATATCTTGGTTTTGAATAATATAAAAGGCCACCATTTGGTGGCCTTTTTGTTTTTAAATCCAAGCTAAAATTGTCTAATTTTACAATATGCGATATAGCTCTCTAATATTGTTACCTTTCTATCTAGTCTCATGTAATAACATTGACTCAAGATTTGAAAAAAAATTATCAGATCATACTGGTATTTCTTTCCAAAACACACTCTCTTATACTGAGGATTTTAATCCATATACATATCGTAATTTTTTTAATGGTGGTGGAGTAGCACTTGGGGATATTAATAATGATGGATTAATTGATATCTATTTCACAGGTAATATTGTAGATAATGCTCTATATCTAAATAAAGGGAATTGGGAATTTGATGATATAACAGATTTTGCAGGTGTTTCATGTAAAGATAATTGGTCTACAGGAGCTACATTTGTTGATATAAATCAAGATGGATTATTAGATTTATATGTAACTAAATCTGGAAAACCTGGAGGCGAGAATAGACATAATGAACTTTTTATAAATAATGGAGATTTAACTTTTAAGGAATCATCATCTGAATATGGTTTAGATATTGAAGGACTATCAGTCCATGCTGCTTTCTTTGATTATGATGGTGATCTTGATCTAGATGCATATGTTTTAAACAACTCAATTCGATCTGTAGGGAGTTATGATTTGATTCAAGGGCAAAGAAATATTTCTAGTCAAGATGGGAATCAACTTTTGGAAAATAGGAATAATAAGTTTGAGAATATATCTTCAGATAAGGGCATATTCTCTTCAAATATA
>Ga0066371_10000106_pt1 | contig 17229 bp, 16 predicted proteins | sample Knorr_S15_td_DCM_FD_71214 | JGI IMG/M metagenome (GOLD analysis project Ga0066371, IMG submission 71214) | Marine microbial communities from Southern Atlantic Ocean transect - Knorr_S15_td_DCM_ad_63m_LV_B | ecosystem: Environmental > Aquatic > Marine > Oceanic | place: Southern Atlantic ocean... | reverse complement strand
TAAAGGATACGCTAATCCCTTCATCAGATGCACTCGCAGAGATGACTTGAGACGATTTCATGATTTTTTTGCACTTCTTATTGAGGATTCTCTCTAGCGGTCTCACAAGATCAGGGTCTGTTCCTGGCATCAGTTGCTTGGTTAATTCAACAATTGTGACCTCACTACCAAGAGCCGAGTATATTGTGGCCATCTCAAGACCAATTATTCCTCCCCCAATGATTAGAATATCATTAGGTATCTGATCAGGTTCCAATGCTCCAGTGGAGTCAATAATTCTTGGGTCATCTGGTAAGAAACTCAGCTCAGCAGGCTCTGACCCAACAGCAATAATGAACTGATCAGATGAAATTCTTCGAGAATCACTTTCATGGTTGACCTCTATCTCATTTTTGGAAGAAAACTTTGCTGTACCATGAATCACATCAACACCTCTTTGTTTTGCCAATCCTGATAATCCTTCGGTCAATCCGCCGATGATGTTATTTTTCCATTCTTTCATTTTGGATAGATTAATTTCTGGCTCTTTAAAAACAATGCCGCTGACCTCTGCCTCTTTTGAATCATCCAAGATCTTTGCCGCATGCAGAAAAGCCTTTGATGGAATGCATCCAACATTGAGACAAACACCGCCTAAATCTGAATTTCGCTCAACCAAACCGACTTTCAAACCCAAATCAGATGCTCTAAATGCTGCAGCATAACCACCTGGTCCAGCACCCACTACAATCAAGTCATAATCATGTTCGGATCGTGAAGATTCACTAGGATCTTCAGTCTCTTGAATCGCTTGTTCTGTTTCTTTTTTTTCAGTGTTAGATTCATCTTCTTCATTGGGTTTTGACTCGGATGACACAATAGAGATTACGTCTCCTTGGGAGACGCTATCACCTGGACCTACGGAAATCTTCTCTACAACACCAGCAAAAGGACTTGGAACATCCATTGCAGCCTTTTCAGTCTCTAGGGTTAATACTGGATCACCCTCCTCGATTCTATCCCCCTCTGCAACATGCAACTCAACGACTTCAACTTCATCAAAGTCGCCTAGATCTGGTATTCTTATCTCAGCCAACGCTGATTTCCTCAGATAAGTAAGATTCTGGATTCTCAAGCAATTCTTTTAGTGCAGATGTGAATTGTATCCCACCGACACCATCGATGACTCGGTGATCATAAGACAATGATAAGGGGAGGATAAGCCTCGGTAAGAATTTTCCCTTAATCATGATTGGTCTTATTTGAGCCCTGGCCACACCAAGAATAGCCACTTCAGGGGGGTTAATAATTGGCGTGAATCCAACTCCTCCAAAACCTCCCAGGCTTGATATGGTAAATGTTCCACCTTGTAGATCGTTAATCTTTATCTTTCCGCTTCTGGCATCATCGCTTAATCTGACAAGCTCAAGTGAAATTTCTTTTAAACTCTTTTGGTCTGCATCTTTGATCACAGGGACCATGAGTCCTTGATCGGTATTCGCTGCAAAACCTATATTTATATATTTTTTATGGATCAGTGCTGAATTCTTTTCATCCAGTGATGAATTGAAATCTGGAAATTCCCTCAATAGCTTACAAACTGCCATGATGATAAATGGCAGGATTGAAAGTGATATTCCATCTTTTGCGTATGATTTTTTTAAATCCAATCTTAATTGTTCCAGCTGGTTGATATCGGCTTCATCATGCTGGGTGACATGTGGGATATTGATCCAACTCGCTTGCAGTCTAGGACCTGAAATCTTTTTAATTCGACTCAAAGGAACACTCTCAATTTCACCAAATGCAGAGTGATCTACTTCGGGTAATTCTGGAAGAGCAGATTGGACATTTGGGGCATGGCCACTCATCACAGCCTTCACAAAAGATTTAAGATCCTCTGGAAGTATACGACCTTTCATGCCAGAGCCATTGACTTGGTTTAGATCCACGCCTAATTCACGCCCTAGTTTTCTCACTGAAGGGCTTGCATGAACAGCATTGAAGGATGTATTGAAGAATTGACGATCACTCTTTTGGGTATGACCTTGTTTTTTTTCAGCTCGTGGGTTTTGGGGTAACTTCTCTGTACTTTTCGCTTCTTCCTTATTTTCTGGCTCTATGGTTTGCTCTTCTTCTTTATTTGGAACATCAGGCTCTTTGATCTCGATTATACAAAGATCATCGCCCTGATTGATTTTGTCTCCATTTTGAACAAGGATCTCAGTCAACGTCCCTGTGAGTGGACTGGGAATCTCCATCGCTGCCTTTTCAGTTTCTAAAGTGATGATGGGATCATCGATATTAATGCTATCTCCTGATTTGATATGTATCTCAACGATTTCTACATCGATGAAATCACCAAGATCTGGTACCAAAACTTTCTCTTGTGATGAAATGATCTAACCTCCGTTCAACCATTAATTCTCTTGGACTGTTTCCAATAAAGATTCTAGCTCTCCAGACTCAAACATTTGCTCCACGATATCTGATCCACCTACTAACTCTCCATTGACATATAATTGGGGAAAGGTTGGCCAATTTGAATAACTCTTAAGACCATCTCTTAATTCATTGTCCTCTAGAATATTTACAAAAGCGAAACGTTTTTCCGAAGCTTTAAGAATCCCACATACCTTTGCAGAAAAACCACATTGGGGGAAATCTGGTGTCCCTTTAATGTATACAAGCAATGGGAACTCATTCAACTGGGCTTCTATTTTTTTATTAATATCCATTTAAAATCTCCATAAAGATAGTTCCAAAAGTTTATTATAAATTTTACTTAGACAAAGGTGATAATATTTTTAAGCTTAAATATTTTGTAAAATAAAAATTGCTATAATTATTAAAATGATTATCAACTAGAATTAATTTTTATTCAGATTTATTTACCAAGGAGAAAAAATGATTGACATAAAAAAAATAAAAGCTCACTGCGATATACCTTGTGCGATATACGACACTATGCCTGCTCAATACCAAGCCTTATCAGTAATCAGATTCCTAGATCTCATAAATGAAATCTCTAATTCGTTAGATGATCCAGAAAATCTTGCTAAGTTTGTCAGATTGATTGATCAAAAAGAAGTTCATGCGGTAAATGCTAAAAATGAAATAACTACTATTTGGGGCGACTACTTCAAGGAGCCTCAGATCAGCAAATACCCTGAAATACACGAAATTACGCATTCCATAATGATCGCTGCTTCAAAATGTAAACAAAGCTTAGATCGTCAGAATGGTTTAGATTTACTTAAAAATATAAATCAATTTTCAGAAATATTCTGGGCTACAAAAGATATGGAAACAGAATTAAAAACCGTCCCATATGAACCCAAACTAGAAGTTGTATGCCCAAAATAGTAATAATCTAATCTAATAAATAATTGATTAAGATATTCAAAGTTGAGGGAGTAAGCATGGAACCGTCTTACCGATCTGGTGATATAGTTTTCTGTTTAAGCACAAATAAAATAAAGAAAAATGATGTTATTGCCTTTGAAACAGAAAAATATGGTCTAGTTCTCAAAAGAATAAATTCGTTGGATTCGGGAAAGTTCAAAGTTACTAGTGATAACCACTCATATGATTCACCAATTTTGAAAAAAGAGCATGAAGTTGAGGATATTGTTGGAAAAGTTCTATTCAGTCTTAATTCCCTAAAATCTTTTTTAAACCCTTTAAGTTAGATCCTACAATAATGTATCATGGACGAGCTTTTTTAATTATTAAATGAGGAAATAATGAATAAAGAAGAATACACTTTTCTGGGATTAAGTATGCCTTACATCTCAATTATATACTCTATATTTCTCATCTTATTTGGATTTCTAGTTAGCTACTTGAGTGAAAGCAGCTCTGTTACTTCTTTTATCCCTTCAATGTTAGGCCTACCTATCCTTATACTGTCCCTTCTGGCAATCCAAATGCCTAATAAAAGAAGGTTACTAATGCATATTGTAGTCATGATTGGTTTTGTGATATTTCTTGGAGGATTAGATTTTCTGAGAGGAATTTCTGACCCATTTGCTATTTATTGGGCGGGTATTTCAAAATTGACCTTATTAGTAACAGGATCAATCTTTTCTTTCTTAAATATAAAATCATTTATATTCATCCGAAATCAGGATTAATTAAAGAATTTAAGAAATGCGTTATAAGATTTTATGATGCCTTTTTAAATATTATTTTCATGAGCTCTAAAGCATTTGAGGATGTCCAGTAAAGTACCATTCCGGACGGGAAAGTGAACAGCAGAACAAAAAAGAGTAGAGACATAAAGTACAAATTTCTTTTTTGATTGCTCAATAAATCACTGGATAAGTTTCGATCATGGTAGAGAAATGCACTCAGCAGACTGATGATCATCATACAAAATGGCAGAAGATTAAACGATGACCCAAGAAAAGGGATCACAATTGGAAGCGATAACCATTGATCTGGTTTACTTAGATCATCAATAAACAAGAAAGATTTCTCCAATAAATATATCGATTCTCCGAGTACATCAAAAACAGCAATAAATATTGGGATCTGGATAAGAAAACCAAATAAGCTTTTTACTGAATAAAATGGACTTATATTTTTTTCCTGGTAGAGCTGCATAATTCTCCGATTGGCTTCCTCACCAGAAAAAATTCTTTTTATTTCGTCGATCTGGGGTTGCAAATGAGACTGAATGCTATTGACATCATCCTGCCATTTTTCAGCAATTCGATTGAGTGGAAAAATCATGATTTTTAGCACGCAAGCAAGCAGAAGAATTGCTATACCTTCATTCCCAACTAAACTTAAAAGCGAAATAAAGATCCATTCGATCAAAAAACATAGCTGCCTCAACCAATCCCAAAGAGCTGAATACATTAATTGTCTTAGCTTAGGATCAAGCTCACTCAGCTGTGCGGTATTCAATGGGCCAAAATACAATCTAAATTGATGTAGTCCATTCCCTGCTTCAGACATCAATCGGAATCTTGATTCTGATCCATCTACTTCATCAATTAGTAAATTATTTTTTATAGGCGAAATAAGAAATGACCAAAATCTTGTTCGAGCGCCAACCCAATAGCCTTGCTTTATATTGACTTGCCTTAAGCTCGATATATTCTCAATACCTTTTTCATCAAGACTCACCAGCCATGTGCCATTGTAAATCCCTCCCAAACCATAGATATCCTCTTCACTGAGGAGATTCTTTAGATCAATTTCTATTTTTACATCACCATTAGACTGAATGATTAATTCCAAAAAACGATTCTCTTTGTCATTTTTGTAAATAATTTTAGAAATTTCTTCTAAAGGATCGGAGCTGCTGTAAACAAACTTAAAATTATCGCCTTCATGATCAGTTGAAATTAGATAGTCATCATATTCATGACCCTTGCTGTCAAAAATCTTTATAAATGATTTTGAATCATCGTTGAGCTCCAAAAAAATATTAGTATTTGATAAACAATCTGGATAACAGGTTGTCCATTTTTTTATTGTTGGCTCCTCTAGATTAAGCGTAATGCGATCAGAAAGTTCCTGATCAAGGGAATGGGCCTGCTGAATGAATATTAAAATGAAAAATGAGATTCTGAATAAAATAGACATCATTTAAAATACTGGCTCATGTCTGAAATCGCATCTTCTAGATCTTTATAATCAGAACCTTCGATCTCTGAGAGATCATAATTTTGGTCCCTTACCTCAAAATAACTTCCATACGAAACGATGATTTTCTGATCTGTCAAAACTGAAAATGAATCATAACTACCGGCAATCAAGTATCTCCAAGGCTTTTCGTCAAATAAATTATTGCCTGTGCTGTAATCAGAGTAATTATTTGAGCAACCCAATATCTCCCTCATTAAAGTTGGTGCAAAATCATGATGGGATGATCGGGATGAATATTTCTTTGCATCTCTGCCTGGCCAAATCATGATCATGGGGACTTTTGTTTGTGCTGGACTATAATTGCTGGAGTGCCCATAGTATCCGGTTTGATAATCATCCAGCTCATAACCATGATCAGAAGTTATTATGACAATGGTGTCTCTGAGTAAATTTTGTCTATTAATAACTTTGATTAACCTTCCAATTTCTATATCGACCTCACGGATAGACTGGATATATCTGAATACTTCAACATTATGAGAGGCGTCATCTTCCCTTGTGAATCTATTTTTTATTTGAATTGACTCATCAGGATTGACTTCATTTATAGGAGGATCGTAATGGAGAAGCGTGAAAAACTTTGATTCACTCTTTTGATTCATCGCCTCTTCCCAAAGATCTGTTGTTAATTCAAGACTTTTGATTTCTGAATCACTGAGTGGTTTAAGGTTAATCTTTGAGATATCAGCAAAAGCAGTCCTATCCAATACGGCAGGACTTCCCAATCCCGATGAACTGATGGCCTGAACATCATAGCCACTCTCATCAAATTGCTGAATCATTAATGATGATTTCAGGTTGTCATGAAAAACCCTCCAATAAGTAGAAGGCAGGCCATAAAATAGTGAAAACATCCCCATTCTTGATGAAGTTCCACCTGAATAATGATTTTCAAAGCTTATACTCTTAGAAAAAAGTTTTGACGTATTTGGCATTATTTCATGCCTAAGCATTTCTGGACGCAATGCATCTATCAAAATAACCAATACATTTTTAGATTCAACATCACTGCTGCACTGCAAAGGAGTCTTTGGGTAAAGTAATTCAGAATCTAAGACTTCATTGGATATGTTCTTTTCTCTCAATTGATCTGAATCGATCAAACCGAATCTAGCAAGATCACGTTTGGCATGAATGGGTCTGAATAAAGGCAAATATCTTGTAAAAGTTGTAATGGATGACTTATAGGTTGCATCCGCCCATATATGTACACTTTGTACGTATATCCATGCACTGATTACAAGTGCTGCCAACGAGACACCAAGATAAGATTTTTCTTTTCTCGTTTCTAGAGACATACCAACTTCTTTGGCAAGAAAATAGTGAAAGACGAGCATAATGATGAACTGAATCAATGAAAATAAATAGGTTTGATTATCAAAGAGTATCGCGGTCATTAGGCTCATGTGAAATCGATTGCTTGCAAAGAAATTTGCATCCATGATGATCAAACTATTTACCATTGATGCATAAATAATGGATAAGATGACAAGTGCTGCTCCGGAGCCTATCAGTCGATGAATCAATGACATCAAAAATAAGGGTAAAAAATGTATGGAGATAAAATGAGTTAAGGTCGCAAACAATACATAGCTTAAAGACAGAACATTGTTCGTTGAAGGAAAGAATAAAAGATATTGAATCGCTATCAGAGAAGCAATGATTCCATTAAAAAAACCATACCAAAGAAACCATTTTGATTGGAAATTCAGTTTTTGAATGTTTTTAATAATTTTTTTATCTCTTCTGGACCGACGGTTTCTGAATCACCTAAATTATATACAAATTCTTCTCGCAGTGATTTTATCTGATCTGAAAAGGTTTGATTATCATTCAATAACTGAGCAATAGTTATTGGTAAATCTTCGAGTTTTGATGGAGAAATGATACAACCGACCTTTTCTCTGATACTCATCTCTAGTGGCTCTGATTGAATTTCTTTCCAGTTGGGATTTCTAACTCTAGGAGGTATATCAATAAATATAATTGGCTTTTCTAATCCTAATGCATATTCAATTGCGGTTCCTGACCAATCACAGATTAATAGGTCAGACTGCAAAAGAGACTCTGAGTCACCCATTTCTTTGACCAATTTAAATGAATCATGATGTAAAAAATTCTGTTCTATTTCATTGATTAATTCAGGTGATCGCTTGAGTGTCTCATGATGCGGTCGAAGAATGAGAGAGTAGCCTTGTTCAATAATAATTGTGCAAATTTCCATTCCAACAAGATTGATAATACTATTCTCACCCCATGTGGGAGCTAGTAGTATCACTTTTTTATCATTATCAGGTTTAGCATTTAATTGAATAAGCTTTTCTAGTCTTGGATATCCGTAAGCAACAAGATTTTTCTTATCCAAACCTTTGCTACCCTCTCTCAAGCCAATTTCTTTCTTCTGGTGAGGGCCAGCACATAAGATGGTGTCATAGTGATCGTACGAATTATCATGATCTATCATGTGCGTACTTCCAAGTGTATGAAATAAGTAAACATAATGAACAGGATGTATAGACCTTTTCAACTCAAAGTTATTTAGATCTAACATCGTTAAAACGAATAGCTTGGCTTCTAAATACTGAAAAAATAAAATTCTAAAAAATCCACTACCAATAAATATGGATCGATAATTTGAGGACTGTTTTATTAATCCAGGGTCTCTTTCGTCTGAAGTGACATAGGTGACAGCTATCTTCTGTTCAAGCAAGCCATTTAAAAGGGGTTTGAGATGATGCCAATCTTGAAAACTCTCTGAGTAAAACACTACATTCTTTTGAGACTTGGGAAGTTTCCTATATGCTCGATATCCTTGAAAGCCCCTAAAGAATGTCTTCATAAAAGATAATCAATCAATCCTTTTTTCTTTTTTTCTAAAGATTGACTTCAACTTATACCAATAGGATTTAATCACGAGGCCAAGTGTTGCGAACATCCCCAAAATAGCAGAAATCAGCATGCCTCCCGTACTGGGGTCAAGATATGCATAGGCATTATTTACATAAAAAAGGGATATGATTGGAAGGATTAATATTCTTTTTATCAACAATGAATACCTTATTTGTTCAATTTAGAGAGATATTTTAAATCAGTTTCAATAACGTTTGGATAAATTTCTTCTTTCGCACGTTTCAAATGAGATGAATCATCTATCTCAGACCAGATTAGGTCATCTATTATTAAACATCTAATTGATATCTCTCTACCCACTTTTACCAAGGCATCGGTCTCATAGTCAGCCATTTTATGTTTTGGATCTTGTTTATAAAACTGCATCATCCTTCTAAACAGTTCGCTACCAATTTTAACTATACCAACCAATTCACCAGCCGGAGAGTTACCAAGCTCATTTATATTTTTTGACATCGATACCAATGTATCGCGATATGTTTCAACGAAAACCTCATCTCCACAATCACTGAAGCCACTGAGCAAGATACAATCCTCACTCTGATAATTAAGAATTGATTCAATCGCTCTGTATTCAAAAATAATATCTGACTCAAGCAATAAAAATGGAGGTGAAACTTTGTCAGCAATCATAGATAACGAATGCAATGTTCCGGACTGTTTAAAATCTGGATTCATCACAAGGTTCACTTTTGATTCAAACAGCTCTGGTAATTTTTCAAAATGTTCAGATTGATAACCTGTGACGATCCATATTTTCTCAATGCCATTTTTTATCAATTTATCAATTGATTCTTCAATGATAGATTGTGTCCCAAGTTGCAATAAGCCTTTTGGTTTACCATCATTTTCATCGCCCAATCGGCTCCCGAGTCCTGCCGCTAAAATCACAGCTTCTTTAACCATGGCTAGTGAAGAAATTTTCAAAGAGGTCACACAGCAGAGTGATATCTGATTCATCCATATGGCCCATTGTTGAAATCCTAAATATATTTTTCTTGAAAATACCTTGACCTTGATAAATCACATAACCATTATTTTTCATGAAAGCATGAAGATCCTCATACAAAATACCATCAGGTAATTGGTATGATCTCAAGACAGAAGAGTAATCTTCTTTGGGTATCAAGGTTGAAATATCAAGCGTCTTCAAACAATCGTAAATTTGTTCGGCTCTGTCCTGAAATAATACATTTCTTGACTTCCATCCTCCCATCTCGGTGAACTCAAGTAGAGCTTCATGAAAAGCTGTTACTAGATGGGTTGCTTGAGTATATGGTGAAAATCCATCTGCTTTTTGCATGCCATAGTACTGGTGTAAATCAAAATAGACGCCATAGGGTTTATCAGTAGTTTTTTTCCATTGATCTTTGTGTGCAACAACAAATGCAAGCCCAGGTGCACCGTGAAGACATTTGTTTGCCGATGCAGCAACAGCTTTTAAATTGATCTCATTTGCTTTTATATCTTCTGCTCCAAAACTGCTGACTCCATCAAGATATAAACCGATATCATTGTCTCTGCAGATTTGGCCGATATCTCTCAATTGGTTCAATCGCCCTGTTGTTGTTTCATGGTGCACTAAAATCATGTTCTTGATGTCTTGATCAATATCAATTCGATCTGCAATCAATTGAACATCAATTGGATTAAGCCAATCAAAACGAATGATTTCTAGGTTCTTATTCTGAATTTTTAATATTTTTTCCATCCTTTCACCATAAACACCATTGGTGATTAGTAGTGACTTTTCATCATGAATGAAAGAAGTCAACATGCCTTCGACAGCGCCTGTTCCTGAACTGGTTAGAATCACAGATTCATAATCATCCATACCGTCATAAACGTTTATAAGTTTAGAATTGACATCCTTGATCAAATCAGAAAACTCTATCTCGCGATGACAGAAATCTTCTTCAATCATGCGTCTCTTTACACGATCTGACATATTGACTGGTCCAGGATTTAGCAAAATATTTTGTTTCCGGTTATTCATTTTTAATTTTCTATATTTTTCTTAAATCTTTCTGCAATCTCTTTTGGCAAAATTGAAGGTCGCGGTAGGTTACTTGGCACACCTGTCTTTATTGGAAAATGTATGAAATTTGGTCCTTTTATATTTGAGTCTAACAATGAATCAAAGTCTTTCAAGGAGTTCATCTTGATGGAGTTTCTGTAACGATTTGAAAATGCCAAGGTTTTAAAATCAAGTACTGGGGATACTGTTTTCTGAGCACCTGTAGATTCATATGCGCCATTATCAAGAACAACATGCGTAAGATTCTCAGGAGACATGAAACCCACTGTTGACATAGCTCCTAAACGCATGAGAATTGCACCATCTCCATCAATGACAATGACTCTCTTATCAGGCCTTTGCAAAGATAAACCCAATCCGATATCAATTGCACAACCCATTGAGCCGACCATATAAAAATGATTCTTACGGTCAGATATTGCATATAATTCTCTTCCTGAATACCCAGTTGTTGCAATGATTAAATCATTCTTCTCATTTGTTTTTTGAGTGACCATCTCCATAAACTCAGATCTGGTAACAAGATCTGATTGATTATCATCAAAACTCTCCATAGTTAAATCTTGATCGATCACTGTTTCAGGCTTCCGACTAAGCTCGTGTGGCTTTACAGAACCTTTTTTCATAACCAGGACATGCGATTTTTTGTGCTCAATGATCCTGTTTTTTATCGTATCTATTGACTTGACCAATTCATCTTCGTTTTCAGGAAACCAGGACCAACTCACATCCATTAAGTCAAGCAATTGAGTTGTGATTCTCCCCATGAGTTGATGTTGTGGCTCATCAGGTCTTTCATTTGGATCACCTCTCAATGTGGCAATCATTAAAATAGGTATTTCAAAAGTCTGAATCAATGATGTAAATGGATTGACAGCGTTGCCCAATCCAGAATTTTGAAACATAACAACAGGCAAACCACCGCCAAGATAGACTCCAGCAGCAATGCCAACAGCATCTCCTTCATTTACAGCTGGAATATAGGTTAAATGGTCTGATTCAATTGATGCATTAATCAGTGGCTTAAGAAATGAGCACGGAACTCCTGTATAGACCTTAAAGCCCAAATTTGATGCCCCAGCTAAGAATTCCTCAGCAGAGATCATAAGAAGTTATTTGCCCTAATCACATCCTCAAGTGTATCGACATCCAACCAATTACCAGTCGTATAAATAACTCTAATTGGTTGCTCATGCCTACAAAGGTGTTCCAATAAATGATGCATTTTCATTGAATTAAAATCTTCAGTCTTTGATAGAGAATCAACCTCTTTTCTGATTGTAGGTAAAATCTTTGATGAAATCTTGATGACACCCATCCATTCACCGTGAATGGAATCTTCATTCAAAGTCTCACCTGCTGATTCAAGAAAAATTGAGTCTCCATAATTTGCTCTGGAATGAGGTTCTGAACAAATCACATAATCAGCTGCCCTATCCTTATTAACAGAATCCTTCCATTGAGTGTCGATCATAATAACTAGGTCATCTTCACATTCGTCCAGTAACTGAAGCAAATATGGCTTAAACAACACGTCACCAAATGAGCAAAAAATGTCGCCATTGATTTGATTGATGGCTTTATGAAATGACGACAACTCAGAAGTAGACTCATAATCATCATTATCGATATAATTCAACTCAGGAAAATCGATTGACTCTTTCTTATATCCTCGAACCACATGAATTTTATTGATGCCGTGATTCCGATATGTATCTGTAATGTGCTCCAAAATACTTTTGTCTTTTAGTGGAATCATGGCTTTAGGTTGATCATCAGTGAGGCTACCCATGGCTTCTCCTCTTGATGCAGCAAGAATGATCGCCTCGCTAGTCAGTTCCTTTTTTGGCAAATAGTTTTCTTCAGCTTCCTTGAGTTCGGATACTCCTTGTAATCTGAAAACCTCTTTCACCGAAGCGATTTCACCTTCCATTGTGAGAATAGAAGACGATTCATATATCTGTTTTGCAGATTCCTGCATTGCCTTAATCGAAGATCTGATCATATGATTCGCCCATATTGCTATGGAAAAGCCTGCCTCTTCCAATACTTTGGTTGGGGTTGAATAATATTTTGTTGGAACCACAATGACAGGCGAAGTGTCGCCCCATTCTTTCTTGAAAGCCAAAATTTCGCTTGGATCAGATTTTGCACTGTGGATTAGGATCGCATCTGAACCTGCACGATGGTAAGCCTCCGCCCTTTTTAGAGCCTCGTTTAAACCCCACCCGGCTATGAATGCTTCAATTCTCGTTATAATTGAGAAATCATCATTTATCTGAGCATCTTTACCAGCCTTGATACGACTACAAAACTCGTCAATACCTGCAAGTTCTTGCTTATCTCCATCGATAAAGCTATTGGTTTTTGGATAAAGCTTGTCTTCAATGCAAAGTGCAGCAATGTCTCTCTGTTCGAGTTTTTTGACCAAGCGTCTGACATTATTAAAATTCCCATAACCTGTATCACCATCAAGCATGATCGGTATATTGCTCGCATCAGACATGAACTCAATGTTCTCAAGTACTTGGGTCCAGCTTGCCTCATTGCTGTCTCTAACACCATATTGAGCCGAAATTGCTAATCCGCTTGCCCAAAGACCTTTAAAACCTGCTTCTTCAGCAATCTTGGCACTTATTCCATTATGAGCCTCAAGCAAGAATTCAAGTTGGCTACTCATCAGCAAATCTCTGAATTGCTTGGTTTTATTGCTTTTTGTCACCTTATGACTCAGTAGACTAGAATGATCCTTTTAATTTTTCAGCAATTGCTGAAACAGATTCTTGGTCAGCATTGCTGTATTCAGGATAAGAATGAAAACGCTCATATACCTTAATCGTTGCATCAATTCCCATCTGCTCAGATTGGAGAGCGATTCCATGACTAGAGTCTTTTGGTGCTGAAGGATCCATAAGAAATGCTTGTCCTGATTTATTGATGATAGTATCTGATTGAGGCTGAACGCGAGTCAATATTGCCCACTCAACCTCATTGAGATCATATGGATTCACATCTGGCCCGACTACAACTACTATTTTCGCAGTCCTCCCCCATCTACCACTTGCACCCCAAACAGCATGCAATACATATTTTCCGAACTCTGGATGTGGCTTCTGGGCACCATCAACGGATAGTTGCACAAAATAACTCAGGTTTGGAGTCACGACCACATCATTGACTTCTGGAATCTTGCTTTGCAAGTCACTCAGTAATTCTCCCTCGATAGGAAGAACAGCCATATAGTTGTGATCAAATGGAGGCATCATTTCCATTGTGGAATACCATATCGGCTCATCTCTATGAGTAATGCATTGAACCTCCATTAAAGGGAATAATTGTTCATCATCATAGTAACCAATTGGATTCGAATGTGGGCCAATGGTGATGTCTCTATTTGGAAGAAATTGACCCTCTATAATCAATTCTGATCTTGCGGGCACTTCGATATCAATGGTTTCACAAGGAACCACATCAATTGCTTCTCCCTTCAATCCACCGGCAAAATTCATCTCATCCAGACCAAAGGGCAGACTTGTTGCACCAGCCAATTGAATCACTGGATCAACGACACAAGCAATGGCAATTTCCAATGGTTTCCCCATCTCTTGAGCCTTTGCCCAATGCAGTCCTATGTGATTACCAGGGGGATTCCAAAATGCAAATATGGATAAGCATCTTCTCTGCTCTTCTTCTGAATATATCTCTCCATGCGGATGAGATGCATTCCATAATTGTGTAAGACGATAACAACCTGTATTGGCAATCCCTGTTTCTGGATCTTTTGTAATCACAATGGCATTTGTTATATATGATGGACCTTCTTTACCGAACCAAACATGTGGAAGCTGTTTAGCAAGATCAATGTCTTTATCAATGATTTTATTTTGCTTGCAAGGAGCATCTTCTTTAGCAACTACGTTGGGTTCAATCCAACTAGATTGATCAGCCAAAATATTTGCATGCTTTGCTTTTGCCTTAAGAGGATCATGCTCTCCTAAAATCATCGCTGTTCTCTCTCTAGTTCCATAAGGATTAAATAGAACAGGTATTTGAGGCATGTTGTAACCTTCGAGATTATTTAACATGAGTGCGGGACCATTTTCATTATGTAAATACCTCATCAAAGCTTGAAGCTCTGAAGTTTCTCTGGCTACATTGAGTTGTATATCCAAATCATGAAGTAAACCCTCTTTTCTTAGGACATCAATGTATCCTCTCATATCATTAAACTGCACTCTCGATCTCCTCTTTTCTAAACTATATAATCATTGTGCCTTTTCAGGTATTCAAATTAAATCAAAGATTTTGTTAAGTTTAACCGATACAATGGAAAATCTATATGGGTAGTAATTTATGGGTAAAAAAGTAGCTATTATTACAGGATCTGCAACGGGTGTCGGAGCAGCAACAGCAATTCTTTTGGCACAGAAAAATTGTAATGTTGTCATCAACTATACACGGTCTGAAAATGAGGCATTAGAAACAGCAAAAATGGCCGAAGAGCATGGAGCTGAAACGATTGTTTTCCAGGCAGATGTCTCAAAAGATGAGGAATGCAAAGCAATGGTTTCTGCAACAATGAAAAAATGGGGTCAAATAGATTACCTTATTAATAATGCAGGTCGAACAAAGTTCAATTTCTTTGAGAACTTGGATGGCTTAACCATGGATGATTTTCAATCAATATATGCAGTGAATGTTGTCGGTGCCTACCAAATGATTAAAGCAGTAGTACCACATATGAAAAAACAAGGCTCAGGTGCAATTGTAAACGACTCTTCACTAGCAGGTGTTAATGCAATGGGTTCGTCGATTGCTTATGTTACATCAAAAGCGGCTCTCAATGCGATGACGAAATCATTGGCCCATGTTCTAGGACCTGAAATTAGAATCAATGCGGTAGCTCCTGGACCGATTAAAACCAGATGGCTAAAAGGTGGTATGAGCGATGAAGCTTATGATTCCCTAATTGAACAAGCTGAGAAAAGCCTTCCGCTTAGGAAAGTTGCATCTGCTGAGGATGTAGCTGAGGTTCTGGTTTGGTTTTTAGAAGGTGCGCCATTAATTACTGGGGAAATCTTAATCATTGATAGTGGTGCTCACCTGGGTCAATTGGCAAGCTATTCTTCGGAAGATCTTTAAAGCAATTCCCAACTTCCCTCTTTCTTTACTATTTCTTTCTTATGACCGAAAGCGACTTCATTATCAATAATTCTTATGAAAATTGGTTTGAGTTTGAAAAATGGGATGGATATAAATTGTGAGCCAATTCTTTTTTCATCTTCACTTTTAGGTTCATTGATTACTTTTTTTAGAAATTCGTATTTCGCAAGATACTCATCAATCACTTTTTCTCGGTCAGAGTCTTCAAGCTTTTCAACCAATCCTGACAACTGAATTCCCTTGATCTTCTCCCAATCACTTTGGTCTTTATATATCGCTGCTGAAACCTCATTATTCTGCTCAATATGCTTTATGTGTTTGCTTTTCTCTGAGGACAAAAAAAACAAGTTCATATTTTGGTCTGAGACATAAAATACTGTCGCGGACCAAACGGCTGTTTCATCTCTTGTTGAAATGGTTACTGTGTGATGCTCACCCAGCATCTGTATTGCATTTCTTTGAACACCTTCAACAGATAATTCATTCATACTTTGCTATACACCTTTCCAGCGACTCACAACTTCGTTGTCTACTCCAATCAAATCTAAAACTCTACCAACGGTATGGTTGATGATGTCATCAATCGATTCAGGATGATTGTAAAAGGCTGGATTGGGTGGTACAACATGAGCGCCCATCATGGAAACTTTCCTAAGTAAATCTATATGCCCCAAGTGAAGCGGTGTTTCTCTGGGCACAATAATCAACTTCCTTCCTTCTTTTAAAACCACATCTGCGGCTCTGACGATCAAATTTGCAGCATAAGAATTTGCAACGCCTGAAAGTGTTTTCATGGAACATGGAGCAATGATCATGCCTTCCGTTTCATAAGAACCGCTGGCAATACTGGCTCCCAGGTTTTTATCACTGTGAACCACATCAGCAAGTGCTTCTACACTTTTTGGTTCAAAGTTGCTCTCTAAAGTAATATTGAGTTTGGCACCATTAGTCATCACTAGATGAGACTCAACGGCATCGATTTCTTTTAGCATCTCAAGTAATCGAATGCCATAAATGACGCCACTCGCACCTGAAATTCCTACAATTATTCTTTTCATGATCAGGATTATATCAATTTATAATCAATTAGATTAGTCTAAGAACAACGATGAATGATAAAAATAATTTAATAAAAAAAGCCTATCTATCGCTTTCAGTTGGGCAAATTCACTTCAGAACAAATGATTGTGATGATGGAACACCCCTCATCCTTCTACATCGAACACCATCAAGCTCAGTAATGTATGAACCCATGATAAAAGAGATGATAAATGACAGACCACTGTATGCTTTTGATACACCGGGTTTTGGATCTTCTTTTGATCCAGAGGGATTTCCTAGTATGAAAGACTATTGTGATTGGATACGCGAGTCGATTGATAAACTTGGTATAAAGAATTTTCATATATATGCTCATCACACAGGAACACATATCGCTGCTGAAATTGCCAATGCTTGGAAAGATCGGACTCAATCTT
>Ga0066371_10000102_pt1 | contig 17862 bp, 16 predicted proteins | sample Knorr_S15_td_DCM_FD_71214 | JGI IMG/M metagenome (GOLD analysis project Ga0066371, IMG submission 71214) | Marine microbial communities from Southern Atlantic Ocean transect - Knorr_S15_td_DCM_ad_63m_LV_B | ecosystem: Environmental > Aquatic > Marine > Oceanic | place: Southern Atlantic ocean... | reverse complement strand
CGAGCCGCTTCAACATGGACACAGCGGGGCTTGGTCCTTACGACACCGCTGCGATTAAGTTCGGCTATGGCCAGCTAGTAGAGGTCTTTGATACGCCTCCCAGCGACCCCCTCCTCGACCTCGAGGCCTACAGCGACGGCACTTATGAGCGCCCCTTTTCACTCGATCGCGTGCTGCGCGACTTCAGGCACTACACCAAGATCCCTCAGATCTTTGGCGGCGTCGCCAACATCGGCGCGCGCACAAGCGTCCCCTACACCTCGGATGTCGCTCAACTCATGGGCAAGAGCAGCTCATATGCCGATCAGCTGACTGGCGAGGCACCATTTAGCGCATGGGAGGTGCCTTACCGCTTCTGCTCTGATGAGTACTCAGAGGGCACACCGACCTGCGCGGCCTTCGACGCGGGCGCCGACGCGGCTGAGATCGTCGGTGACCTCATCGACCGCTACCGCAACTACTACTGGTTCAATAACTTCCAACGCGACCGCATCTTCTTCGATGAGTGGGACTATCAGATGCGGATCTACTGGACCTACTTCTTCCCGATTAAGACCCAGTTTGACCACTGGGTCTTCGGACAGTGGTACGACGCTGACACTTGGGAGTGGATGCGCGATGACGCAGCGGCCTACGGCATCGAAGATGTGCCCTGGGCACAAGCGGTCGATGGTGGCCTCCCTGGGACCTCGGCTGTGCGGGACGGCATGGCGTTTTTTCAAGAGGTCTTAGCTATCCCAGAGCCTGGCGCCTACACCCGTGACTTCAACGAAGGCTACTGGTGGGCCTATGACAAAAACCCCCAGGAGCTTTGCGGAGATGAGTGGGGTTGGAACCTCGACTATTGGTGCGCAGACGCGAACATATCGCTCGGCACTGGGCGCTACCTTGAGAGCATCTACGACGTCGAGAGCGGCTACTACTTCTATGACAAGCTGAAGTGGATAGGCAGCTTCTACGACAAGATCACGGCCCTTGAGGTGCTCACGAGCCCCGACACCTACTTCTTGGGTGTGGACACCTCGGCGAGCCTGGATCAGTGGGCGATCTCTTTTTACAGCTCCTTTAAGCCCGAGATGCAGCGCCTCTTTAGCGGCATCATGTCCGACTCCTTCAGCCTCTTTGGCGGGACCATCGACGACCAGGGCAACTATGTCCCGCCAGACCCCTTCGCGAGCGACGATGAGCTGGCGCAAGCGGCCTCACGCGGGGCGATTGATCCCTCGACGAGCTTCTCCGTTCAGCTCTACGCGCTTTGGTACGGCATGGCCTACCTGAACGCGAACTACGACAACACCTTCAACGACTCAGCGAAGATCTGGCTCGAGGGCTCTGGCGAAGCCATCACCCCAGCGGACCCCACGCTCTTGGTGAGCTTCACCGATCCTTTTAACAACCGAACCTACCAGACCACCAAGCTCGGTGACCCCGAGATGGTCGGCCTAGGTGCCTCGATGCTCAACCAAGCGAATGCCCTGCTTGCGGACTACGAAGAGGCCCTCGCCCAGGGGGATCAAGACCTGGAATATTACACCTGGCGGGTGACCAACATCGTCGAGAACATCGAGGTCGTTCGTGGCCTCTACGACCTCTACGGCTACATCGTCTTCTAGGCGGCGACAACCTCTCGGAGGGCGGGCTCCTCAAGGGCAAAGCCTGTGACCAAGGCGGCTACTTGGTCGGGGTATTCGAGGTAGGGGCAATGCGTGAAGTGCTGAGGAGTCAGGACCTCGGCGTGTGGGGGCAAGTGCGCGAGGAAGAAGTCCCTGTGAGCCGGCAAGAGCGTGCGCTCAGAGCCGCCCCAGATAAAGCGAAGGGGCATCGTCAGCGACTCGAGATCGCCAGGGCGAAGCACCCGGTCACGACGCGTCGTCGCCAAGATCTGACGCACAGAGGGGCGCCGAAAGAGCCTGCGGCAAGTCCAGGCCACGATGGGTAAAAAGGCGGGCTTATCGACATAAAGCGCGTTGACGAAGGCGTGCGCGGCCCTCTGGTTGACCATCTGAAAGCGCTCCATCCAGACTTCATGCGCATCGACAGGGGTCGGCGCACCCGCAGGTGAAAGGAGGATGAGGCCGCGGACCATCTCCGGACGCTCTAATGCGATCCGCAGCGACACTGCCCCACCCAAAGAGTGCCCGAAGAAGACAGCCTGCCCCTGAAGGAGCTCATCAAGGAGAGCGGCTATCGATTCGTAGATGAGGTCGATGTCTAGCTTGTCTGGGCACGCGCTGAACCCGTGGCCAGGCATATCCGGGGCGATGATGCGCCCATAGTGGGGCTTGAGCGCCTTAAGCACTGGCCCTAAGGGCATCGCCCCCGAGCTCAAGCCGTGCAGAGCGACGAGCGTCGGTAAAGAGGGGTCTTGGTTCAGTGACTCGAAGTAATGCAGTGGGCCGGCTGCGCTCTCTACGAAGTGACTCTTGAACCCTGATGCGTTGAGCCAGGTCTTTCCGAGGTGCTCAAGGGGCGATGGCATCGTTTAGCTCCCCTTCTTCTCATCGCCGAGCGTCGGGTCAGGCATGGGCTTTAGGCTCGCGTGAGGGTTGATGTCATAGAAACGCTCGAGGAGGTCTCCGGGTTGCACCCTGAAGTGCCCGGTCAAGGTCCAATCGGTCAGACGGTGTGTATCACTCATCGTCAGCTCGGAGGGGACGAGGGTCGTCACTAGAGGCTGACCTTCTGCATCCCTGCGGTCCAAAACAATCCCGGCGAGGCTTGGGTGCTCACCGCCAGCGGCTGAGGTCCAAAAGACCAAGTCGCCCGGGTGGAAGGCCGCGCGCTTCTTCGGCGTGTCAGCCACGGTCGGGAGCACCTCAGCGAAGGTGCGGATAAAGGCGTGGAGGTTCGCAAGGCGGCGGTGATCGATGCTCCTGTCCGGCCGTGGGCTTGCCCAGAGGTGAAGGGGGTAGCGCCGTGGGTGCTTTGAGCGGTCGATGTGGATCATCTGCTGCATGTCCAAACCCACGGCGCGAAGACAGCGCACGATAAGGTCTGGAGAGGCGCCCAGGTAGTCGGAGAGATCTCCCCAAGGGTAGGAGACGGCGTGATAGGAGGTGGAGAGGCGAACGCCTCGCGCCACTTGAGCCTCAGCGCAAGCGACCATTTCACGCTGCGTGCCATTGAGCACAGGTGGCCAGGCGGGCAGCGAAGGGCCATCCTCAGCTTTAAGGCTGCTGCCTGTTAGCACCTCAACCACTGCGCGGCGCATCGCACGCTCTTTGGCGATCCAATCCTTTGGGTCTTCAAAAAGTGGGCTGAAGACGGCGTACCAAGCCCAAGCGATGAGCGCCAAGAGCGATGAGATAAAGAGCACCCAAAAGACAGGGCTAGAGCGCCGAGTCCGCCGCGAGAGCCCACCTGGGGTCGATGAGAGCTTGGGCGCGAAGGGGTCTTGACGCATCACGTCGATAACCACCCTGCGCTTGGGGCCAAGAGCCCTGTGCACCAGACAATCAACGCCAAGATCTGAACCCACACAGACCAACGATGTGAGCGCTCAGAGAAGAGCCCACCCATGATCGCCGAGAAGGCAATGATAGCTCCTGCCACCGCGCTGTACGCCATCGGGTGTGCACCCCATGGCGCAATCGCCTCGACCCGAGAGACGCTGACAAAGGCCGTCGCGCTCATCCAGGCCACAAGCGCAGAAAGGATGGCCAAGAGCCCCCAGCTCAGAGAGGCATGCACCTCTTCTCCTTGATGACGCCCCTTAAAGCCCCCCCAAAGCACCACGAGCATGGAGAGACCTACGAGGAAGCGAAGGAGGCTCGTGATAGGGCGCGAGGCCAAGCTCAACTCGGCGTGACTTGGGGCCGGGTTCAAGTTCAGGCCCGTCACTCCGCCAGAGAGCCAGCCTATCTCGACGATGAGCGCCTCCGGAGAGGGCAATGCGATGGGGTCGCTCGTGGCGAGCTGAACCCAATCGGCGAGCGCAGGGACAACGAGCGCCAAGGCGAGCAAAAGGACCACTGCGTGCGTAAAGCGCCTGACCCTTTTGCCCTCAAGCAGCATGGCGAGGATGATCACGACAGAGCTCCCCAGCGCGAACCAGAGAGAGAGATCACTCCAAGCAGCCAAAGGTGCAGGGAAGCTCAGGATAGCGGGGATCAAAAGCGCGCGCTCTGTAGCGAACTCGGGCTCAGAGATGCGCACACTCAAGCTCAAGGCTTCACCCTGCGCGTCCATGAAGTGCACAAGCTCGTCGGGCAAAAGTAAGACAAAGGCTGCGATGAAGCTTAAGGCCAAGAGCATGGCCAGAGGTGTCACACGAGAGAGGCGAACAACCTGCGGCTCGATGTGACGAGCGAGGGCCCCTATTGCGCCCCCCATAGCGACATGCGCGCTCCACATGAGCGGGGTCAAGAGAGCGCTTGAGCCATCCTGTAAGCTCACGCCAAGGGCCATCAGCCCAAGCAGGCTAGCCAGGACACCACTGCATCGATAGGCAGCTATCAATGCGGCTATCGCTAGGCTCAAGCCCGGTCCCCCAGGAGCCACACCTCCAAGCTCTACGCCGACCGTGAGGAGGGCAAAAAGACACGCTAGCCAGGCCCCCATCATGCGCCTTTCTCCTTAAGCCCTTCATCACCACAGAGGGCTCGAAGCTTTTGAGCACCATCAGGGCGGTTGAAGGACCAGGCCTTGAGGAGGACCCCCTCCTCATCAGGCGACACAACCAAGCATCCATGGGGTGCAATAAGGAGGACCAAGAGCCCCAACATGAGCAAGGCAAATCCCGTCCACACAAGGGACTTACCGGGTCGTCGTGAGGCCCTAATCGTGAGCGACCATGGACTGAGCGCCACCAATTGTGAGCCTTCAGCGAGGGAGGCTGCGCCTTGATTGAGGTCCCGAGTGGGCCCCAGGAGATAAGGTCGCCCTTCATCAGGTGTCACGACGACCAAGGGGCCGTTAGGGCCTTTGAAGGCCGTCAAGCTCTGGCCGCTCTCTAAGTTCGCGCGACGGCCAGAGGGTCCGCTGTAGACCAAGCGGCCTTTCGAGCCCCTCACGTCTGCGATCTGCAGGAGCTCTTTCGAGGGTGGAAGAGGGCGCTCTTTAGCCACATGAAAGGTCATGCCGAAGGCATCGTCGGGCCACTTGGGGCCAAGCGCTATCTCAGCCTCTTGGAGCGCGTCAGGCTCATCCGCCGAGCTAGGCTGAGTCTGCTTTAAGACGCAGCGCCAACCGCGCTTGGGGTCGATCAGTGCCGTAGGGTTACAGCGCGCACTAAAGGGCAGCTGACGCTCTATCCAAGTGCCATCTTCAAGCACCTTGACCGCCAAGGTCGAGGCGCCATCTTCAGGTGAGTTCGCACCGCCGCCCACGACAGGGATGAGGGCCTCCATGCCGCTTTGCTTATCAACAAGGAGCGAAGCGAGGAGGCAGATAAGCCCTAGGCAGATAACTAAGAGCCCCTCACTCCAATATCCGCGTCGAACAACGAGCGCATTCGAGCGCCGATTCACACGCGAAAAACGCGCCTCGAGGCGCTCCTTCAGCGCTTCGATCGACCCCTCATCTCTCCATGTCGTCCGGTCGACCCCAAGCCCTTGCCAGCGGCCCTGAGCCTTTGAGTCTCGAGGGAGATAGCGCAAAGCCATCCCGATCACATTAAGCACCACCAGGAGGACAAAGAGCCACACGAGCCAGGAGTCGCTTAGGTGATGAAAACCGAGGCCCATCATCGAGCGTGTCCCTGCAAAGGTGCGCTCAGCGAGCAAAGCCTCCTCAGTGCTCCCCTGAAGGACATAGGTCCCAAGCGCCACCAAGACGCCAAGAAAGCTACTGCTCACCATGAAGGTCAGCGGCGAAGTCATCACATCCCAGATGAGGCCAAATGGGCTCAGGGTGCCTTCGCTCTCAAGCGTATCTCTGTGGTCTCTGGCGCTCACGTGGCGACCCTTACCACCCCCATCCGAGGGTCTGCAACGCTGGCGGGACTTAGCTGGGTATGAGAGCCTCTTTTCATGAGCAGCTTAAACCCTAGTGTTGTTGGCCTGACCGGCGGTATTGCCTCAGGCAAGAGCAGCGTGGCAAAGCGCCTTAGAGAGCGAGGTATTCCAACGATCGACGCCGATCAGGTGGCGAGAGAGGTCGTCGAGCCCGGCCAAGCGACCCTGGTGCAGATTGCGCAACGCTTCGGTCCTGACATTTTGCTCCCGAGCGGCGCTTTGGATCGCAAGGCGCTTGGCGCGATCGTCTTTCGTGATCCCCAAGCGCTCGCAGACCTGAACACAATCACTCACCCGGCCATCCTCCATCGTGTCGCAGAGCACGCCGACCATTATGCCAAACAAGGGCATCTTTGGCTGGTCTACGAGGCCGCGCTCATCATTGAGAATCAACTCTCGCCAAAGCTCGATCTGCTGGTCGCCGTGATCTGCGATCCAGAGACCCAGGTGACACGCATGATGACGCGTGATGGCTTTAGCGATGTTCAAGCGCGCCAGCGCCTCAGGGCACAAACCAACAACCTGACACGCATCAATAAGGCGGACATCATCCTTGAAAACGAAGGCAGCGTGAGCGAGCTCATGGCGGCGACTGATCAGCTCATCGAGACCCTAAGGAAACGATTTACTGAGCCCGCTTAGAGGTTAATCAGGCGCGCTCGCCGAAGCTGCTCAATCGATGCACAGGTCTCTAAGGGGGTGCGCTCGCTGGCGTCGATGAGGTCACCTATCGAACGCTCGCCATCGATCATCTCGTAGAGGCGCGCCAGCTCCCCCTGAGAGAAGTAGCCCTTAGGCATCGACTCTGGCGCAATCTGTCCTGGCACAGGTACGCGCTCAAAGGGGCCCATATAGCCCTCATAGAGGTTCAAGAGGCGATCTCCGTTAAGCTCTAGGAACTCATCGAGTTCTTCATCGATATTGCCTATCACCAAGAGACGTTCGAGCGATATTAACGCTCCCTCTTTGTCGTTGATGCTGAAGAGCCACAAGAGGTCGCTGTAGAGCATGCTAGAGACCGCGTCTTCAAAGGCTCTCCGCGATTCAGAGGCCTCCTCCTCGGAGCTGCTCTTGTTCTCGCTCGTGTCGCTCAACACAGCCTCCTCAGAAGCGGCGCAGTGAAGGATGTTGGGCGTCGCCCATTAACCCTTAGGGCTAAAAGAGAGCTCGCCGGGATCAGGAGGAGGCGGAACCTCATCTCGCGCTGCATCGTCGCGCTCGGGCCGAAGCTCATCAATCGTCAGTGCTCCGCTCTCTAAATCTAAAGAGCCCAGCCGCGAACGGAAGGCCTCAACGATAGGGTCAAGATGTGCCCAGCGCGAGCGCACCTCTTCAGGGCTCCGAAGATCGCTCTCTAAGATGGCGTCCACGCGGGTCAAGACCGCCAAATCGCTCAATGCTGGCGTAAGCACGCCTAGCGCGGCCTCATTGACCACGGGGATCGGAGCGAGCTCCTCCACCTTCGAAGCGGAGACATCAGGAGCCTCAATATTGGTGTGTTTACGCGGTGCCAATGGCTTCATCCAAGACATCTAGAGCGAAACTCACATGTCCTCTCTCGAGGATCAGTGGGGGGGTCATTCTCAACACCTTACCAGCGATTCCGTTGATTAGCAGTCCCCGATCTCGACAAGCGGCGACGACGCGCCCCAAAAGCTCAGGATCCTCGCCGCTGAGCTCCAAGCCACGCAATAGACCATGGCCACGCGCTTCGACACAACGGGAGGGGTGCGCGGCGATCAGATGGGCTAAGCCTTTAGCGAGCATCTCACCTGTCTCGTAGACCTGATCGAGGAGCCCCTCATCCCGCACGGTGTTCATCACCTCAAGCGCCGCGCGCGTCGCCAGGGGGTTTCCACCAAAGGTCGATGCATGCGCGCCAGGGGCAAAACCTTGCCCAACCTCTTCGCTGCAGCACATGGCGCCGATTGGGACGCCTCCACCGAGCCCTTTGGCCAAGCTCATCACATCCGGCGTGACACCATAGATTTGGTGACAGAACCACTCACCTGTTCGCGCAACGCCCGTCTGGACTTCATCAAAGATGAGCAAGACCTCGTGCTGATCACAGAGGCTCCTGAGCCCTTTCAAAAAGGCCTCTTTGGGGACGTTGAGTCCACCTTCGCACTGAACAGGCTCAACGATCATGGTGCCGATGGCGCCTTTGGCTTCCTTGAGCTTAGCCTCGACCACGTCGAGGTCGCCAAAGGGGACGTAGTGGAAGCCTGGCAAGAGGGGATAAAAGCCCTTGTGATATTTGGGCTGCCCTGTCGCCGTCAGGGTCGCAAAGGTGCGCCCATGAAAGCTCTTCTCGAAGGCCAAGATGTCGCTCTTGTCGTCACGACCTTTGACGACGCTCCAGTAGCGCCGGCAGATCTTCAGGGCGGCTTCATTGGCTTCAGCCCCGCTGTTAGCGAAAAAGACCCTGTCCGCGAAGCTGACCTCAGTGAGGACGTCCATCAGGGCGATCGCCGGCTCGTTGTGATAGAGGCCAGAGGTGTGAATCAAAGCGTCGGCTTGATCACGGATCGCTTGGACCAAGCGCGGATGTGCGTGACCGAGGGAGCTGACGGCGATACCCGCGATAAAGTCGAGGTAGCGTTTCCCCTCGCGATCCCAGACCCAAGGCCCCTCACCACGCACCAGCACAATGGGCTGCTGGCGGTAGTTTGGCGTGTAGTGAGCGCGAGCTCGACTAAAGAGCTCATCGGTCGAGAGATCTGGGAAGAGGCTTTCCATGGGCTGACCCTAGCAGGACTCGCGTTCGATTTCATCTACGAGAGAGCACCCTAAGATGACTCTGCTTTAGCTAAGTAGGCATCAAGGCGCTCGTAGCTCTCACGAATGCGCACCGTCAGCTCATTAGCCAGCTCACTCTTCGAGGGCTCTGAGCTGTGCTTATCCGGGTGATAGCGGCGCATCAAATCGTGATACGCATCTTTGAGGGCGTCACGATCAGCGCCCAAAGGCAGCTCGAGCGCAGCGTAATCCTCAGCAACTTGCTCTGGCCACTGGGGACCCGCATCTGAGGTTGAGGAGCCATGGGGAGACGCTTGCGCCTTAGTCCCTTGGCTAAAGAGGCTCTGGGCCTGATCACTCGCGGAATCCAAGAGGTGGTTAGCCTCGGCTTTGGCGAGTCGGCTTAGGCGGTCAAAAATCCCCACGTGTGCACCTTCTGGCGGTCATGCTGGCTTAGGATAGCATGGGAATATGAGCGCTTACACTGAGACCTCCCTACGCCACGATTACCTGACCTTTCTGAGGACCGTTAAGAACGCCTCGCCGCACACGCTGCGCGCGACGGATGTGGATCTCAGAGACTTGGAGGGCTTTCTGAGCGAGCGTGCCAAAGGTACGACGCTCTTGTCCGTTGACCCGCTCAAGATGCGTGCCTACGTTGCCGATCTGGCCAAACGTGTTGGCGCTCGAACGATCAGTCGTCGGCTCTCAACGCTCAGGGCACTTTTTCGCTGGCTCATCCGGCAAGGACTCCGAAGCGACACCCCCATGAACGCAATCCAAAACCCGAGACAAGGCCGCCCACTGCCCGAGGCAGTGCCCATCGACACGATGATGGGCCTACTCAAGGGTCCCGTGGCCAACACCCCGGCTGCGTTTCGGAACCGCGCTATCCTGCACCTCCTCTACGCAGCAGGCCTGCGCGTGAGCGAACTAGTAGGGAGTGACCTGGGCTCGGTCGACCTCGCTCAAGGCTGGATTCGTGTCACCGGTAAAGGGCGCAAAACCCGACAAGTCCCCATCCATGGCGCGTGCTGCGAGGCGCTGGAGGCTTGGATGAGCCAACGCGGCGTCTTTTTAGGCAAAGGTGGCTACGTTAAGGACCACGGCGCGCTCTTCCTCAACCAACGTGGTGGTCGTCTCAGCGCCAGGAGCATTCGGCGCATTTTAGATAAAGAGCTCCTCCGCACAGCCGCTGGACAACATGTCCATCCACATATGATTCGACACGCCTTTGCGTCACATCTCCTTGATGGTGGTGTTGACGTTCGGCACATCCAAGAGCTGCTCGGCCACGCCAGCCTCTCAACAACACAGATCTACACCCACATCGGTATCGACCGGCTCGTACGAGCCTACGACGACGCTCATCCGCGAGCGACAATCGCAAAAGGACCCCCCCATCATGACGACCCCCACTAACCCCGGCTTTCGCGGGACCACCATTCTATCCGTCCGAAAGGGCAAACAAGTCGTCGTGATCGGCGACGGCCAAGTCACCCTAGGGAACACGGTCATGAAAGGGTCTGCACGCAAAGTGCGACGCCTGCATCAAGGGAGCGTCATCACCGGCTTCGCCGGCTCGACAGCAGACGCTTTCACCCTCTTCGAGCGCTTCGAAGCAAAGCTCAAAGAGTTCGGCGGAAACCTCAGGCGCGCAGCTGTCGAACTCGCCAAGGACTGGCGCACCGACCGCATGCTGAGGAAGCTTGAGGCGCTGCTCATTGTCGCAAACGCTGAGGAGACCCTTGTTATCAGCGGCTCGGGGGACGTCATTGAGCCAGACCACGGGGTGGCGGCGATTGGCTCTGGTGGCAAATTCGCGGAGTCTGCTGCCTTGGCCTTAACACGCCACAGCGACCTCGACGCCGAGACCATCGGTCGCGAAGCCATGCGCGTCGCAGCAGACATCTGCATCTACACAAATGACCACTTCACAGTGGAGACCCTCGAAACAAAGGAGGTGTCCAAATGAGCAGCCTCACCCCCAAAGAACTCGTCAGTGAGCTAGACCGCTACATCGTCGGCCAAGCGAGCGCCAAACGCTCCGTCTCGATCGCGTTGAGGAACCGATGGCGGCGGCAGCAAGTCAGCGGCGCCTTAAGAGACGAGATCACACCGAAAAACATCGTCATGATTGGGCCAACAGGCGTGGGGAAAACAGAGATCGCCCGACGCTTGGCGAAACTTGCGCGCGCCCCCTTCATTAAAGTCGAGGCCTCCAAGTTCACTGAGGTCGGCTACGTCGGAAGAGACGTCGAGTCGATGATTCGCGACCTGGTCGAGGTCGCTATCAAGCTGGTCCAAGAGGAAGAGCTTGAGCGCGTCCAAGGGGCCGCTAAAGAAGCGGCCGAAGAGCGCATGCTGGACCTCTTACTGCCAGGACGTAAAGCGAGCTTTGAAGAGCAAGCAGAGAGCTCTTCGGCGACGCGAGACAAGCTGAGGAAGCTCTTGAAAGAGGGCTACATGGACGACAAAGAGGTCGACCTCCAGGTCACTGAGAGCAAAATGCCAATGATGGAGGTCTTCAACGCCTCTGGCATGGAGGAGATGGGCATCAACCTCAAGGATAGCCTTGGCCACCTCTTCCCGAAGAAGACCAAGACACGTCGTTTAAACGTCGGCGATGCGATGAAAATCCTCATTGATGAGGAGGGCCAGCGCTTGGTGGACCAAGACAAGGTCAAGAGCGAGGCGCTCAATCGAGCCCAGCAAAACGGCATCATCTTCCTCGACGAGATCGACAAGGTGGCCGGCAGGCAGGCCTCTAATCATGGCCCTGACGTGAGCCGCGAAGGCGTTCAGCGTGACCTCCTCCCTATCGTCGAGGGCTCTACGGTCAACACAAAGCACGGCATGGTTAAAACCGACCACATCCTCTTCATCGCTGCGGGTGCGTTTCACGTCAGCCAGGTCAGTGACCTCATCCCCGAGCTTCAAGGGCGCTTCCCTATCCGGGTCGAGCTGGAGAGCCTGACCTGCCCAGACTTCGTGCGCATCTTGAGCGAACCCGAGAACGCGCTCACCAAACAGTACCGCGCTCTGCTTGAGACCGAGGGCTTGGAGCTCACCTTCTCAGAAGATGGCATCGCTCAGATCGCTCAAATCGCCTTCGACGTAAACGAGAGGCAGGAGAACATCGGGGCGCGACGCCTTCATACTGTGATGGAGAAGCTCCTTGAGGAGCTGAGCTTTCAAGCCTCAGATATGAACGGCGCCCACATCACGATAGACGCTCCCTTCGTAGACAGAGTGCTGAACGACATCATCGAAGATCCAGACCTGGAGCGCTACATCCTCTAAAGTGAGCTGGCTAGGAGCAGCGCAGAGCGCTAGAAGATCCCTTTGGTCTTCAGCCTCAGCTTCTTCTTCCCGCGCCGTCGCTTCTTAGACTTCTTCCCCGCCGAGGACTTGCGGCTCTTCTTTGAAGACGCTGACTTTCCGCTCTTGGCCTCGGCTGCCTTTTTCTCTGCGTCAGCTTTAGCCTTCGCTGCTGATTCCTTGGCTTTACGCTCGGCTTCAATGCGATCCAAGGCCTTCTTCTCAGCGGCCTTTCGTTCAGCCTCGAGGCGCTGCTTTTCTTTCTCTTCAGCGGCAAAGGCTTTCCTAGCCTCTGCGACCTCTTTGTCGATGCGCTCTTGGATATTTCCAAGCTTCATATCGGCCGGTGGAGGCTGCATCACATAGGCAGCCCCAGCACCTCCGCCGATGAGGAGAAGCGCGGCGGCCGCAAAGAGCCCTGCCTTGGACTTCTTCTTCTCAGGTGGAGGAGCGGCTGCGCGGCGCGCCTTGGCCTCGGCTGCGCGCACTTTACGCTCGGCGTCTTCCTTGGCTTTGCGCTCAGCAGCTTCTTCTTGTTCACGTCGAATAAGGGCTTCGTTACGTCGACGCGTTTCCTCTCGCAGCTGCTCCTGCAGCGCTTCGCGGCGTTGTGCTTCTTCGCGCTGCTGAGCTTCGCGCTCTGACATTTGGCGCTCTTGCACAGTCTGCTTGAGGTTAGCGCGCTCGCGCTCAACCTCTTTCTTCGCCTCTTCGAGCAAGTCCGAGAGCAAGCTGCCCATGGCGTCTGAGGCGGGGGCCGAGGTCACCACGTCGTCCTCGCTCGCATCACCCCCACTCAACGCCTCAGCGATGGAGTTCGCGTCAAGGGTGCTCATCTTGGCAGTCGATTCGCCTTCTGGGCTCATCGCCGCGTCTTCTCTCTTGTCCTCAGGTGTTTCCGACATGTCTTCCTTTCAAAGCGGGGCGTTGTCATCCTATTCCGAAGGTCATCGACTGAGCCGATTGGGAGTGTACCGATCAGGCCCAAGCGTGGTCAACGCGTGCGTTCACTCTCCCTCAGAGGAAGACGACGAATCATGCTCTCCCTCGTCTTTATGTGGCTCTTGTCGATGGACAGCGACCTCTAAAAGTCGCGTCGCATCAGCGCGTAGAACCTCAAAATGAATCCCCTGCATCTGGTGGGTAAACCCGGGGACCGGCATCCGACCGGCCACCTTCATCAACAAACCAGCTACCGTCTCATAATCCTCATCATCATCGTCTAGCGTAACGCCGAGCTCATCTTCCAGATCACTCAAGGTCACGACGCCTTCGACCAACCAACTCGATTCGCCTACTGAACGCAGCGGCTCCTTCTCAACGTCGTGCTCATCGTAAATATCGCCGAACACCTCTTCGACGATGTCTTCAAGCGTGACGATACCTGCGACGCCCCCATACTCAGAGGCGACGATGACCAAGTGAACGCGGTTACGCTTCATCTCGACGAGCAAGTCTTCGACACCGATATTTTCGGGGTAAACAAGAGGTGGTCGCATGATGTCGAGGAGGGAGACTGATTCACTCCCCCGTTGGATCACAGCGCCCAAGACATCCTTGGTGTAGACCACGCCCACGATGTCATCGACCGTCTCCCCGTATACCGGGTAACGCGAACGACCACTCTCAGTGATCTGCTCAATGACCTCAACCATGGGGGCGTCCTTGCGGATGGCATGAACCTCAGAGCGCGGCACCATGATCTCTCGGGCGACCTTCTCATCAAGCTCCAATACCCCTGTCAGCAAACGCGTGGCTTGTTCATCAATCGAGCCCTCGCGCTGCCCAACACGCACCATCTCTTCAATGTCTTCTTCCGTGACAACAGCACGCTCACTGTCCATGTCCCCACCCATCGTCTGAAGGACGCCGCGGGTGAGCGCGACCAAGACGACAACGAAGGGGCGGAACACCCAATGAGCGACGTTTAGAGAGGGTAAGAGGCGCACATAGCGCTCAGGGTGATGCTTAGCGAAGGTCTTGGGCGCGACTTCTCCAAAGATCAGGATCAAGAGCGTCATCACGCCGACAGCGATAGGAATGCCCCAGCCCGCATAGGCGCTATCCCGCAAGACCACCTCGGTCAAATGCGTGGCCAACGCACTGGCTGTGATGTTCACAAGGTTGTTGCCGATGAGGAGCATCGCCAAGACTTCATTCGGCTCATCAAGCCAACGGCCCAAGAGCATCGGGAGCTTTTTACCACCATCCCGCCGGTCGCGGAGCTTCACCTCGGAGAGGCTGACAAGAGCCGTCTCCATGCCGCTAAAAAGTGCGGACAAGAGGACTAGAAGCGCAATTGCAAGCGCTTCGCGAGTAATGGGATCCAAAGTTGGCTAAGCGACCGTTACGTCATTCGGAAAGCATGAGGAGTGCCATTGCACCTCCTCGGAATAGAGAGATAGTATCACGCTTGAGCAAAGCCGCCAGTTGACAAGTGTATGGAGTGAGAAGATGAAGGCATTATTCCCAAGCTTTTGCGTAAAAGTCGCCCTATTCACTGGGCTTTTCATGGCCTTCAGCGGCTGCGATCAGTTGACCGGCGGAGGCAGCGATGGCCCCACGACCACCTGCTCCCGCAGCTACGACGCACAAATCACCACGGAAGATTACGGCGTGGCCTGCACGGCCGACAGCGAGTGCGCGCAGGGCGAGTGCATGATGCCTGGAGACGATGGCAACATCACCAATAACGTCTTCGGCTTCTGCACAAGAGCCTGTGATTGTGACACGGGCGGAGACTCAGCGAGCATGGCGAGCTCAGACCCCAACTACAGCTGTGTCTATCCTGGGGGATGTTTTGTGAGCCAAAGCCAGGGCGCTTGGCGTTATGCAGCGCCCAAGTGCAGCACTGTCTCAGACTGCCAGGCCATCGACCCGCGTTACACTGAGTGTGCCACGACGGACCAAAAGACGGTCGTCGAAGACACCTGCGGCAGCCTCACAAAGGTCTGTCAGGCGCACGCGAACTAAGGGCTCAGCCTCCCGGAGGCTTGTAGTTATGTGGTGCGGGCTGACCGCGTGAGCGCCAGTCCTCCACAATGTTCTCCGGAACCTTAGGCACCCAGTGCGGCCTCAGGACGCTTGAGCCCCAACGATCGGTCACCTTGGGTGGCAGGGCCTTGTCGTAGAAGTCTCTGTCGTACTTGTAGATGTCGGTGAGGAAGACCGCTTTGCCGTCCTCGGCGATGTCGACGGTGATGTACTCGGTGATGAGGTCGATCTCACTCTTGAGCTTCATGCCCCGCTGAGTCGACTTAGCCTTGATGCTGCGCTTGACCTCTTTCGCGTCCCACCCGTCTTTTTCGAGCAGAAACTGCGCCAGCTTGGTCGCCTTGTGGACACGAACACAGCCATGAGAGAGGTCTCTCCTCTCCTCTTTAAAGAGGTCTTTTTTGTCTGTGTCGTGGAGGAAAATGGCCTGAGACTTCCGCAATAAGAACTTCACTTTCCCAAGCGCGTTGCCCTCACCCGAGCGCTGGACATAGACAACGCGGCCGCTGGGTAGGGTCTGCGTGGTGATCCCTTTCTTTGTCAGGTACTCGGGGTCTTGGGCGAGCTTGGCCTTGATCTCTCCGACCTCAACGCGCTTCGGGATGAACCAATCGGGGTTCGAGATGATCTCATAGAGCTTTGTAACGAAGAGGTCGGTGCGGTTGATGTGCCCCTGCACCAGCTTCACCTTGTCATCGTCGATTCGGTTGGTCCCGACGATCACCTTGTGCCGCTTGATGACCTCGCCCTTCTCGATGACCTGAAGCTCAAACGCCGGGACATTAACCCGGACGTAGTAATCGCCCAGTTCACGGATACGGCTCTCGCGCATGCGCTGCAGGGCAAGCTTGATCTGCTTGACGCGTCGCTCCATGGAGATGTTGAGCGTCTTCAGTGAGGACTCATAAACGTAGCCATCTGGGTCCAGCTCATGGTGACGCTGAAAATCCCGAACCGCGACCAAAAGGTTGTCGCCGTAGTCACCGTCGATGGGGCCCTTGTAATAGCCCTCACAAGTGAGGCGCTCTTGAAGCACCTTGATGCGCTCACCCTGATCACCAGGTTTGATGCGCCACGTCTCGGTGTTCATGTCGGTCTTGCAGCCGCCCTTGTCCGCGAGCGCGCGGTAGTCTTTGTAGACCGAGAGCATGCGAGCGTAGGCAGGGTGGTTGGGCTGCAGTGCATCGAGAGCCTCGCTTGGCACATCGCTTGTCACGATCCCTGAGATGGTCGACATCAAGCGCCGCTTCAGTGACTTTCGCTTGGCCACAGTCTTGCCGCTCACGAGCTTGAAGGGTCCAGCCCGATAAAGGAACTTGAAGTCCAAGACGTAGCGCAAGAGCCCCGTCCCCATCTTCGCTTCAAGCGACCAACGCATGCGCTGCACATCAGGCGAAGGCTCTGCATCCTGAAGGGCAGCCAAGAGCGTGGCGACGTGCTCAGAGGTCGGCAAGCCACCGGCAGACTTCAGGCGCGCATGTGCTTCAGAGCGGTCAAAGCTTGGTGACTCGAGGAGGCTGACGAGGAGCGGACCCGCTGGGCCGGCTGCTGGAGGCGGGAGGATCTTCTTTCCTGCCGCTTTCTCTTTGTACTCAGTGATCTCTTTTTCAAGCGCGCTCGCCTGATAGTGCTCCGGATCAAGACCATGCCTGTCGACCTCCTGGAGGTGCTCGAAGAGCGCCTTGCCAAGGGGCGTTAGGCCTTGATTGGAGACAAAGCGACCTGCTCCGCTCGCCTCATGAATCTTTTGCCTCAGCTCGACCTGCCATGGCTCGATGGCGATAGCGTCTTTGAGGCGCCTCGGGAGTCTCTTGGCGCCCTCGTCCTTCGATGCTTTCGCGCCGTGAAGCGTTTGATGGGCCCCAGCGAGCGCATCCAAGAGGGGACGCAGTGGATCACGCGTGTCCTCAGGCACCTCTTCGCCATAGGCGCCATCGAGGTCGATGGGCTCGACAACTTCAGCGCTCTGACGTGGTTGAACCTCTGGCTCTAAGACGAAGTTCGCCGTCGCGAATCCGACCAATACGCCAGCCAAACCGGCACCTAAAAGTGCCCCCTTACCGTATCCCTTGCTCACTGTGTCCTCCGCGACACCTGACCATGAGCCTCTACATGAGAGCAGGATCGTCAAGTATTAGCGGCAGAGAGCATCAAAGGGAGCCCAAGAGAGCTTCAACGCCTCAGGAGACCTTTGAGGCCCCCTAATAGGCCAGAAGCCTTCTCCAAAACGCCAAAGATCTTAGGCGAGTATGGGTACCAGTTCGGCTCTTTTCTGAGCCCTAGTCGGTCCTCGGCGATGGCCTGCGTGATCGCATATTTTCTGAGGCCCTCAGGGCCGTGCCGACGCCCCACACCGCTCTCTTTAGCCCCACCAAAGGGGAGCTCAACCATGCCGTATGAGGTGACAACGTCGTTGATACAAACGCTGCCGCTCTGAATGGCGCGCGCGACCTTACGTGCCCGCTTCACATCCCGTGACCACACGCTCGCATTCAACCCATAGATGCTCGAATTCGCTAAGCGCAACGCCTCACTGGCGTCGTCCACAACCATGATGGGCAAGAGGGGACCAAAGGTCTCTTCGTTCATAATCCGCATCTCATGATCAACATCCACGACCACCGTGGGCTGAAAGAAGCTTGGCGGGAGGCCAGGTGTTTGTGAGCCGCCGCAGAGCACGCGCGCTCCAAGATCAATAGCATCACTGAGGTGCGCTTCCACGACCTCGATCTGCTCAAGTCGGGTCATCGCGCCGACGTCATGCGTATAGCGGCCATCAATCCCTTGGCGAAGTGCACGTGTCTTCTCAACCACCTTGGCGACGAAGTCTTTGTAAACGGGGCGCTCGACATAG
>Ga0066371_10000099_pt1 | contig 18062 bp, 19 predicted proteins | sample Knorr_S15_td_DCM_FD_71214 | JGI IMG/M metagenome (GOLD analysis project Ga0066371, IMG submission 71214) | Marine microbial communities from Southern Atlantic Ocean transect - Knorr_S15_td_DCM_ad_63m_LV_B | ecosystem: Environmental > Aquatic > Marine > Oceanic | place: Southern Atlantic ocean... | reverse complement strand
TTTTTTTATTTCTCTTTCTTATTTTTTACTAATGAAACACGCGTAATTTGTTAAAAAGGATTGAATACTACAAATAGTTTATTTTTCAGCAAAATTAATTGAAATAACCTTTGAAATACCTTTTTTTTCTGCAGTAACACCATATATACAATCAGCTGATTCCATAGTTAATTTGTTATGCGTTACCATTATAAATTGAGTATCCTTGCTATAATCTGATATTACATCAGTAAATTTCTTAATATTAATATCGTCAAGTGGAGCATCAATCTCGTCAAGTATACAAAAAGGGCTTGGCTTGTATTGATAAATTGCAAATAATAATGCAATAGCAGTTAAAGACTTTTCTCCTGCAGATAACATTTTAAGAGAATTATTCTTCTTCCCTGGAGGTTGAGCAAGTATCACTACATCAGAGTTTAAAGGATCTTCTATGTCTTGAAGATCAATTGATCCTTTGCCTCCGGAAAAAAATACTTTAAACATTGATTCAAAGTTATTTTTTATCTTTTCAAAAGTATCTAAAAATTGTTTCTTAGCAACTGAATCAATCTTTTGAATAGCATCTTTTAAATTTTGCTCAGATTCAAGCAAATCAGACCTTTGATCCTTCAACATATTCAGGCGCTTACTTTGTTCATCATATTCATCAGATACAGCCCAATTAATTGGACCTATAGCCTCAATACTTCTTTTAATTTTTTCGACATTATATGTCATATCAGAAATATTATAATCTTTGGCACTCTTTAGCTCAACCTTATCTCCAAATTTTTCCTTAATTACTTCTTTAATCTGAGATATTTTAATATTTGATTCTGCTATCTTCATTTCTGCGCTTTTAATGTCATAATAAATGTCATCTTTATTAAATTTATCAGCATCTATTTTTATACGAATTGATTCCATCTTCATAAATGCCTGATTTACATCTTGCTCCTTATTTCTCAACTCTAACTTGTGCAGATTAATCTTCTTCTGCATTTCCTTTATAGAATCATCGATTTTATTGAAATCAAATTCTTTTTCTTTCTTAAAGGAGTCTATTTTATCTTTATAGTCTTCTATGCTTGCTTTTAGATTTTCATATTTTTTATCAGTTTCAATAACAGTATAGTTTTTATTTTTAAATTTCTCCTTACTCTCATCTGATAAACTTTTAGTGACATCATGATTAGAAACAATCTTAATGTAATCTTTATCAAATTTATTTAACTGGCTGATCTTCTTTTGAAGTTCCTCCTCAAGAACTTCCATACCTCTAGAGGATTCATTATTTTTAGTTTGGACTTCCTTTAATAGATTTTCAGTGAGATTGTCAACATCAACTTTTATTTTATCTAGAATATCTTTCTCTGATAAATAAAAATCTCTTGCCTCTGTAAGCTCAACGCTTTCCGATTCTTTTTTAGATGTATTTTTCTTTAATAAAGTATTTTTCTTTTTTAATAAGGATTCAAGAGGTTTAATTGTTTTTTCTAATTCGACAATCTTTGCTGAAGCTAACTTTATTTCTATATCTTGCAATTGTATACTTAATTTTTCATGCCTCTTAAATCTCTTTAATTGCAACTCCAAACCTTTTACTTGCATTTCAATTTCAAGAATTATATCGTCAATTCTCTCTAAGTCTCTACTATTTAGTTCAAACTTTTTTAAAGCAGAACGTCTCTGTGATTTATATTTATTTATACCAGCTGCTTCTTCAAACATAGAACGTCTACTATCATCCTTATCTGACAATATTTGCTCAATCATATTGAGCTCGATAACAGAATAAGCATCTGAGCTCATCCCTGTATCAACAAATAAATTATATATATCTTTTAATCTGCATGCAGTTCTATTAATAAAGTATTCACTATCCCCATTCCGATATAATTTTCTGCCAATTTCTACCTCATCATATTCAATAGGCAATAAACCTTTATCATTTTGTACTGTTAAATATACTTCGCAAAGTCCTAGAGGCTTTATATTTGAAGCTCCATTGAAAATAACATCTTCCATTTTAGAACTTCTTAGTCTAGAAGTTTTTTGCTCACCCAATACCCACCTAATCGCATCTACAATATTGGTTTTACCGCAACCATTAGGTCCAACTATACCTGTTACCCCACTATCCAGTAGTATAGTTTGTTTTTTAGCAAACGATTTAAATCCAAATAATTCTAATTTTGAAATATGCATAAATCTATCCTGGTGGCCAATTCAATTTTCTTCTTCCAATTAAGTGAAGATGAATATGGTCTACAGTTTGACCGCCATCATCGTTGCAATTAAAAACGGTTCTATATCCTGACTCGTCAATTTTAAATTCTTTTGCGAGTTTTTTTGCTACTATAAACATCTTGCCCACAATATCAATATCTACTGAATCAATATCATTTAAAGTCGGAATACATTTCTTGGGTATAATAAGAGCATGAACTGGAGCAACTGGATTAATATCTTCAATTGCAATAATATGATTATCTTCATAAAGAATATTCGCAGGAATTTCTCTATCTATAATTTTTTGAAAAATCGTTTTACTCATATTGAACCATCACCTCATTTAAAATCGATAAAATCGATACTACTGCAGTCTCTGATCTTAGCACTGCTTTAGCAACACTAACTTTAAGAAATTTATTATCATAAATAAACTCTTTTTCTTCTGAAGAAAATCCACCTTCAGGGCCAAGCAAAATTGCTATTTTCTTTTTATTATCAACAGCCTCATATATCTTATCTTTGAAAACTGTTAAAGTATCTACAGCTTCAATTGATGCGACAATATTTAATGCTTCTGGATTATACCAATCTTCTAATTCCGATATAGGATTAGTTTTTGGCAATACACTTCTCATAGATTGCTTTGTTGCAGAGCGCATAATAGAATTGATCTTCTCCATCGAAAGGTTTGATTTTATTGATCTATCTAAAATTAATGGAGTCAATTCTTTTATTCCAGACTCTACGGATTTTTCAATTGCAATTTTCATTCTTGATTTCTTAATAATTGGTAATCCAAGATGTATATGATAATTCAATTCGTTCTGATTAGAATAAGAATCTAATATATGCCCTTCAACTATATTTTCTTTAGTGAAGTTGTCTGTTTTACAATAATAAGTACCGCCCTCTCCATCTGTTAGCCAGATTTCAGAACCTAACTTCAAACGCAATACATTAATAAGATGATGAGACTCATCTTGATCCAAAAAAAATTTATTATTTTGAATAGAATTTTTATTTACAAAAGAAAATTTACTCACGATTAATCTTATACTTTAAATAGAGAAAAGCTCCACCATAGTCTTCTTTGTCATGAATAGGTTCTTGAGCTTTTAGATAGTCGTAACCCAATCCAAAAGAAAGGGAGCTCGTATTATTAGCATTAACATTGATTCCGAAACCTATAGATCCCCCCGGATTAAACTGAGTATCAGCATCAGACCATCGTTTTGAAAAGCTTTTGATATTTTCATCACCATCAATTGATATCATTGATCCTACAGAGAAAAGAACATAAGGTTGAAAATTATTTGCAATTTTTCCTTCGAATGGGTAATAGTTAACTCTGAAATAAAGGGGAATCATTACAATATTTTTTTCACCTATGATCTTATATTGATTATAGAAAGGGTCATAAACTGGATATTCGTCAGCTCTCATGTCATAAAAGCGCAAATCAGCCCCAATAGATAGATCGTTCTTTAGAAATTTTTCTGATTCATAACCAAATCCATATCCATTATTTCCAATAATGAAATTAATGTTATTAGACTTTTCTTGAGAATGTAATCCGTAAGAGATTGCAAATAATAGAATGAGCTTTATTCCTATTGTTCTTAGAAATATGATAAGATTCTGTCTATATCTATTCATGATCTTCAAATTCTGCATCTTCAACCTTCTTATAGTCTATTTTTGTGCTCTTTCTTTTTTTCACAGTACTGCTTTCTTGCTTCATAAACATTCTATAAAGCACAAAAATCACAGCGGCTACTATTATCCATTTTAACATAATTTATGAAGGATTAAAGTACTTTCTTCCTTGTGCGGGCTCCTGTATTACCTCTAATAAATTATCAAAATCATCAGAATTATTAACAAAGTCAATATTGTTAGCATTAATAACAAGTAGAGGTCTTTCATCGTAATTCACAAAAAACTCTTGATATTTCTCGTTAACCTGATTGATATATTCGCTTGTAACACCTTTCTCAAATTGACGTCCCCTTTGCTTGATATTGTTCATCAATCTTGGAGTTTCTGCTTGTAAGTACACTACCATATCTGGTTTGATAATATCTTTTTCTAAAATATCTGCAACGCTAGAATATAGCTCAAACTCAGCCTGAGACCTTAAAGTAAACTCTGCAAACAACCTATCTTTTTCAAACATATAATCAGTGACTACGCCCTTTTGAAAAGCATTTAATTGTTTAATCTCTTTTTGCTGCTGTTGATACCTTTGAAGCAAAAACCATATTTGAGTTTGAAGAGCATTATTTTCTGGGTCTTCATAAAAATCTTCTAAGAAAGGATTTCGTTTAAAATCCTCAAAAACTTTTCTAGCATTAAGCTTTTCAGCAATCATTTCTGCTAAACTAGTTTTTCCAACGCCTATAGGACCTTCTATTGCAATATATGAATCTAAATCGCTCATGCTTTCTTATCGATTAAATGTTTATCCACTGCTGAAGTATCAGGACATTTTTTTAATAAATCAATTATCTTATACTTAGTTCCAGGAAAAATCTTATCTGGAGCAAGTTCAGCTAATGGAACAAGTACAAATTTACGCAATAAAGCATGAGAATGTGGAATAGTAAGTTCAGGTGTTTCCATAAAAGAATCTCCAAAAAGAATTATGTCAATATCAATTGTTCTTGGAGCATTTTTTTCTCTATCCATACTACGACCCAACATCTTCTCTATATCATAAATTTTATCTAAAAATTGAAATGGAGTAAATGTTGTATTTAACTCAACAATAATATTAATAAATGTAGGTTGACTAGTGTTATATAGAGGCTCTGACAAATAAAAAGAAGAGGTTCTTATATCTGTATTTTCTATATAAGAGCCAAGCATAGCAATACATGAAGCAATATTAGACTCCTTATCGCCTAAATTTGATCCTATAGATAAATAGATTTTTTCCATAGACAATATTACAAACAAAAAACCCTCAAAGATGAGGGTTTTTTATGTATTTATTTTGTGATAAATGAAAACATTACATCATGCCGCCCATGCCGCCCATGCCGCCCATGCCCATATCAGGGGCTCCGCCAGGCATTGGAGGGTCATCTTCAGGCTGATCTGTAATAGCCGCTTCAGTTGTTAATAAAAGTCCAGATATAGAGGCAGCATTTTCTACAGCGACTCTAGCAACCTTAGCTGGATCTATAATCCCAGCTTTGAACATATTAACATATTCATCATTTCTAGCGTCATAACCAAAATCATTTTTTCCTTCAAGCACTTTTTGGACAACGATAGAAGATTCTACTCCTGCATTTGCGCAAATCTGACGAATTGGACCTTCTAAAGCTCGTTTCATAATATCTACTCCAACCTGTTCGCTTGTCGTAGCTTTTACTTTTTTAAGCTCTAAACTTGCTCTTAAAAGAGCTACTCCACCACCAGGGACAATACCTTCTTCTACTGCAGCTCTAGTTGCATGTAGAGCATCATCTACTCTGGCTTTCTTTTCTTTCATCTCTACTTCAGTAGCAGCACCAACATTAAGCACAGCAACTCCACCTGATAATTTTGCAAGTCTTTCTTGCATTTTTTCACGGTCATAGTCAGAAGTTGTTTTTTCAATTTGCACTCTAATCTCGTTAACTCTTGCAGTAATGGCATCTTTCTTTCCATTGCCATCAACTAATGTTGTATTGTCTTTATCACTGACAACCTTTTTGCAAGATCCTAAGAATTCTAAAGTAGCATTTTCAAGCTTATATCCTTGCTCTTCTGATATAACAGTTGCACCAGTTAAAATAGCAATATCTTCAAGCATAGACTTTCTTCTATCGCCAAATCCTGGAGCTTTTACTGCTAAGACTTTAAATGTACCTCTTAACTTATTTACAACAAGTGTTGCAAGTGCTTCTCCTTCGATATCTTCAGCAATAATAACAATAGGTCTTCCAGCCTGTACCACTTTCTCAAGCAATGGCAATAAATCCTTCATATTGCTAATTTTTTTATCATGAACTAAAACAAAAGGTTCATCTAAATCTGCTTCCATAGAATCAGAATTAGTAACAAAGTATGGGGATAGATAACCTCTATCAAACTGCATACCTTCAACAAATTCAAGATAGGTTTCAGCAGTTTTTGATTCTTCAACAGTGATTACTCCATCTTTACCTACCTTATCCATTGCTTCAGCAATTTTTGAACCAATTTCTTGATCATCATTTGCTGAAATTGTAGCAACTTGTGCAATTTGTTTAGAATCAGGGATATCTTTTGACATTTTTGATATAAAATCGATTACTCCATCTTTAGCTAAATCTATTCCTTTTTTAATTTCCATAGGATTTGCTCCAGCAGTAACATTCTTCAATCCTTCGGCAATAATAGATTGTGCAAGCACTGTAGCTGTGGTTGTTCCGTCTCCTGCTACATCTGATGTTTTAGATGCTACTTCTTTTACCATCTGAGCACCAACATTTTCTAATTGATTTTCGAGTTCTACCTCTTTTGCAACTGAAACTCCATCTTTTGTTACGGTTGGTGAACCAAATTTTCTTTCAATTACTACATTTCTTCCTTTTGGTCCTAATGTTACTCTTACTGCATTTGCAAGCTTATCTACGCCGCTTTTTAAAGCTGCGCGAGCTTCTGTATCGTATGCTATGTCTTTAGCCATTATTTAATCTCCTTTAAAGTATTGCTAGTATGTCACTTTCTCTCATAATCAGAAGTTCTTTTCCTTCATGACTGATTTCAGTGCCCGAATATTTTCCATATAAAACTTTGTCCCCAGATTTCACCGTCATTGAATGATCTTTTTTTCCTGGTCCTACAACAAGAACTGTACCTTGTTGAGGTTTTTCTTGTGCTGTATCTGGTAAAATAATTCCACTTGCTGTTTTTTCATCAGCGGCCATTGCTTCAACAACAACTCTGTCTTCAAGTGGTTTAATGTTTAGAGCCATTTTTCCTCCATTATTTTAACTTATTACTAAAAAATTTTGCGGTTGAATTTTAGCATAAATACTAGGAAATATCAAACGAAATATTACTTACCTGTACTTCCAAAACCGCCTTCACCTCTGCTAGACTTAGACAAATCGTCTACTAACTCAAATTCAATTGGTGAGCTATCGACAGCCACTAACTGAAAATATCTCTCTCCACTTTTTACATGATAATCTTCGCTATATATATTGTCTACCATTCCTACAAGTTCTCCTCTATATCCTCCATCAATCAATCCAATCGAATTTGCTAATCGAATAGGTGTTTTAGATATGCTAGATCTAGGAAATAAATAATATGCTTTATTATCTAAATTTTCACAGGCAATTTGCAAGTGAATAGGTTGTGTAGAATTACCAGGAATTACTTGATCGTCAACAACAAATAAATCTAATCCAGCATCACCTGAATGAAAATGTGAATGATTTTCATATAAAGCTTTTACTTTATCATTAAATGGTTTAATTCTTAGCTTCATTTTTATGTATTACTGTGCGAATAGGGTATGGAATTTCAATATTCTCCTCTTGGAAGCGCTTATGGAGCCTCTTAATAAATGCATTAAGAATAACATTGTGATCTCCAAAATTCTTTCCTTGAAAATAAATGAAGAAATTGATACTTGATGCAGCAAATTCTCTAAATCGAATTGCTGGCTTATAGTCTTTACTAACACAGTCTAGTTCATCATAAATATTTCCAGCTACTTCTAGAGCCACTCTTTCTACATGGTCTAAGTCGCTATCGTAAGAAACGCCCACTTGTATTGGAACTCTAAAAGCTGCATCCATTGAAGTGTAATTTTTTGATATAGATCCAGAAAGCACAGAGTTTGGAATTGATATTACATTATTTGCTCTTTCTTGTATAGTAGTATATCTCCACCCAATATTTTTTACATAGCCTTGGTATCCGTTGTCAAGTTCAACATAATCTCCCTCTTTCATTGTTTTGCTTAGTAAAATATTAATTCCACCGAATAAGTCTGAAAGAGTGTCTTTTAAAGCCAAAGAGACAGCTAAACCACCAACCCCTAAAGCAGTAATAAGTGGAGTAATTGATATGCCGAATGATTGCAAAACAAATAAAAATCCTAATGAAAAGATTGAGGCATTAATTAATCCTTTAAAAATTCCTGTCGATGGAAGAGAGCTATTATTTTTAGACCAAACATCAAGCAATCCTATAGAAACTCTTGAAGCAGTAACGGTCATTGATAATACTAAAAATGCAAGAATGATCTTTGATAGATATTCATTGTATGGATCTCCGAGATCTGTGTCATTAAAAGCTATTGAAAGCGATGCAAGAAAAAACCAGAAAACAATAACAGAGTTCACTGCATTAATAACGACATCATCACCTTTCCATGCACTTTTATCTGATAGCTTTTTTAACTTACTAAATAAGTATCTTTTAAATATAATACCCAGGAATGTTCCTGCTGCCACTACGACAATAGGCATCATATTTATATTTGTATATATATCTTCCATTTTATATAATTTCTTGTATCTGAGGCTACGTTACTAATAAAACTTAACTTCGTCAAGGAATGACCAATTTAAATTTTTGGTTCAATCCAATCATCGTTTTCTTTAATTAAAGCAATTAATTCGTCTACCGCATTTTCACTGTCAATATTCTTCTTTATTACATTTTGACCTTTATATAGAGAAATTAATCCAACACCGGAACCAACATATCCATAGTCTGCATCAGCCATTTCTCCAGGTCCGTTAACAATACAACCCATTACCGATATTTTAAGGCCTTTCAGATGAGCTGTGGACTTCTTTACAAGTGCTGTTGTTTCTTGTAAATCAAATTTTGTTCTTCCACATGATGGGCATGATATATAATCAGTTTTAAAAATTCTAGTTCTAGTGTTTTGCAGTATCGAGAAGCTTAATTCATTGATTTTATCCGAAAATTTCTCAGATTTTATCCACAAACCGTTTCCATATCCCTCAAGCAATAGTGATCCAAAATCAATAGCGCTATCTACTATAATCTCTTCAAAATCTTCTTTATTATACTCTCCTTTGAGAATAACTGGATTTAAAATATTCTCTTTCTCAAAAAAATTAAAACTTTGTTTAATATCATAAGGATTGTATCCGTCAATATTTAAAACAAAAACAACATTAGACGGTATTGAACTCACTATGGAGTTTGTTAATCTGTTAACATCTAATTCTACAAAATTTAATAGCTCAGACTCATGATCTGATTTTCTATAAGACTGCAATGATTCAAAAAATGGAAATGTATTACTATCTTTTCTTTCAGCCCAAAGATCATAGGGTACAATATATTTTTGATCACTTTCTTTTTCAGTTATATTTTCTGAATAAATATAATCAGGATGGCAACCTTCAAATGCTGTTCGAGAGCTTGAAATTACTATTGGAACATTTTCTGCTCCAACATTAGAGCATCCATCTGTAGATCGCTTTACATATGACACTGATCTAGAATCTTCATAATCAATTGGATTTCTGGAAGAAAGACTATCAATTTTATTAAGAATTTTATTAGCAACAGGAATTTCAAATTCGGGATCTTCAGTAAGAGACACTCTTATTGTATCTCCAATACCTTCTGACAATAACGTACCTATGCCTAAAGCTGATTTAATCCTACCATCAATACCGTCTCCTGCTTCTGTTACCCCTAAATGCAAAGGAAAATGCATATTCTCCAATTCCATCTTATAAACCAATAATCTATAGGCATGAATCATTACAAGAGGGTTGCTAGACTTCATAGATAATACAACTTGATTGAAATCATTTGCCTTACAAATTCTTAGAAACTCTAATGCTGATTCTACCATACCTAGCGGAGTATCACCAAAACGATTCATTATCCTATCAGAAAGAGAGCCATGATTAGTTCCAATCCTAATTGCGGTATTATTTTCTTTACAAAGATTAATAAGAGGTACAAATTTATCTTCAATCTTTTGAACCTCTTTACTATAGGTTATATCGTCATAATCTTGAACCTTAAATCTCTTGGTATCAACATAATTGCCTGGATTAATTCGAACTTTCTCAACAATTCTAGCAGCAGTCATTGCAGCTTTGGGTATAAAATGTATATCAGCAACAAGAGGTGTGTTATATCCTCTCTCGTTCATCTTAGACTTTATATTCTTCAAATTTTCAGCTTCATTAGTATTAGGTGCTGTAAATCTTACTAATTCCCCTCCAGCATCAATAATTCGTATAGCTTCTTCAACGCTAGCATCCGTATCTAAAGTTGAAGCTGTAGTCATTGATTGGGTTACAATAGGGTAGTCACTACCAATGATCACATCTCCGACGCTGACATTAATAGTTTTTCTTCTCACTTCTATAAAATTTTGAAGGTTGTAAGAGACAATAATGCAAAGAAAATTCCAAGCAACCAGAAGCGCACTACCACTCTTGATTCAGGCCATCCTTTAAGCTCAAAATGATGATGCAATGGTGCCATTAAAAATAGTTTCTTTGGATTACCATATTTCTTTTTTGTCCATCGATGATAAAGTACTTGCAAAATTACTGATAATGTTTCCATAACAAATACTCCGCCAACAATAATTAATAAAAGTTCTTTCTTTAGCAGTATTGCCAAAGTTCCTAATGCAGCTCCCATAGATAAAGAACCGACATCTCCCATAAAAATTAATGCTGGCCTTGCATTGAACCATAAAAATCCAAGACAACCTCCAAGAAGTGCGGCTGCAAAAATTGTTAATTCACTTGCCATAGGTATATAGGTAATATTTAAATAATCAGAAAAATCAACTCTGCCAGATATATAAGATAATACTCCAAAAACGCTAACAGATATAGCAAGTAATCCTGTAGCTAACCCATCAAGACCATCAGTTAGATTAACAGCATTAGATGTTGCAGAAACAACAAGAATAATGAATAATGTGTAAATGAATGGATTCAAAAAATCAATTGAAACATATTTTAGAAATGGAACAAAGGTGAAATAAGTATTATCGACGCCATCAGCAATATAAGCACCAGAATTAATAATCATAAATGATATAAAGATACCAAGTATAGATTGAGCAATTAATTTATAACGTCCAGGCAAACCGCCAGCTTTTTTCTTGATAGATTTTAAATAATCATCGTAAAAACCAACACAGCCCATCCAAAGCATTGAAACGCAAATAATTTGTATAAAAAGATTGCTTATATCTGCGAATATCAATGTCGGTATTATTGTAGCAACAATAATAAGAACACCGCCCATAGTTGGTGTGCCTTTCTTTTCATAATGACTTTTTGGGCCATGCTCTGTGATAGATTCTCCAATTTGAAGCCTGGTAAGATTACGAACAATAATTGGGCCAAAAATAAAACTAATCAAAAGTGCTAGAATCGCACTTGCCCCAGCACTAAATGTGATATATTCAAGTAAGTTTCTTAACGAATTTAATAGTTCATTTAACATGATTTTTAATATCTTCTGCTACTGAGTCTAATTGCATACTTCTAGAGCCTTTTAACATGATAATATCATCATTTTCTAGCAAACTACAAACTTCAGTAACAAGTGTATCTTTATTGTCAAAATGTAAGCTTAAGGGAATACTTTTACTATTGTTAAAAGTATTTTTTGCTAAGCTTCCATAACAAATTATTCCATCAATTTTTCCTTCGCAATAATCAGCAATATTTTTATGAAAATCTATTTCATTTTCTCCAAGCTCTTTCATATCTCCAAATATAAAAAGTTTTCTTCCTTTAGTTTGATGTCTTACAAGATTGTCAACAGCAGCTTTTACGGACTCTGGATTGGCATTGTATGTATCATCAATTAATACGATACCTCTAGACAGAGAATAAACCTGCCCTCTGCCCTTTGGCAAAACAAAATCTTCTATTATTTCAGAAAATTCTTCATTATCAACTTCACCTATAAGATCTTTACAGGCTTCATAAGCAATCGAAGCATTTTTTAAAAATACTTCATTATTTGCAAGAGAGTGATTTGATAGAATGATTGAAGCGCTGATTTCATCGCCATAATATCCTTTTTTGGAATGGTTAAAAATGGATCTCTTCTCTTTTCGTATATTATCTATTGATCCAAAACCTTCTAAATGGGCACCAGAAATATTTGTTACAATCCCTATGTCTGGCTTAACGATAGATGACAAATAATCGATATCTCCTACTTGATTTGCACCCAACTCTAAAACATAAATTTGTGAAGGATCATTCGAGAAAGAAAATACAGTTAAAGGAACACCAATTGAGGTATTAAAATTTCCTTCTGTCTTAGAAACATTATGACCCTTCTTAATAAGGATATGTGAAATCAAATCTTTTGTAGTTGTTTTACCATTACTTCCAGTTATACCAATAGTTTTCCCATCAAAATTAACCATCCATTGAGAACAAAGCTTTCCAATAAACTCTATAACGTTGTTAACTGTAAAAACATTGTCGTTATCATGCATAGATTCAGCGATGACATAAATTGCACCATTAGATAAAGCTTCATCAATAAAATCAGCTCCATCAAAATGATCTCCTTTAATTGCTAAAAATAAATCATTCTTTTTAACATGTCGACTATCCGTACTAATTCCCGTAATTGAAGAAAGATTATCTATATTAAGCGCATCAGAAAGATATCTAACAAATAAATCTGTTTCAATTATATCAACTCGCATAAAAATCCTCTATAATTTCTCTATCAGAATAATATAATTTTTCTCCATTAATTTCTTGAAATTTTTCATTTCCCTTTCCAAATATAATTAAGATATCATCTGAATCTAAATTCTCAAGTGCAGCTAATAATCCATGCTTACGATTATCAAATACCTTAAAAATTTCTTTTGAGAAACCGGCTATCACATCATTGTTAATATCGTTGATATCCTCAAACCTCGGGTTATCAGGTACTAAATAAGCTAAATCAGCAAACTCTTCAACTGCTTGAGCCATTTTTGCTCTTTTTGATTGATCTCTATTGCCACCCGCACCAAATAGAACTTTAATATTCTTATCATGATGAAGTTTTCTGATAGATTTTAGAAAATTGGTATAAGCGTCTGGAGTATGTCCATAATCACTGACAATGACAGCTGGCCCCTTATTAGGTATAGTCTCATATCTTCCAGGAATAGACTTGCATGAAGCAATACCATCTCTTATATCATTTACATTAACTCCCACTTTGAAAGCGATGCTAGCAGCCAAAATAATATTCTCAAGATTATACTTACCCACTAATTTTGAAGAAATATCTATAGAAGTACCTTTAAAATTAAAATTGGCAATCGTTCCTTTATGATCTAATGTAAAATTAGAACAATAAAAATCAGCTTTATTGTTATCCAGAGATATAGTGTGCGTATTTGCATACTCATTACAGATATTTTCTCCATAGCTAGTATCGCTAAGTATCAAACTTGAACCAGCATCCTTTACTAAACCAAATAGCTTTTTCTTTTCATTAAAATAATTATCGATTGTACCATGGTAATCTAAGTGATCTAATGTAAGGTTGGTAAAGCCTGCAAAATCAAATCTAAGATTGCTAATTCTTTTTTGAGATAAAGCATGTGATGAAACTTCTAATATGGCACAATCATACTTCTTCTCCACTGCCTCATTAAGGATTTTAAAGATATTTAGAGGATCGGGCGTAGTTAAACCGAAATCTTCATTTATTATATTTGGAATAACACCCAAAGTGCCTATTTGTAATACTTTCTTTCCATGAAATTCAAGAATGCTTTTCAAAATAAGAGTTGTGGACGTCTTGCCGTTAGTACCTGTTACTCCAATAAGTTTGATTTTATCTTGAGGATTGTTATAAAAATTAGCTGCAATTTTTCCCAATGACTCTCTAGCATCTTCTACGTTAATAATCTTGTCAGTATACTCAATCTCTTTTGAATCACTGATTGCGCATATTGCTCCATTATCTAATGCCTCATGTATAAAATTATTACCATCAAATTTAGATCCCTTAATTGCAATAAATATAAATCCAGGACCAACTTCTTTTGAATTGGTACTGACACCTAGTACATGTTCATCAAATAATGAATTATCAAAATCTGCGATGCCATGCAGGACTTTATTTATTTCGATTGGGGTCATATATTGTATTTTTTTCAGTGTCAGGCATGTACGGCGAAACGTGCATATAGCGAATATAGTCATTAATATCTCTTTGGTCCCACGCGTCCTTAAAATAATTATCTACATCTATATAGCCTTTCCTAGAATTATAATAGGTGAACTTTTCTCCAGTACTGCCAAAAAATCCAACTGAATAATTATCATTATTTTCTTGAACATATTTACTGGCTTCCACCCAACCTTGAATACCTGCATCAAGATATAGCGAAGACGATGCATTGACTGGGAGCATCATTCCAGTATTATTTTTTGTAGCAAAACGGTCATATTGAGGTGCATTTAATTTGAGAGAGTTAGACACGACATTTAACTTTAAAAATTCACTCAATGTATCATTGGTATTAATGTCAGCAACCAACATCAGCTCAAGATCTGTCATATTATCTAATAATGAAGGAGGAATAGAAAGACTCTTCTTCTCAATATCGTTCTGAGCTATTAGAATAGATGAAAAGAGTAGAATAATAATATATCTACTCATCTAGAGTTACCTTTTTTCTATTTTTCTTCAATGCTGATCTTTTCTTTTTACTTTCAACTCTTTTAACTTGAGAACTCCTAGAAGGTTTCGTAGCAATTCGTTTTACAGGAATCTTTATATCTGAAAATAAACTTTCCAATCTTTTGATGGCATCTATTTTATTTTTACTCTGCGTTCTATGCGATTGAGCAAGAATGATTATATCTCCATTCTTAGAAATCCTATTCTTATACTTTTCACAAAATCGATCTTTAATATCTTCTGAGATATCAGAATTAAGAATATTATATCTCAACTGAACAGCAGTGGAAACTTTATTTACATTCTGACCTCCAGGTCCTCGAGATCTTACAAAAGAAAGGTGTAATTCTGATTCTTTAATTTTTATCATCAATTTTTTTCCTAAATTTAATCAAAATTTATGGACAAAATTACAAAACATCGGATTTCAGTTTATGGCATTAATGGGTGTCATGATGCAATAGAGTCTAGCCTAGTAGAAGTTAATCAAGTTTATATTGAAAAAAATTCTCCTGCATACGATCATAAAGGCATTCAAAAATTGATTGAAAATATACCTCAAGATAAAGTTATTATACTTGATGGAAATAGTTTCAGAGAAAAAATTGATACTAACAGGTCTCAGGGAATATTAATAAAAGCCCAAGTATCTAGTTTTTCTTCGCTTCCTACAACCGAAAAAAAGAATGCATGCTATGTGATACTAGATCAGGTACAAGATCCTCATAATCTGGGTCAAATACTTCGTATTTGCGCAGGAGGAGATGTTGATGGGGTGATTATCACCGATAGAAATAGTGTATCTATGACTAGTGCTGTAGCGCAAGTAAGTCAAGGCGGTTTTGCTAAAATACCTCTTTATTCTATAGTAAACATCAATCAAGCTATTGGACATTTTAAAGATAATGATTTCTGGATTACAAGCTTTGAAAATAATATCGATTCACAAGATTGGCATTCAATAGACTTAAAAGGTCGTTCAATATTAATCTTTGGTGGCGAAGGTAATGGAGTCAGTAAGCAGGTATTAAAGAATTCTGATTTTACTGCAACTATTCCAATGTCCAATAATATGAATTCGCTTAATGTATCTTCAGCTGTAAGTGCAATAGTCTTTGAAAGATTAAGGCAAGTTCTTATTTAAGAAGAACAGCTTTCCATCGTGCACTCTTCTTTAGGCATTCCACAGCTACACACTCCGTTTGCAAAATCTTCAGTAGCTTTCCAAACTCTCCAAACATTCTTATAGCATATCTTTGCAATGTCTCGTTCGGAATACCCTCTTTTTAAAAGATGATAAATAATAATTGGGAATCCTTCAGGACCTTTAACATCAGTTGGTAATGTATATCCAACTCCATCAAAATCAGATCCAAAACCTACATGATCAATACCTACTAAATTCACTACATGATCAATGTGATCAACAACTCTTTCCGCGCTAACATATAAAAATCTTTTGTCATATTGTTCTTTTTTATAGTCATCGTAAGAAGCGTAATCATTGGGATCAAGATTGTTATCTTCAATATATTTTGCTACATCGGCATCAACAGGAGCTTTAGTATCTTTTGATGCTTGATCAACAAAATATGATGCAAAATTTATTTGAATAACTCCCCCATTTTCAGCAAGTCTTTTAATCATCGCATCATCCATATTTCTTTCCCAATCTGGTGTAAAATGCCTACATGAGGAATGCGAAGCTATAGCAGGAACTTCTGTCACATCCATCACCTGGTAAAATGCATCATCAGATACGTGTGAAATATCTACCATAATACCAACACGATTCATTTCTTTTACGACTTCTGCGCCATAAGCACTCAATCCATTATGGGTTCGCTCTCCAAGATTGTAAGAAGAATCACAAATAGCATTATCTTTCGAGTGAGTAAGTGTTATATAACTTATCCCTCTACCATGGAAATATTCTACATTAGATAAATCCCCTTCAAGAGGTGCTCCATTTTCCATACCCATAGGGAGCGCTATCTTTCCTTCGAGCACAATTCTTTCAGCATCAGCTACATTATGTGCAATCTCAAATTTGTCAGGATGATCTGAAACAATTCTTTCAACTATACCAATCAACTCTTCAGCTTTTTCTTTAGCCCCGCCAGTCACCTGATAAGTTGCTGGAACATAAATTGACATAAAGGGAACATCTAATCCACCCTCTTTTGCTCTCACATAATCAAAATCACCGCCTGGAGTTCGTACAGATATATCTTCATATCCGCCTTTGTGCATTCTCCATGGCGTATCTATGTGGCCATCGGTAATGATATATTTTTGTGCTAATTCATTTGCTTTTTTCATAAGCGCCTCATCATTGCTATCAGTACAATTAGTTAAAATTAGAGTGCTTATAAAAATAAGAATAATTTTTAATGATTTCATAGTTGGTTTTCCCTTATTTATTAATCGGAGGTTAGTAGCGGGAGTAGGATTTGAACCTACGACCTCCGGGTTATGAGCCCGACGAGCTACCAAGCTGCTCCATCCCGCGATCTGTTTGTATAATAAGTAAAAAAAGAAAAAGGGGGAACCTTTTTTTCCAGAAATCATATACTAAAATGAGGAGCAGATTAAAGTTTAAAATTACCTCTTAATTCCTTTCATTTACCCTTGGTTAGGTTTTAGTTTGCTCCTCTGCCATCTAAAACTCTTTTCGGACGAACTCCAATTCCAGTAACAATTACATAAGAAGTAGAATTAATGGTTTTTGCAATTTCATTCACATCAATTGTTCCATTGTCATTGGAACCAAAGATTAAGACTTCATCTCCGTATTGAATGTCAGCTGATCCGACATCAATCATGAGCTGATCCATACAAATTCTTCCCGTAATCTTGAAATTCTGATCTTTAAACTTTACAAATCCATCTACATACCACGGACGTGGTACTCCATCTGCAAATCCAGCTTGTACAACTGCAATTCTTGTATCTTTTTCAGTGGTATACACTCCACCATAACTAATATGGGTTCCTGCTTTGACGTCTCTTATCTCTACTACAGGTGCAGTAAAGGTCATTACAGGCTTAATTGGTAAATCTTGCGGCACTTCATCAGATGGAAATCCACCATAAAGCAACATTCCAACTCTTACCATATTAAATCGAGATTCTGGAAGATTTAAAATGGCTCCACTGTTACTACAATGAATAAA
>Ga0066371_10000095_pt1 | contig 18268 bp, 13 predicted proteins | sample Knorr_S15_td_DCM_FD_71214 | JGI IMG/M metagenome (GOLD analysis project Ga0066371, IMG submission 71214) | Marine microbial communities from Southern Atlantic Ocean transect - Knorr_S15_td_DCM_ad_63m_LV_B | ecosystem: Environmental > Aquatic > Marine > Oceanic | place: Southern Atlantic ocean... | reverse complement strand
CAGCACCTTTCGTGCAACCACCTCACCATCTTCGACCATCGCACGGTCTTCAATCTGACCGAGCATGAGGAAGAGCGGACATGTCCCCCACTCGTAGAGGTGATGATAACCAGCCTTCATCTTTAAGCTGCCGAGGTTGGCGATGAAGCCTGAGGTGTACATCACATCAGCGTTGATGAAAGCGGCTGGCAGGCAGTTGTGATAATCAAGCCAATAGAAGAGGCGAATAGCGACATTCAGGATAGGGCGAGGGAGCTTGAGAAAGAGACTCAGCTCTTTGTCCGTGTAGGTCTCTTTATCCGAGCGCTCGACGCCAATCTTCTCGTTGATGCGGCCCAAGTATGTCTTCAGCGTATCTTCCGGCTTAATCCCCATCTTCACCACGGCGATCTTTGCCTCACGGCCTAGCTTCTTCCGCTTCATGCTGAAGCTCACCTGGGTCTCTTTGCGTTGATAGAGGCGTCGACCCACTGTGAATCGATCGAGCTTCAAATTGGCCCGAATCGCGAGCCCATAACCCAGCACTCCAGCATGGGTGATGTCGCAGTGAATCTTCTCACGGGCCTCTTCAATCCATTTGAGGAGGGTCTCGGCGCGGATGTAATCATCGAAGTAAACGACCGACTCGTTACGCGTGGGGAAGAGAAAAAACATCATCCGACGGTAGGGGTGCGTCTTGATGTAGGTGCCGTCGGGTCGCGAGGTCTTAAAGCTCATCAAGAGCCAAATCAGGTAAAGTCCCCCGACGATGTAGAGCATATCCATCCCAGCCATTTCCCTTAGACCTCCTTTAGCGCGCGCACCATGAGACAATCAGGAGCGCTCGTCAACGCTGACAACTCTGCGCTGACTTTCGAGTGGAAAGCCTTCCATCTTCTGGCAACATATCGCCATGACGACACACGCCTTCATCGCCGGCGCGACCGGCTATACAGGACAAGCCCTTGTTAAGGCGCTCCGAGCGCAAGGTGTAGCCACCACCGCTCATGTCCGACCTGACTCCTCTTCGCTTGAGGCTCACAGAGCACACTTTGAATCCTTAGGCGCAGACATCGACACAACACCTTGGTCGGAAGACGCGATGGCGGACACGCTGAAGCGCCTCCAGCCAACGCTGGTCTTTTGCCTCTTAGGGACAACACGACATCGCGTCGCTCAAGAGCGTAAAGAGGGCGGCGAGGGGCTCACCTATGAGGCTGTCGACTACGGCATGACGATGATGGTAGCGCGCGCCGCCGAAGCGCTTGAGGAGTCGCCGCGCGTGGTCTACCTCTCCGCAGCAGGTGTAAAGAAGTCGAGGCCAGGCTCCTACTTCGACGCACGCTACAAGGTCGAAGAGGCGCTCAAGCTAAGCTCCCTCCCGTGGACTATCGCGAGGCCCTGCTTCATCAGCGGACCAGATCGCCAAGAGTCACGCCCAGGCGAACGCATCGGCGCCATCATGAGTGATGCACTCCTGAGCCTCTTCGGACAAGGCATCAAGGCGCGCTTCTCATCCATTAGTGCTGATGAGCTGGCCCGAGGGCTGATGCACCACGCGCTCAACCCCGCGAGCGAAGGCGAGATCGTCGAAGCCAGCGCTCTTAGAGGCTTCTAGCGTGAAAAAAGAGCGAGTGCCGGCCCACAAAAACTGTCCGTCAGCCCCGACGACACCCGTCCTTCATAAAGCCGACACTCGCTTGCGACCTGGATCCTAGAGCAACAAGTGTGCCAGGGCATTAAAGCGCACACTGCTCGCCATCAGCGAAGCTCGACATGGGCCTCCGTCTGCATATTTAGTGCGCATGTGAGAAATATTTCATCACTTTGAGCGCTACTTAAACTTGCAGATCCGCACCAAGCTGAAGACGTTCTGATTCTCTGTGCCTTGGGCCTCAAGCCAGCCGCTGACAAGGTTTACGACGTCGAGTTTGCACTGCATGCCTGAGTTCGGACAGTCAGCGTCCACGCTGCACATCCGAGTGCAGTAACGGGTCGGATCTCCAGGAGTCAGAGGTAAGCAATGGCCCGTCTGACACTGATTATTGGCGGTGCACACCGTAGCGTCAGTGCCGAAGCCCGTCCCAAATGGCGCCGTGTGACAACCGGAGATCCCATCATAGGTAGGGAGTTGATAGTCCGGGTGATAGGGCAGCGCGTCTGGGTTGGTCGCGTTACCGTAGGGCAAGGCCGCGTGAAAGACGATGCCGCATACTTGGCCTGAGGTGCAGTCTGACTGTGAGGTGCAAACATTGGAGCACACCGCAGGCAAGTTGGAGGGCGCTGTCAGGTCACAGTGGCCTGAGGCGCACTGAAGTGAATCCCAGGTCATGCCGTCATTAGAGCACGCGATGCCTGGAGCCTTAAGCGCACCGTCACCCGTGCATGCGCTCCCAGCAAAGCCAATCGAGAGGTCTCCAATCATCTGGCAGGTGTGCCCAGGTGCTGTGCAGTGCTGATCATCCAAACACCCACCAGCGCAAGCGCTGTCAACGCAGAGCCCTGTGCCGCAGTCCTCCCCAGTCGTGCAGGGAGCGTCTTGGCCACCTAAGCCGATAGCGGGCTCGCAAAACCCAGCGTTGATGCTCCCCGGGACTTTGGTGCAGATGAAGCCAGCAGGACAATCCGAGTCCCCTGCGCATGGATCACTGCACTCCTGTGTACCTGTCGTGAACCAGGCTCCACAGAGCTTCTCGGGGTAGCAGTCAGCGTGATAGGTGCAGCCCTCTTCCCCAAGATCGCACTCCTCGTCAGTCAAGCCATCACAGTCATTGTCAAGGGCATCGTCACAGAGCTCGGCCGGCGCAGCTCCGCCCAAACACGCTCCAGCAGAGCAGGTGTCATTCTCAGTACACACGTTGGCGTCGTCGCATGGGGTCCCTGCGGGTGCAGCGACAAGCTCACACGCATTATTCTCGCAAGAGGGCTGAGTACAGGGGTCGCCGTCATCAGGACATGCCGAGGCACCTGGGACGCATACGCCCCCGCTACATAGGTCGTTCAAAGTGCAGGCATTCCCATCCTCGCACGCGAGACCATCCTGTGGGCTCCACTCCGACTGAGAGAGCGAGGGATCACACAATGCACAGGGGTTTGTAGGGTCTGATTCACCAGCCGCCAAACACATGTCATCGATGGCGCAAAACCCAGGATCGACAGTGTGCAGACAGGCCACCCCTTCACAAGCATCACTGGTGCAGCTCAGACCATCATCACAGTCCGCACTCCCACCAAGGCACACCCCTTTGTCGCAAAGCTCACCACTTGTGCACGCGTCCCCATCCTCACAGGGGGTCCCAGAGAGCTCAATCGCCTGACATTCGCCCGCGACACACCCAGCGTCTATGCAAGGGCTCTCGTTATCATCAACGCACTCCACTGGAGTCGTTACACAGGCCCCTTCTTGGCAAGAGGAGGGGTTACAGGGGTCACTTGAACCTGAACCACAGCTCGCGCCGTCATTGTTGGCCCAGCTCACGTTAGAAACGACGGGTACACAGCGCTGACAAGGCTCGATTTCGTTGGGCTGTCCCTCTGTCCAACATGCGCCGTCGATAAAACAGAAACCATCGTCAATGGTGACCTGACAAATACCCTCAACGCAGGCTGCGCTCTCACAGGGTGCGCTCGGCTCGTCGTCACAGGTGATCGCCTCACCCGCGCACACACCGCCTAAGCAGACGTCATTTTTGGTGCAGAGGTCACCGTCGTTGCAGGCCTTACCTTCCTCGCACAAGGACTCTGGCTCAGAGAGATCGCTAGGCTCAGAGGCGTCCTCAGGGTTGCTAGGCGTCTCAACATCAGGCTCCGCTGCACGCGTTGCGTCAGGTGTTTGTGTCGCAAAACGTCCGGCGACACCGGCATCCGGGACAGCATCCTGAACACCCGTGTCACTTGAGGAGCAGGCTGCCATGAGCACGCTCAGGGCTAGCAAAAGAGAGGCTCTAAACATCTTGAACGACCTCATGCATGACCTCTCTGAGTGCCTTTAACTCGCGCATCAGCTGAGAAAAACGCTCAGGCTTGAGTGACTGAGGGCCATCGGACCACGCGTCAGCGGGGTTCGGATGAACCTCTACAATGAGCCCATGCGCTCCAGCAACGGTGGCGGCGCGGGCGAGAGCTGGCACACCATGCCAGAGGCCAATGCCGTGACTTGGGTCGGCGATCACCGGTAAATGGGTCAAGCGTTTGAGCATATGAATCGCGCCGAGATCGAAGGTGTTGCGCGTCATCGTCTCAAAGGTCCGGATACCACGCTCGCAGAGGATAACATTGGGGTTACCCGCGTTCACAACGTACTCGGCAGCCATCAAAAGTTCTTTGATAGTCGTCGACATGCCGCGCTTGAGCATCACGGGCTTATCTTGGCGCCCAGCGGCTTCCAAGAGCGAGTAGTTCTGGCAGTTACGCGCGCCTATCTGCAGCACATCGGCGTAGCTCGCGACCAAGGGTAAGGTCTCTGTGTCTTTGACCTCAGTGACGACCATAAGCCCTGTCGCCTCTCTGGCCTTGGCGAGGAGTTCAAGGCCGTCCTCTTTAAGGCCCTGAAAGGCATAGGGGCTCGTGCGTGGTTTGTATGCGCCGCCCCTCAAAAAGCTTGCACCTGCGTCTCGTACGATCTTCGCCGTGGTCAGGATTTGCTCCTCGCTCTCCACAGAGCAAGGGCCTGCCATCACCTGAAAGTTGTCACCTCCGAGGGCGACGCCGCTCGCAAATGAGATCACGGTGTCCTCAGGCTTAACCTCACGGCTCACGAGCTTAAAGGGCGCCGAGACACGGACAACGCTCTTTACCCCCTTAAGGGATTCGAATTTGTCGGCCGATACCGCGCCGTGGTTACCAGTGACAGCAACGGCGGTTCGCTGAGCGCCCGGGATCGCTTTGGCCTCGAAGCCGAGATCCTTCACGCGCGTGATGACCGCGCCTATCTCTTCAGGGCTCGCGCTCGGTTTCATGACAATAAGCATGGCATCCTCCAAGATCAGCCCACGCTTGGACGTCATAACCGATCGCAAGAAGAGGCAGCAAGAATCGCCCTCAACTCAGAGCCCGCGCTAGATGTCCTCGCCTTGTCGTGCTACCCCAAACAGCGATGAGTACACCGCCCGAACATAAAGAACGCGTCGCCCGACATTTTGGCTGGACCGTGATCCTGCTGCTGACCGCTTTTGTCCTCGTTCAAATTTGGTTAGCAGTTCAGGCCCGCGGACCTGAACGCCGTGTGCGGGAGTTGATGCCTGCAGTCGGTGCTCAATCGGTCGACCTTCCCCTGACCCTGGAGCAACTGGACTACGCGCTTCAAGCGCCTCCAAGTCGCGGAGGGAGTCCGAGCGGAGGGAGGGCAACGCTGCGTGAGTATGCAAAGGATAAGCTGCTCATCCTCAACTTCTGGGCCACCTGGTGCGAACCTTGTGTCCGAGAGATGCCGAGCATGTTGGAGCTTCGACGCACCTTGGCCGACTCCAGGGTACGCATGGTGGGAGTCAGCTACGATGATGGTTGGAAGACCTTGCTCGACTTCTTTAGACAAATGGTCGGCGGCTTACCTCGGGAAATCGATCTCGCGATCGACCCTCGAGGGGAAGAGAGCGGCAGCCTGAGGCTTAAATTCGGCACACAGAGGCTCCCCGAGACCTACGTGATCCTCGATGGACAGGTGCTCGCCCGCTTCGTCAATGAGAGAGATTGGACAGAGCCGGCGATGGTTGAGTACTTCCAGCGCCTCTTGGAGAGCATGAGATGAGTGAGCCGGAGCGAGAGGAGGAGGGAGAGATCCCCGAAGGGGTCGCGCCAACAGGCAGCCACCGCATCCAGCCCGCGACGGCGCTCATGATCGCTATCCTCCTCTTACTCGGGCTTGGCACAAGCATCCTACGCATCGGCTGGCCCACGCGCGCGCAGCCAAGTGACGTAGACCTCAGTGTCCCCTCATGGCATCTGGCGCCTGACGAGATCGTCGGCCTAGCAAAGAATGCAGATGCGCGGCGAAAGGCCATGCCGGCCTCGGACGCAAAGGAAGTTAAACAGCTCCTTGAGGCGTTCAGGGTCTTCAACGCAAGCGACCTAAAGCACCGGGGTGATCAGCGGAGTGAAGCACTTCAGAATGCCCATGCCGATTACCAACAGTGGGCTCGAACCTTGAGCCAGTTCTTGGGCACTGATGCCTTTATGGGGCTAGGTCAAACGCTTGCAGATGAGTTTATTAGCGCCCTCAAGCGCGGAAACAACGCCCGCGTCCAAGAGCTGAGTGGCTCCTACTCCATCGCGATGCGCGCCACGGGGCTTATCGATGAATCCGGACGCCCGGTATCGAGCCAAGCCTGGCGTATCGCAGAGCTTGGCTTCCTCACCTACTGGTGCCAAACGATCTTGCCCCTCAGGCCGATAGACACCTTACTTGGTCCTCAAGAGCGCATCGCGCTCTTGCGGTGGAAGCTCGCCGCCAACCCCTTGCTGCGCCCTGAGCGCCGCCTCGCCCTTGGCCAAGCCCTTGAAGCGATGGGTAGCACCTACCCCTGGCATGAGGCGATCGCGGCCAGAGCAGCAAACGAAGGGAACTGGTCCACGGCAGCTACATACTACCGAGTGGCCTCTGAGGCCTCTCCGGAGAACTCAACCCTGAGAGCAAACGCCGCGCTCGCAGAGGCAAAATCAAGCCTCTAAAACCTCTCCTCCGGGATGAAAAAAAAGCCCCGAAGTGTCTCTAAAGATCCACCTGATGCGATCCTTAGGATCCAATCGGGGCCCGATTTTTCAGGCTCGGAGGCCTCGAAATTAAAAAATTGGCACATGATCGATCGATTGTTTGGACAGGTTTGGGATCGCTCCTCATTCTGCAGAGTGCCTAGGAGGCGATCGATGAGTCTCGACAGTTTACTTATTCGCGGATTGTGCGTGGGGGTGCTTTTGGCTGCCCTCGCGTTCACACAGATCGACCTGCGCAAGAGTGGAACTGAGAGCTCTTCAAGAAGCGGAAGCAGCGAGGTCGTTGCGTCCCAGTCATTCGATCCTCAAGGCAGCGCTGCCCCGCGCTAACAAGGTGGCTTTCGGAACTGGAACAAGAGATTGAGCGCAACACGCCTGGATTTTGAGCCCTTTTCAAAAGGCATCACACCTTGATCCAAGAGCTCACTTTGGCCACACTTCCCCTGTAGTGCTTTGCCTTTTGTGCACAAGACATGCGCGAGCGTGTCACCCCGGCCCGATAGAGAGGGCGCAGAGAGGCGCAGCCTAACCTAGGCGGAACATGCGACAGGCCCTAACACTCTTAGCGACTTTGACCCTTGTGCTCGGGGCGTGCGACCAGGACGCGAGTCCTAGTCCTGCCTTCTTGAGCGGCATGGGGATGAGCACGATGGGGACGAGCGCGGGGTCGGGTTACGGCTTGGACAGCGAAAACGAGGCCATCTATGGCGCGAGCCCCTCGAACGCGAGCACTGGTGACCAGCTAGACGACTGGATCGACATTCCACAAGGCCCACCTATCGCGGTCAGCCAAGGTCACCTGGGCGGGAATTACGGCTATATTGAGGTGACTGAAGGTAGCCAAGCCGAGATTGAAGGCTACAGCGACGGCTTCTGGACAGAGGTCAACCTCCTCGTCGACACCCCCTCCGGCGTGTCGATGGCAATCTTCGAGGTCTGGGGTGGCCTTGAGAGCCTTGAGAGCGGCTCGATGCGCACCTATGACCGCTTCGGAGAGGGCAGCGTCAACAGCGCCTACGTATCCGTGATTGGCTGCGCTGGTCCTCTTCGCTACGAGTGGGACTACGACACCCCAGCGAGCGAGGTCGTAGTGAGCGTCAGCGACCTTCCCGACAAGCCAGAGGTTCGCCTCTACGAGTTCACAGCGCGCTTTGAAGATCTCCGCGAGACCTGGATGGGAAGCGAGCTTGTGCGAACAGAGCTAAAAGGTCGCTTCGAAGGCCCAGCGCGCTCCACAGGCGCTCAGTTCAACTTCCGCTAAGAGAGCAGGCTCAAAGAGGCCAATAGGCGCTCTGAATGTCGAGCGCACGACGCAGAGCCCTCTCACCCTCTAGGCTGGCCATGAGTGCCGCTGGCGGGCTGCTGCCCGAGGCGACCTCGAGGCAGGCTCGAACGCTCTCTTCAAGTGCTTGGAGATCGTAACCACCTTCGAGCATCAACGCTAAACGCCCCTCGGCGCACTTTTGAGCTATCTCGCACACGATCCCCATCATATGAGCGAAGCCCTCATCACTTAACCCCATACCTCCGAGCGGGTCACGACGATGCGCGTCAAAACCAGCGGACACGAGGACCAAGTCCGGTGCATAGCTCTCTGCGATAGGGCGTAAGAGTTCCTCAAAGACGAGCGCGTAGTCACCATCCTGAGCACCGATTTCCATGGGGACATTGACCGTATACCCACGACCTTCTTCATAGCCGACCTCCTTCAGCGCGCCCGTTCCCGGATAAAATGGAAAACGATGTGTACTGAAAAAGAGGACATCGTCCCTCCCCTCAAAGGCATGCTGAGTGCCGTTGCCGTGGTGGACATCCCAATCAATGATCAACACGCGCTCACAGGCCAAATGAGCAAGCGCGTACTCCGCAGCTATGGCGATGTTGTTAAAGAGACAAAAGCCCATGGGTCGTCGCCGCTCAGCGTGATGTCCAGGTGGACGAACCAAAGCCATCGCAGCATCATGGCGCGCGCTAAAGGCCGCGCAAGTAGCGTCGATCGATGCACCCGCAGCCAAGAGCGCTGCATCAATACTTCCGGGGCTCGTTCGCGTATCAGCGTCGAGCTGCAATGCCTCACCTCGCCGCTTAAGCATGCCTTCGACATAGGGAGATGCATGCACCCGCATGAGGTCCTCAGGGCTCGCCTTTCTTGGCGCTCGCCACTGCGCCCCAAGCAGAGGGCGATCCTTGAATGCTTGATGCAATGAGGCCAAGCGGGAAGGAGACTCAGGGTGCCCCTCACCCGGATCATGCGAGAGCATGGCCGCATCGGTGCAGAGAACAAGAGCTTCATCGTCTTCTCTAGACCTCAGTATCCTCTCCTCTGGTGATGCATCTTTGAGCGAGGCCATGATTCATGGGCGATCGCGCTTGAACACCATCCTAGTATATAGTGGCCTTGCATGCAGAGATCGCTCTCCTCAACACGGAGAGCCCTGTCGAGATTGACCTCTCCAGCAAGATGACTCCATGTCGCGAATATGCCCCGAGTGTAACACCCCTACAGATGCCGCACGCTGCGCCAAGGATGGTCGGCTGACGGTAGAGGCGGATCGCCTCGTAGTTCGGCGTAAAGACGACTTCTTGGGCATGATCATTGAGGGTAAATACGAGCTCAGGGAGCGTATTGGTCGAGGCGGCATGGGCTCTGTCTACAAAGCCATGCATCGCGAAACCGGAGGTGCAGTCGCCATCAAAGTCATGCGCTCTGACATGGTTGACGACTCGAGCGCCATTCGACGCTTCTACATCGAAGCCCAAAACACCCATAAGCTGCATCACCCCAACACGGTCAGGATCGCAGATTTTGGCCAGTCCGATGAGGGTGTCCTCTTCCTCGTCATGGAGTACGTAAAAGGTCGCTCATTAATGAGCGTCCTGAAAGAGGAGAAACGCCTGGCTCCAGCGCGTGCTATTCATATCATCACTCAGATATTTAAGAGCCTCGGGGAGGCCCACGAAGTAGGCATCATTCATCGAGACATCAAACCCGACAATGTGATGCTCATCGACCAGTTCGGGGAGCCCGATTTTGTAAAAGTGCTCGACTTCGGAATCTCTCGAACCCTCGAGGGCAGTGGCGCAAGCACGAAAGGGGCGATCGGGACCCCCAAGTATATGGCCCCCGAGCAATGGCGCGGGGAGCGTCTAGATGCGCGCGCAGATATCTATGCATGCGGTGGTGTTCTCTACCGGATGCTGACCGGCAAAGAGGCCTTCAAGGTCGAGGGGAAAGGATCCCAGCAAATCGTGGGCTACATGACAGCCCACCTCAACACCCCTCCACGCCCCATGGATGTCGACATCCCGGAGTCACTCGCGCGACTCACGATGGATATGCTGGCTAAATCCGCCGACGCGCGACCTCAAGATGCTCAAGACATGCTGGAGCGACTGAGAGCGCTCACAAAAGAAGGAGAGCTCAGCAATAGCCTCTCACCTCAGAAGGAGACCAGCGAAGCCCTCCACGGAGTCAACGAACTCCCGACCTTCACGCCCGCTCAAATTGCCGAAAAGGAGCGCAAGGAGGAAGCGCAAAGTAGGGAGCCAGCCAACGCTTCAGCCACCGGTCTTTTGGGCCTCATGGCGCCAGAGCGCACCTCATCGCGCCAAAGACTCGTCCTCGCGTCCACGGGGTGCCTTCTCATCGCTGCTCTCGCGCTATTCTCAATGCGCGCACCTGCTCCAGCACCTCCAAAGGCAGCAGGGACACCCCAGATGCTCCTCAAGGAGAGCAGAGAAAGCGAGCAGACCTCTAAGACCCAGAGGGCAAAAAGGGCCAAAGCCAGCCCCGCTCAAGCAAGCGCAAGGAGGACGCTCGAAATCAACACTGAGCCCACGAAGGTCACGCTCCTCAACGCAGCAGGGGAGGTCTTAGGGGAGACCCCACTGACGCTCTCTAAAGAGGCTGACCCCCTATCCAAGCGCGTCCTCTTTCCAGGGGGTAAAGAGGCTGAGATTGAGGAGGTCAAGCTCGCTCACCCTGGCTTCATCTCTCGATCTATCGAACTGAATTTCCTCCCCGAAGCGGGCTCTCACGTGCTGCGCTCCACAAGCCTTAAAGCGCTCCCTCGCGTGCGCGTCAGTTCAAATGTCAGCCCAGCCGAGGTCTCCTTAGAGGGTCAAAAAGAGCCTCTCGGTCAGACTCCCTTTACGTGGCTGGTGCCAGAAGAGGTTATCAACACGCTTGCGGCCAAGAAGGCAGTGACCCTTCGTTTCAAGGCAGAGGGAAGGCTTGAAAGCCTCTCTCTTGTTGATGAACACCTCGAGGGTCTCTTGGCTATCCACGCGACCTTTCAGAAGCCTACGAAAAAGAAACGCGCTCGCAGTTCATCCAAGGTGAAGGCAAAGAAAAAGGGCCGCTCGAAAGCCTCCAAAAAGGAGCAAAAAACGAAGGCTAAATCCTGGGGCTGGTAGGCCGCATTTAGCGCGCAAGCACCAGCTCAAGATGCGCCTTTGTACCAGCACCGGGAGCGCTCGTAAGCCACAGGCGCCCCCCACAGAGTTCGAGTGCTTTTCGAGCCATCGTGAGCCCGACACCGACGCCCTCACTGCGGCGCCTATCGAGGCGGGTAAAGAGCTCGAAGACGCTCTCTAGGGCATGTTCAGGGATGCCCATACCAGCGTCCTGAAAGGTCAAGACACAGCGATCATCATCTGAGTGCTCCACCCCGATGACGAGGCTGACTGGCCCTGACTCCGTAAAACGCACAGCGTTATCGAGCAGGGCATCCAAAGCGAGGCTCAAGAGTCCTTCATCAGCCTCTACCTCAGGGATATCCTTGGAGACTTGGAAACGTGGAAATCGCTCGGTGTAATTTCGAATCGCCGACGCAGAGAGTTGATCAATGAGCGCGGATAAATCGACCCTCTTTATCCGCGGACGCTCACCCCCTAAGCGGGTGAAGGCAGTCAGGGCGCTTATCATCTTCGCTAGGCGGTCCGCTTCGTTCTCGATGCGAGTGGCGTATGCGCCAACCTCAGGGAAGACCCGCACGCCTGACTGCTCCATCAAGAGCCCTGAAAGGCCGATAATGCCTTGCAAAGGACCTTTTAGGTCATGGCTGACTGCGTGAACAAAGGCCTCGTGATCTGCCTCAGTTCGACGCACCCGCCCATCAAGATCTTCCAAACGGCGACGCACACTTAGTGCGCTCTGAAAGGCCACGGCTGCCGCTGAGGGATCCCAGAGCGGCAACACGCTATAGGAAGAGGCCTCTACGGCCTCCTCAGGGCTTTCACAGGCGACGCTTAATAGCACCCCTTCAAAGGAGCTCACTTGCTCCAAATCACTGAGCTTAAACACAACTAAAGGCCAGGATGAGGCATCCATCTCTGCAGCCAAGGCCTCAACGTCGGCCAGGGCCACAATGTCGACCTCTCCTTGATAAGCTGGAACCTGGATATCGCCGAACACGACCACTTTGGGTCGGCAAAGGTCAGGGGCCATAACGTATTCCTCCAGGAGGCTCTATCGCCTTGGGGCCAGCTGGGTAATGTGCTGCCGAGCTGAATATGGGATCTCTGAATCGAGCCGCTCCGCGCTCAACATAGAGCCCCAAAAGGCTTAGTGAAGGCTTCGCTAGCCTCGTCGCCAACATGTCTTGACCATCGATGCGGACGACCAAAACACCGCGCTCAACAGAAAGCTTAAGTGATGACCACGATGACGTGGGGAGAGCAAAGGGACGTGACACGAGCGTCTTGACCTCATCAGCGCTCTTAACCTCCCTCACGGAGACCTGCTGCCCATCAAAGGAGAGGATGGTGTGATAGGGATACCCACCCACATGGTGCCTGCCTAAAACCAGCCCCAAGCGCGAGCCGGAGGAGGCATGAAGATCAAGGTCGACTTGGTAATTGCGGCTCAGTGGAAGGGGCGTCGTCAGATAGCTCCAAGCGTGCTCACTTTGACCAAGGATCTGCCCCCCCTCAGACCACCATCTGCCGCCATCATGCGCAGTCCAATGCTCAATCTTGCCGCGGGGCGCGAGAGGGCGCACCTCTCGTCGTTGGCTTCCAAGGCGCCGCACGCGGCGATGGAAGCGGTGCTCAAGGGCACGAAGGTCAGCACCAAAAACGTCTCGAAAGGCGATGAGGCCATCGTCACCTGCCCGGAGTTTCGCGATCCAACGTGGCACACGCCGGCGTAGGTCTGGCTCGCTGAGCAAGAGGTCAACCAAGCCCCATGAGGTCGCGTACCATAAGTCCATATCTTTGCCGGTAAAGGAGCGGGAACGGGCCTTGAGTAGCGCGCTCAATGAGATCGTCTGGTGAGACTCAATCGCGGAGACCAAGGTGGCAATACGAGCGAGATGAGGTGCACCAAACTTCAGCCCTTCCGGCACCACCTCGAAAGAGGACACATACTCTGCGAAGCCCTCATCAAACCAAACTGGCCAACCTGGACGCGCATAACGTTGATGGGTCGGGTCGTCGAAGACATCTCCGAGCGCCGCGTGAGCGATCTCGTGAAACTGAAGTTGGAGGGGGTTTGCACGACGGTGAGAGACAACGCGACGCGCATGTCCATCGTAATATCCTCCATTGTGTCCGAGCCCCGGCGCGTGCTGACGGACATGAGCGTGATAATCACCCGCGTCTTCGTAGAGAAGAACACCAATCGGTGCATCACTTAGCCCAATGCCGGTGACAGAGGGCACGAGCACGTTGAGCACGCTGTGGAAGGTCTCAAGATGCCCGATCAGGATCTTGCGCGTCTGGGCGTCACAAGCAGCGCTCACGATAAAGTGATCACTGCGCTCAGTAATCATGCTCGGAGAAAGGGCATGACTCGGCGTCTGCAGCGAAAAGATGGCCGTCAGGCTAAACACTAGGGCTGGGATTAAGTGGCGCACGGCCCGAAGTATCCGGCCAGCTGAGAGGACCGGCAACAATCTGCAGACGCTTTTGCATCGGTCGGGCGCTTTACAGGTGCCCCTGCGCTGAGGCATACGAGCAACCATGCCAGATATCATCATGAACATGGTCGGGTTGAAGAAGGTACTGCCGAACGGCAAAGAACTCTTCAACGGTATTCACTTAAGCTTCTTTGACGGCGCCAAGATCGGTGTGGTCGGCCTCAATGGCGTCGGTAAGTCGACGCTTTTGCGGATCGTCGCCGGGGTCGACAAGGACTTCTTGGGTGATCTCATCATCAAAGATGGCGTGAGCGTCGGTTATCTGCCGCAGGAGCCTCAGCTTGATCCAACGCGCGACGTCAAAGGCAACGTCGAGCTTGGACTCGGTGAAATAGCCGCCGTCATGGCGCGCTATGAGGCTATTAATGCCGCGTTCGCTGAGCCCATGGATGACGATGAGATGACGCGGCTCATCGAAGAGCAGGCGCGTGTTCAAGACCAAATCGAGGCCGCAGATGCCTGGGACCTCGACAGCAAAGTTGAGCTCGCCATGGAGGCCTTACGTTGTCCTCCGGGCAGCGCCTCCGTTGAGCACCTTTCAGGCGGTGAAAAGCGTCGCGTCGCGCTCACCAAGATTTTGCTTGAGAAGCCAGATATTCTTCTCTTGGACGAGCCCACCAACCACCTTGACGCCGAGTCAGTCGCGTGGCTTGAGCGTCACCTACGCGAGTACGAGGGCACGGTCCTCATCGTGACACATGACCGCTACTTCTTGGACAATGTGACCAAGTGGATCCTTGAGATCGACCGCGGTAAAGGCATCCCCTACGAGGGCGCCTACTCAGACTGGCTTGAGCAAAAACATAAGCGCCTCGCGCAAGAGGAGAAGACACAGTCGAACCGACAACGCGCCTTGGCCAAAGAGCTCGAATGGGTGCGCATGGGCCAAAAAGCACGCCAAGCCAAAGGTAAGGCGCGCCTGGCAGCCTATGACCGCTTGGTCGATGAAGAGCGGAGCAGTGAGGAGCGTCGGGGAGCAGCCCAGATTCAAATCGCCCCCGGGCCGAGGCTCGGGGACATCGTGATCGTCGGCGAAGGCATGCAAAAAGCCTATGGCGACAAGCTCCTCTTCGATGACCTCAACTTCCGCCTGCCCAAGGCTGGAATCGTCGGCATTGTCGGAGCAAACGGCGCGGGTAAAACCACCCTCTTGCGGATGATCGTCGGCGAAGAAACACCAGACAATGGCGCGCTCGTCGTGGGTGAAACCGTCAAAGTCAGCTACGTCAATCAGGGGCGTTCCGATCTCAACGATAACGCGACAGTCTACGAAGAGATTTCGGGCGGAGCCGAGGTCATTCAAATCGGGCCGAGAGAGATCAACGCCCGTGCATACTGCGGGCTCTTCAACTTCCGAGGTCACGAGCAACAAAAGCGTGTCGGCGATCTATCTGGCGGTGAGCGCAACCGCGTACAGCTCGCTAAATTGCTCGTCGAGGGTGGAAACCTCCTCCTTCTAGACGAGCCCACCAATGACCTTGACGTAGAGACCCTTCGCGGACTTGAGGAAGCCATCCAACGCTTCAGTGGCTGCGTCGTTATCGTAAGCCATGATCGCTGGTTCCTCGACCGCCTAGCGACGCACATTCTCGCCTTCGAAGGCGACAGTCAGGTGGTGTGGCACGAAGGGAACTGGCAGAGTTACGAGGCTGATCGCAAGAAGCGCTTGGGCGTCGATGCCGACCAACCGAGGCGCATCAAGTACCGTCCACTGACGCGATAAATCCCAATCAGGAGGGCCAGATGTCCGCTATAGCTCCCTTGCGCGGAAGCGCTGCAATTCCACAAGCACAGAGCGCCCTCGAACCCACACCACTGGATGCTTGTGACCAAGCTGTTGCCCTTTTACAGGCGCACAAAGAGGCTTGGTTAGCCGTGGATATAGCGGAGCGCATTGCCATCCTGAGCGAACTGCGTGAAGGACTCGAAGGGGTCGCGGAAGAGTGGGTGGAGGCCGCATGCGAGGCCAAAGGGATCGAGAGAGGGTCCGGCGGAGAGGGCGAAGAGTGGCTAGGTGGCCCCTTCACAACCATGCGAAACCTCCGCTTGCTCATTCAAGCCCTAAAAGAGATCGCGGACCATGGTCGCCCCTTAGCGCCAGGGCCCGTTCGAACACGAGACAATGGGCAACTCGCCGTCAAAGTCTTCCCCGCAGAGATATGGGACAAGATCTTCTACACGGGCTTCAACGCGGAGATCTGGCTCCAGGAGGGCCCCAACTCGATCAACCTCTCTGAGTTTCAGGCAAGCGCATACCGCAAGAAGAAAGAGGGTAAAGGCGCTGAGGCAAAGGTCGCGCTGGTACTGGGTGCGGGCAATGTGGCCTCGATTGGACCCATGGATGCCCTCTATAAGCTCTTTGTCGAAGACCAAGTCTGTGTCCTGAAGATGAACCCTGTAAACGACTACTTGGGACCCTTTATTGAGCGCGCCTTCAAAGCGCTCGTAAGCCGGGGCTACTTGCAGGTCGTTTACGGTGGTGCCGAGCAAGGCATCCACCTTTGTCAGCATGCAGGCGTCGACGAGATTCACATCACTGGGAGCGACAAAACCCATGACGCGATCGTTTACGGCACAGGTGAAAGCGGTCGAGAGAATAAAGCGAATCGAAGCCCCATCAACACGCGACGCATCACGAGCGAACTGGGCAACGTAAGCCCGGTTATCGTCGTGCCCGGTCCTTGGAGCCAAGGCGACGTTGACTTCCACGGAACCAACCTCGCCTCCATGTTGACCAACAACGCTGGCTTCAACTGCAACGCGACCCGCGTCATCCTGACCCAAGAGAGCTGGGAAAAGAGAGGCGCTCTCCTCCAGCGCATTCGAGACGTATTCAAAGAGGTCAAGCCGCGAAGAGCCTACTATCCAGGTGCGCAAGAGCGCTTTCAGAAGTTCATCGACGCACACCCAGAGGCAGAACAATTTGGTCGTCCTGGAGAGGATGAGCTCCCTTGGACGCTTATCAGTGGCGTATCTCCACAAGAGGATGAGATCTGCGTCAACACCGAAGCCTTCTGCTCGGTGTTCAGCGAGATGCCTGTCAGCGCTAAGTCTACCGTTGAGTACATCCGTGAGGCGGTTCGACTCTGCAATGAAGAGATATGGGGCACCTTAAATGTCTCCATCATCATTCACCCCAAGAGCCTCAAGGACCCTGCGATAGCCGAAGCCTTTGACGAGGCGATCAAAAGCCTGCGCTACGGAGCGGTCGCCGTGAACCACTGGCCGGCGCTCGCCTACGGCATGGTGACGACGACTTGGGGTGGTTATCCAGGGCACGCGCTGCACGACATTCAGAGCGGGCGTGAGGTCGTCCACAACACCTACATGTTTGACCGTGTTGAGAAGACGGTCGTGAAGGGTCCATTCCGTGTCGCTCCAAAGCCGCCCTGGTTTGTGACCAACAAAAACACCGCAGCGATAGCGAGGCGCCTCTTCTATTTCGAAGCTAAACCCAGCTGGCTGAAGGTTCCCGGGATCGCTTTAGCCACGCTCAAGGGCTGAGTAGAGAGGCAAGAGGGGGATGCATGGATAGGGCACCCGTGTTCTACTTCAGCTCATGCATGGACACCTTCGCACACTTCTCATCATCCTTTCCCTTGGAGCCCTCAGCAGCGGATGTGCGCACAGCCTGAGCTGGGTTGAGCCTCTTTCCAACGCTGAAAATAGCGACGAAAGTGGCCTCTATGAGGCTGTAGAGCGCTACTACCAAGCTACTGAAGTCAAGGAGCTTCATCGCGCTGTTGACGATGCGCTTAGCCGCGCTCCTGACCACGCCATGGCTCATGAGATTGCAGCTAGCCTCGCTCACCTTGAAGGTCGCATCGACGACCAAGTGCGCCACCTCATCACTGCGCTTGGCGACACAAGCAACGACGCGTCAGAGCTTCAGCTCAGCACGCTCAAAGAACTCCAATTGAGCGCCCCTGAGCGCCATCAAGCACTTGCCCGTTCACTTCAGCTGATGCGCGCACACCCAAACGCGAGCGTCAGAGGCGCTTCGGCCTCAGCCGCCCTGAGCTTCCTCGGTCAAAGCGCTGACTACCACACCATGGCGAAGCTCCTCGCAAAAGAGATCCCCACCTTGGACATGGCCATGATTGGTACCTGGGACAACGACCAAGGCAAGGGCTTCCAGAGCGTCCACCCGCCTGAAGAGGCGATTGATTTAAACGCGACCTACTCGGGCAGCGTCGTGGACATTCGCTGGAGAAGTGAGGTTCCAAAAACACGCCAGGGCGTCTACGACATGGACGCCCTCTTCAGCCCTAGTGATTGGTCCACGGTGTATGCAACACAGGTGCTTGAGAGTGAAAAAGGGGGCCCAGCAGAGCTCCGCTTGTCGACCAGCAGCCCTTTCAAGGTGTGGCTCAATGGACGCCTCCTCGCGTCCGTCGAAGAGCGCCGGGCGACGAGCGTCTTCGACGCCTACCTCCTCCCGATGACACTCAGGCAAGGGAACAATCGACTCCTTATCAAGCTTGCGCATCGAAAAGGCCACTGGCTCTTCCGCCCTCGCGTCACTGGTCCTGGGGGCCTCATAGATCGCAGCATCAAGATCGCTCCGGAGGCAGAAGGGGTGCGCCTTGATGATGACGAGAGAGATGAGGTGATGGGGGGCGATGCGTTCGTAAGTGAACGAACACGCACACTCAAGGGCC
>Ga0066371_10000093_pt1 | contig 18533 bp, 15 predicted proteins | sample Knorr_S15_td_DCM_FD_71214 | JGI IMG/M metagenome (GOLD analysis project Ga0066371, IMG submission 71214) | Marine microbial communities from Southern Atlantic Ocean transect - Knorr_S15_td_DCM_ad_63m_LV_B | ecosystem: Environmental > Aquatic > Marine > Oceanic | place: Southern Atlantic ocean... | reverse complement strand
CTCTTTACGTCGAGCTTCAGGGTCGAGCTTTTGGAGAGCACGCCCACGCTCACGTTGTTCGTGTCGACTCAGGCGCCTTCTGGGGCGAACTGGGTTCGGCTTGGGCACGAGCTAGATTCCCCCGCTTGAACATCGACCTATGTCGAGGTTGATATCAACGCTCGTATAACCACCAGGGCACATTTCCGCGCATGATTTTGCGCCGAGGGGCAGTGAGTCTGCTGTGCTGCAGATAGGCGCGCATCCATCAATGCTCATGCAAAGCATGCGGTCTCCGGCTTCATTTTTTGAAGCGCAGTCGCCAAGCTCGGTGCAGGGGTAGCCTTCGATGCCATCCCATGTTGATTCGGCACAAATAGTCTTTCCAGCCACGGCGACGCACTTCATGTCGTTAGGGCAGTCTGGTAGCCAGAGATCGCATGTGATTTGAGCCGTATCACAGAAGCTCACGTTGACGGCGCTTGAGAGCTGAATATCGAGGTTGCAGGCTTGCCCCCCTGGGCACTCTTCATCTGCATCACAGATCTGTCGGCATGTATCGAATTCCGCATCAAAGGTTCCAAAACAAGACCACCAAGCGCCGCACTCTCCGGAGTGCTCACAGGCCTCATTGAGTGCTCCTTGTCCGGATGTCACGCATGAAAAGCTCGTGTCGTCGAAGAGTGCACAGTGGCTACCCGGTGGACATCCAAGCTGGCAGAAGGGGTTACAGGTTGAGCCTATGGGTGTGAGAGAGTCACAGTCATCGATGTAGTCCGATGAGTCGACGCGAGAAGGTTGCCCTGGCTCTTCTCCGGGCTGAACTGGATCCGAGCCAGGCGTCTCTCCAACGCAGAGGCACTCTGCGTACTCAGAGAAGGCTTCACAGCCGATAGCATCAAAAGGCTGACACGCCCCGAAGCCACAGCAATGTCCGCATGCGCAGTCAGCGTCTGTGACACAGATCTCGCCTTGCCCGCTTTCTCCCTGCTCGCAGGCGTTGGGGCACATCCCCGGGCTCAATTCGCAGGGGATATCTTCGGGTAACTCTTCAACGTCAGGGCCGGCGTCAACTTCTTGCTGAGCATCGCTCGCGAGAGGAGCTTGAGCGTCCATCTCTGTTTGAGCGATGTTTACGTCTTGTGTCTGAAGGTTGTCTTGGCTTCCTGTGTCTGTATCCGAGCTGCTCTCACCACACGCGAGTGTGAGCGTGGCGAGTGAGAAGACAATGAAGAGACGCATCTGGTGACTCCTTAGGTCCTTATCCGCGAGCACCTTAGCGGATTAATCGGTCTTCGGGCGAGCAGAGTGACTCAGGGTCCGAAGGTTCTGGGTACCATCTTAGCAAGAGAGGCGAATAGACGCTCGAACAGAAGACACGATCAATGTGCTCTTGAGCTTTAGATACATAAAAAATGCTCAAGATCTCTCTCTAGAGCACCGAAGTGGTGAAGGTGGCGACCTTCTTCTCCCGAGTTGTCGACCACAGGGCGATTTAAGTATGACCTTTCCCTTCACCAATCAATCGGATCATGAAGTGTGGCTCGTTCTCGATGGTCGACGCAGCTTGGCTCGCCTTCGCGCTGCAGGTCCTTCGTGGATGCACGTCTTTGTCGAGGGTGAGCAACCAGAGTGCTCCAGCGTCGCTTTTACCTTTGTCCTACGAGGCGTCGGAGGCGGCGTGATTGATGGCTTAAGCCATGTGATGTCGAGCGTTGAGCGCGACGGACGACGTGTGCTGCATTTGCGCATCATTGAGTTGAGCACAGGAGCGAGCCCAACGCTCTTGGAGCGTTTTGCACAAGATGTCCTTAACGACGCCCCCTCCAATCCATTAGTCGCGCATGCAAAAGGAAAGTCGGGTCGAAGAGAGGCGAAGCTTCTTGGTGCGCGTCACGAAGACTATCGACGTGTCCCCTCACTTGTAGAGAGCAGCGCCCTTGCCGACTCCCTCGTCGTATCCAAATCGGTGCTTTGGCGTCTAGGGAACACGACCTGTGATGCGCATTTGGTCCGTTCGTCGCTCTCGGGTCGCCGACTTTTGATTCGCTTAGAGGGGCCTTTGCCTCTTGCTTGGGAGGGCGTCAAAATCGAGCTGGATGTCGGTGGAATGGGAGAGCCAAGGCCGATTCAGCTGGTCGCGATGGTCTTGGGCACCGTGCCGACCAATGAGCCGGGAGTCCACCACGTGGTCGTCCGCCTTCTGCGTTGGTCGCGAGACTCGGACAGGGTGGTCTGGCTTCGTTGGCTTGCTCATCAGCAACGACTCGATACCACGATGTCACCTCTCGACGAGGTCGGCCTAACGCGGACTATTCATCCGATTCGACCCTCACTTCCCTCTACTTGAAGGACACTGAGAGTTCACCGAGGTGTTGATAGCGCGCGCGTATCGTGTCTCCTGGCTTCACGAGAATCGCGCGAGTGATACCGCCTGTCAGAATGAGGGTCCCTGCGGGGATCTCTGCGCCGCGCTTAGCGAGCATATTCGCGAGCGTCGCGACGCTCAGTGCTGGATCTCCTAGCACCGCAGCGCCGGCTCCAGTCTCCACGACTTCGCCGTTGCGATCCACTACGACGCCGATGGTCTTCAGGTCATAGTCACGGGGTGAGACGGGGCGCCCGCCCGTAACAAATCGACACGCAGATGTGTTGTCTGCGATCACGCTTGGCAGATCAAAGCGAAAGTTCTCATAGCGGCTGTCGATCACTTCAAGGGCTGGGATGACGAAGTCTGTGGCTTTCAGGACATCGCCGACATGACATCCCGGACCTTTCAGCGGAGCTTTCGTTACAAAGGCGACCTCAGCCTCCACCTTCGGGTGGATCAAGGTGCTCGTGTCGATGCTCTCACCGTCACCCACGACTGCATCGTCTGTAAGGAAGCCACAGATGGGGTCTTTGACACCCATCTGCTCCATCTTCGCGCGAGAGGTTAGTCCCATCTTTAGGCCAGCGAGCTGACGCCCTGAGTTGAGGTGTTTCGCTCTCAGGCTGTCTTGAATCGCATAGGCGTCATCCCAAGTGATGTCTGGATGGGCATCTGTGATTTTGACGACGGGAGTAGCGTCGCGTGCCGCTTCGAAGAGCAGTTGCGCCAACGCATCGATTGTTTGAGGTGAAATGGGCATCAGGCTTCTCCCTTTTGAGCACGAGCCATATCAAGTGCGACGTCTTCGATCATGTCTTCTTGTCCTCCAACTGTCTTCCGTCTGCCTAGCTCAACCAAGATATCTCTTGGTGAGACGCCATAGCGAGCTCCTGCTCTTTGAGCGAAGAGGAGAAAGGAGGAGTACACACCTGCGTAGCCGAGCACGAGGGATTCTCTGTCGACTCGGACAGGTTTCTCAGTAAGGGGAACAACCAGGTCTTCAGCGAGATCCATCATCGCGTAGAGGTTGATGTTATGCGCTGCTTGCATGCGATCAAGAACGGCGACCAGCACCTCTGTGGGCGTGTTCCCTGCGCCTGCGCCGAGCCCTGCGGCAGAGCCGTCAATACGCTTGGCTCCGGCGTCGATAGCCGCCAACGAGTTGGCGATTCCCATCCCTAGATTATGGTGGCCGTGAAATCCAATCTCGACATCTTCAGGTAGGTTCTCACGCAGATGTGTGATGCGGATCCGAACATCCTCCGGGAGCATATAGCCTGCAGAGTCAGTGCAGTACACACAGTGAGCGCCATAGTCGACCATCAGCTTGGCCTGCACCAAGAGTTCTTCAGGCGTGACCATGTGGGCCATCATCAGAAAGCCCACGGTGTCCAAGCCGAGCTCACGCCCGAGTTGGATATGCTGCTTTGATATGTCGGCTTCGGTGCAGTGTGTTGCGACACGAATGGTGTGGATGCCGCAATCAACAGCCATCCTTAGTTCGTCCACAGTGCCGATCCCCGGCAAGAGGAGCGCGGATATCTTTGCTTGGGTCATTTTCGCTATGACCGCTCTGAGATAGTCCTCTTCACTGTGCTTAGAAAAGCCATAGTTGATGCTGGATCCACCGAGGCCATCTCCATGCGAGACCTCGATGAGGGGAACTCCAGCACTGTCTAGGGCGCATGCGACTTCAACCATCTCTTCAATGCCGAACTGGTGCTGTCGTGCGTGCATACCATCACGCAGACTCATCTCGTGGATCGTCACCGGGCGATTCTTGAGGTTCATGCCTTCTCTCCAGCTCTTGAGCCATCGGTGGCGTTCACTGAGAGAAACTCCTGCGCAAAGAGTTCACTTGTTCGAAGAGCCGCGGCGGTCATGATGTCGAGGTTACCTGCATATTTCGGCAGATAATCTCCGAGTCCTTCGATCTCGAGAAAGACAGAGACGCGATGCCCATCGAAGATAGGGCCGTTTTTGATTCGGCATCCAGGGACGTAGCGCTGAACTTCTTCGAGCATCGCTTGAAGCGAGGCTTTAATCGCCTCTTGGTCGGGCTCCTCTCGCGTCAGGCAATGAACCGTATCACGCATGATGATCGGTGGTTCGGCTGGGTTGATGACGATGATGGCTTTGCCCTGCGCTGCGCCACCGACGCGTTCAATGCCTGCGGCGGTTGTTCGAGTAAACTCGTCGATGTTGTTGCGTGTACCGGGTCCGATTGAGCGCGACGAGACAGTCGCGACGATCTCTCCATAAGCGACCTCTTGAACGCGGCTGACCGCGGCAACGAAGGGGATTGTTGCTTGGCCTCCGCAGGTCACCATGTTGACGTTCATTGCCTTAGAGCCGACGTGCTCTTTCAGGTTAACCGATGGAACACAGGGGGGGCCGATAGCTGCCGGTGTGAGGTCGATGACGAGGACACCTGCTTCGTTGAGCTTCCGTGCGTGCTCGGCATGGCAATAGGCGCTGGTTGCGTCAAAGGCGATCTTGATGTCATCAGCTTGAATGTGGGGCATCAAACCATCAATGCCCTCACTCGTGGTCTTGATGCCCAACTTGCGGGCATGCGCGAGTCCATCAGACTCTGGGTCTATCCCCACAGACCAAAGGGGAGATATCCACTCACTCCTGAGGGCTTTGTAAGCTAGGTCGGTCCCGATGTTTCCGGGGCCTATGATTGCTGCGTTAATCTTCATAATGTGTCTCAGCTAAAGCGTACCGAAGCCGTACCGATGCCTCCGATGGCTAGGGTCATGTAGTCTCCGGCCTGCACAGGCTCAAGTGGTACGAGCGATCCGCTTAGTATGATCTCCCCTGCTTTTAAAGCGACCCCATATCGCCCTAAGGTATTGGCGAGCCAAGCGACGCAGTTGAGTGGAGATCCGAGCGCAGCGGCCCCTGCGCCGGTCGACAAGAGCTGCCCGTTTTTGTGGAGAACCATGCCACAGGTGGTGAGGTCTACTGAGCGAGGGTTTACCGCTTGGTCACCGAGAACAAGGAGGCCGCAGGATGCATTGTCGGCCACGGTGTCCTCGATTTTGATGTTCCAGTTCTCTATTCGAGAGTCGACGATTTCGAAGCAAGGCATGACGCAGTCCGTTGCTTGGAGGACTTGGGCGATGCTGACGCCTGGACCCATCAAGTCGCGCTTAAGGATGAAGGCGATTTCGCCCTCAGCACGGGGTTGAATGAGGGTTGAAGAGATCGGCACGGAGTCTTCATTGGTGTAGACCATTGCGTCGGTCAGGTAGCCGAAATCAGGCTGGTGGACCTTCAGCATGTTCTGAACGGCTTTGCTCGTCACGCCGATCTTTTTGCCGACAAGATGTTCACCTGCATCGAGGCGCTTCTTTAATATCTTCTCGGAGATCGCATAGGCTGCTTCAAGGGTCAGGTCTGGCTCACGTTCGCTGAGTGCTTGGATGCTTCGCCTTTGGCGCAGTGCGCCATAGAGTTCATCAGCCAATCGCGTCAAGCTCGTGTCGTTCATCGTCGACTCCCTGCTGTGTTGAGACCTACATAACACGCTTGCTCTATCAGTCGAGACAGGACTGAGCTAGCCAGCAGGCGCAGTCGACCTAGCTTCTGAGGGGCCGTAAAGCAGCCTCAAGAGCGCAGGTAGGATGATTAGGTCGACAAGAAGCGCCATGGTGATGGCGAGGCCCAGGAGCAGCCCGAAGCGAATGATGGGCGCGATGCTTCCAGCGATGAAGGTCATGTAGCCGAAGAAGAGGATGAGGCTGGTGCTTACGACCGCTTTTCCAGCGTCCAGTCGTGCGTGGTCGAGGGCTACTTCGATGCTCTCTCCGCGTGCCAAATGGACTCGAATGTGATGAAGGATGTGAATCGTGTCGTCTACGGCGATGCCGATGACGATAGACCCGATCAGCAGGTTATTTAGGTCCACAGGGATGCTGAAGGCTGACATGAAGCCCATCACAAAGAGAATGGGTACGAGGTTGGGGACCATCGCCACGAGGCCAAGAGAGATGCCGCCAAGGAAGAGCACCATCAGCATGGTGATGATGATGAGCGCGACTCCAAAACTTCGGAGCAGATCACTTATCAAAGAGGTGACGACGCTGAAAAACAGCGGCACTGCGCCCGTGATCCTGGCCTCAAGCACCTCATCTCCAAGCGGACTGAGATGTTCCTCAATACCCACCTTGATGTAGTCCATAAGCGGCTCATACGCTGAGGCTTCACGCCATCCAACTTGGATAGACATCATGGTCGTCTTGAGGTCGATGGTTGCGAGGCGCCTCAGCTGAGAGGGCCCAGCATTTTCAAAGAGGAAGAGCATGTCGGAGGTTGCACGCTGTGTGTCGGGCAGGCGCAAGTCATCGCTTGCTCCTCCTTTCATGGCTCGATGGGTCTCCTTTACAACGTTGAGGAGGCTGGACACGGGTCCGACTAGTCTGGTTCCGTCCGGGTCCTCGTAGGCCTTCATGTAGGCTTCGAAGTCTTCGAGTGCTTTAAGCACTTTGCGATCTTTGAAGCCTCTCTCACCAGGCGCTCGCAGCAGTATTTGAAGGCTGCTGCACCCGCCGTGGTGTTTGTCCAACACGAGCGCAGCTTGTTTGACGGGGGTGTCGTCGTCGAACCAGCCCATCGGGTCGTGGGCTACCTTGAGCGAGGGGATAAGGCTAGAGGCGACTAGGACACAAATGAGCCCCCCTGAGAGCACACGCAAGATTGGCAGGTGGACACGTTTGGTCGAGCCAATGGGAGGCGCGGAGCGGTCAAAACACCATCGAATAGCTCGATCGATACGATCGGGCTTCTTAGGAGAGTGTTCTCTTGATGTCGAGGTCGCGAAGTTTGATTTCCGACTCCAGTAGAGCATCACAGGTAGCACTGTAAACGTGCTTATCATGGCCATCATCACGCCTACGGCGCCTGCGATGCCGAGCTGGCGAATGGCGATAACGGACGCAAAGTTAAAGCTCAGCAGACCGACCGTTGTGGTGAGCGTCGTATAGAGGATCGGCATGCCAGTCCTGGCAATGGCCCTGATGATGGCTTCTTCAGCCTCAGTGCCCCCCTCGCGCTCGCTCTTGAAGACGCTGAGGAGGTGAATGGAGTCGCCGACACCGACAACAAAGATAAAGGCTGGGAGCATGCTGCTGAGGAGGCCTACCGGCATGCCTGCGACCGCCATGAAGCCGATGGTCCAAGCGACCGCCAGATTGACGACGATGATAGGAGCAGCGACGCCAACGACATGGCGGAATAGCCAGACGAGGATGAAGAGCATGACAAGGGTGGCCAGGACCAGGAGGACAACCATGTCGCGCATCATCAACCAGTTGAAGGTTGCGTCGATGGCCGGTCCACCCCCGATGGCCAAGTCAAAACCCTCGCTTCGGTGCTCGTCCAGAAGCGCTAGTGCAGCGCGATGAAAGCGATCGGAGTCCTCGTCGGCCATGAATTGGGTGCGGATAGCGAGGGTCGTATGCTGACCTTTTGCGTCTACTATTTGAGGGACCAACGAGGGTTCAGAGAGGACGGACTTTTTCCACTCGGCCATGGTCTCTTCAGTAGGCATTGGAGTCATCCAATCGCTTACATTGAGCGTATCGCCTTCCATCCACGTTCTGCGTGCACTCAAGAGTGAGAGAACCTCGTCTACCGCTGTTCCACCACCTAGCTCGTCCCAGGTCTCACTCTCTCCGTCTTCGAAATCTCCGAAGCCTTCAAAGTCATCAGACTCCCCGAAATCATCCTCTGCAGAAGCGTCCCCCTTTTTCCCTTCTTGTTTTTTTGTGCCTGCGCCACCACCTCGCCTCGCGTGGCGATCAGAGAGACGTTCGCCGATCGTTTTAAGCGGTGGATTAAGGTTGGTGAGGTCTTCATGAAGGGCCTGGAGTCGCTTAATGAAGGGGGTCGTGAAGACATCGCCAGAGGCGACGACGATAAAGAGGTCGTTTTGCCCAAAAGCGTCTCGGAGTTCCTCTAAAACCTCTACGCTCTCGGCGCCCTCTGGGATGAAGAGCTCGACCGAATTATCTACCCTGAGACGTTCAAGGGCGGCCCATGTCATCCAAGCACTTAGGGCTATCGCGAGCACCAGCACGACCAAGTGGTATCGAAGGACTAGGCGACCCCAGCGTCGAAATAAGGAGCTCTCTCCTCCACTTGTCGTTTCTTTCAGCGCTTTATCCATCAAAAGCGAGATTAGGGAGCTTCAGGCTCAAGGTCACGCGTTTTCGAAGCCTTGGCTTTCTCAGTAGGGCAAACGCATCGGGTTGCGCTTGTGTGCAAAGATGAGCGCTGTCTCGACATGCTTTACCTCTGCCGCGCATGTGATGCCCTCTGTGACGACTTCTCGTAGGTGATCAGGATCGCGAACAGCGACGTGGATGAGGAAGTCGTCCGCGCCGCTCATGTCGTAAAATGCGACGACCTCGGCGAGAGACTCAAGTCGTTCTGTCATCGTAGCGAAGGCTTCCCGCGTTTGAGTGGAGAGCCTCACCGTGATCATCGCTTCGAGTCCCACACCGAGGGCGTCTGGGGAGACCTCGGCATGGACCCCTCGGATAACGCCTTCGTCTATGAGACGACGGACGCGACCCAAGCATGTCGACGGAGCAAGACCCACCGAGGCGGCTAACTCTTTGTTCGATGTCCGACCATCCTTCTGGAGAAGGGCCAAAAGATCGAAGTCGATTCGGTCTAGAGCACGAGGCATGTGAATTATTAGAATTCAATTCGATTTAAATATCAAGTGTTCGATTTTAATATCGATATATGACTTTTGTTCGAAACATTGTTTTATCTGAGCCTCGTCGGGTTAGGGACCTCGGGTCTGAGCTCGTGCGCGCCATGCATAGCTACGGTGCGCCGGTTCATCGCTTGGAGGCGACCTATGCCGACTTGTGCAAGAGCCAGGGTGTAAATGGTTTACTTCTAGCTGAACCGACCTCCCTAATCGCCCTCGTTGAGCAAGGAGGAGAGCAGCAGAGCCGTGTCAGTCGTATGGCGCCTTCGGGCTTCGATTTGGGTCGTTGGGCTTCTGTTGAAGAGATCGCTGACAAGACAGCTCGCGGAGTGGTGGACTTTGATGAAGCTCTCCAGTCGCTTGAGACCGTAAAGTTGAGGCCCAGCCCTTACTCAAGCTGGAACCTCCTCGCCGCGCATGCCTTGGTTGCCGCGACCGCTGTGAGCTTCCTTGGTGGAGGTCTCAATGAGCTCATCGTCTCGACCCTCATCGGTGCCTGCGTAGGTCTTATGTCCGAATGGGTTCGACGCTCACCAGCTTTGGAAGGTGTTTTTGAGGCTGGAGCCGGTTTTGTAGCCGGGCTTTTGGCTGCGAGCCTTCTCCCAAAACTTGGACCTGGTTCGGTCGCCGTCGCAACAACCGCGGGGCTGATTGGCTTGGTTCCAGGCTTCACCCTCACTTTGGCCATGACTGAGGTTGCGACGCATCACCTTGCCAGCGGCACAGCGCGTCTGGCCTCGGCGATAGGGACCTTTTTAGCCTTAGGATTTGGTGTTGCCATCGGGGGTCGTGTGGGTGCGGCGTGGAGCGCCTCAATCCCGCTCGATGTTTGCGCGGGATTGCCGGACACGTGGCGTTGGCTTTCGCTACTTGTTGGTGGTTGCGCTCTGGGGATCATCTTCGGTGCATCACGTCGTGATCTTAAATGGGCGCTTTGGGGTGCGTGTGTGGCTGATTGTGGCGCCCGATTGGGTGACCTGTGGCTTGGTCCGGAAGGTGCTGCGCTCTTGGGGGCCTTAGCAGTCGGTTTGGCAGCGAACGTGTTTGCGCGTGTTAACAAACGGCCCGCCGCGTTGATTGAGGTGCCGGGTATCATGGTCTTGGTCCCAGGCAGCGTTGGCCTGCGGAGCCTCACGGCTCTTCTTTCACACGATGTAATAACGGGCATAGAGGTGGGCGTGTCCATGATGATGACCGCCGCTGCCCTCGTTGTCGGAGTTCTCTTAGCGAACGTATTAGTGCCTCCCCGTGGGCGTATTTAGAGTGTGCGTCTTGCGCTATGATTGAGTGCGCATGAGTCCTGTGTTGCGAGCCTTGTCCTCAGTATGTTCTGGTGCCTTCCGGAGGTGTCGGTGCTTGTTGCAGCGTTAATCGGCTTTCTATTCGGCTTTGTGGGTTCTATGCCCATCGCTGGACCTGTAAGTGCTTTGATTTTTACCAGGGCCCTTCAAGGACGGGGTCGAGAGGGGCTTCACATTGCTCTAGGAGCTGGCGTCGCTGAGACAGCGTATGCGGCTTTATCCTTTTGGGGCTTTGCGGCGCTTTTGGAGCGCTATCTATGGCTAGAGACGCTCTCCAACGCGGCGGCAGCAATCATCTTGCTTGCGCTCGCAGTTCTCTTTATCCGTTATCGTGGCGCTTCGCTCACTGATGACTCTCCCAGCTCTAGTTCGAGCATCAAGGGCTTCATAGCAGGCTTCACTATCATCGCCTTGAACCCCACTTTGCTTGCGACTTGGACGGCCGCATCGGCGACACTTCTTTCTTCTGGCTTGGTTAGTCTGGGCCCTTCTGACGCCATTCCTTTTGGTGTGGGCGCCTTTGTCGGCATCGTCTTATGGTTCGCAACCTTGGTCCGTTTGGTGCTTCATTTTCGTGAGCGTTTCAGTCACGAGGTGCTCTGCCGGGTTATTCGCGGCACTGGATGGTTTCTTCTCTTGGTCGCTGGGTGGTTCGCCTGGCGTCTCTTTGCTTGAGTTGGAGATGGCGACACGCTGCGTCGGTCGAAAAAGATGAAAGTGCCTCAAAATTGGCCGCTCTATCACATCAACCTATAATGATCTCGGTGATGTAGAGAGATTGATGAAAAATTGGACGTCTTAGGAAAGTGCATCTAGTGTTGATGGACTTGCTAGGGGGGGATCACCCGCGTCCAGTCTGGAGGATCTTACGTGAGCAGATATTCGAAAACGACAACGACGGCACCCGCAAAGACCGTCACCCGCGCAGAAGTCGAGAGAGCCCTTCCAAAGGCTGATTTGACTCATGAAGAAGAACTCGTATTACGGATGTCGTACGGTGTTTCTGAGCCGGGTAATGCACCACTTGAGTTTCGTGGGCAGCAAGATGAGCAGCTTGCAACAAAGCTGGCGATGATGGAGGCCGCAGCACTTGGTGCGATGCGCTCACCTGTCGTAGCGCCCATGCCAATCGAAGGGCAGGCCTTGAAGTCAGCCATCGTCGATAGGTTGAAGAACCTCTAAGATGCGATGATAAAGGTATTAAGCTTGAAGAGGGATGCCTTCGTATAAAGGCATCGTTCAAGCACGGCTGAATCTGAAACCCCTGGATGCTGAGCATCCAGGGGTTTTTTTGCTCAACGAGCAAAAGTACACCTGCAAGGCCGCGATGCCTCTTGAACTCTAAGCCATCGAGGCGCGACTAAGCCTCTCTGCTCTCAAGCTTTAGGAGCTTTCATGCTTTGCGGTAGGTGGCGCTGAGGCGTCTACGCACGTTTTGAGTGCGCTCGCGGGCCTTTTCAAGGCCTTCATCGTTGCGGGTACGAAGCTCTTGGTTCCTGGCGGCCACTCTATCTACACGCTGCTCTTGAACCCGATCTAGGACTTCGCCTTTTTCGCTCTTGTTTGTCTTGAATGTCTCAATGCCGCTACGTGAGCGTTCAAGGCTCTTCGTCGACTCGTCCCCGACCACATTTAAGGGGTTCTCACGGACAAACCTGCGCTGCTCTGCGAACTGCATCTGCAGCTCGAAGACCTCTCGCTGGCGTTCCTTTACAGCCGATGCGCGTGACCCCACGTTGGCTTTGAAGTCGCTAGTTTGAGCTTGCTGTGCACTCGAGACGAGGCCAGAGAAAGTGGCCTCTTGGGCGCGCGCGTTGTCGTAGAAGCCCTGACGCGCTCCTCTTCGCACTTGGACCTGCTCGTCGAACTCACGTGCGATGTTTTGCTTTCTAATCGCGTTACGCTCGGTGATGTCTTGCAGGTCTGCGGCCTCAAGCCGTTGCAGCTGCTCGAGGCGTCGAGCTTCGTTGCGGGCCTCGCTCACCTTGACGGCATCAGCGTTTCGACGTTGGCGGACTTCGAACTCGCGACGTCCAATGTCACGCTGCCGATCGATAGAGTCGTCTGCACGAATCGAGGATTTTTCGACGCGTCTCTGAGCGCCGACTTGGTCGTAAAGCACGGAGTCTTTTCGCGCTACGCGACCGCGCTCTTTGCGGGGCTCAACGCTCAAAGCTGCTCGTGCTTCCGGATCGAATGGAGGCTCGCTGTGGAGCGAATTTAGCCGAGCCTCAGCGCCATGGGCAGGCGGGGCAGCAGCTTCGCGTGCCACGCGAGCCTGAAACTGTTCATTGCGCTTTTCAACGTCTTGCGCACGGCGCATTTGGTTTTCTTCGAGCACCGCTGTGCGGTTCGCTAGTGCTCGTTTAATGCGCGCTCGGGTCTCTGTATTGTCTGCGATGTCATCTTCGCTCCGAGGCGTTCCGTCCTCGAAGGTCTCCTCTTCCGGGAACTCAGCCAAAGGAAGGGGCGGCAAGGATGAGGTGTTGAGGGGAACCGCTTCCGAGAAGGATTGGAAGCCTGGCGCGTTAAGGCCACGATACTCAGGCGGGGCGGGCCGGTTCTTGCTCAGAGGTCCATCGTCGGGCAGTTCACTTGGTATGGGTTGCGCTAAAGACTGCCGCAGAATCTGCTCACTGCTCGCCGGGATAGTAGGTCTACCGAGGGTCAGGGGCCCGGGTTCGGAGGGTAAAGTTGGGGAGATCGGGGCGAAGGCTTGCGGCGAATTACTGCCGTTCAGTGGCGTGGGGCGACTTGAGGTCGGCCCTCCGGTACCACCGAACGGCAGCCCCGGAGATGCACCCTTTGCTATCAGCCCTTTAGCGTGCTCGGGAGTGTTGTCTGCCGGAGACGATGGTCGGGTAAGTGACGCCTCCGGTAGCTCCACGGTCACGGGCGGAATGGTTGGTAAGTCCAGGGCCTGACGCAGCTTGTGGGCAGGGCGGTCGGCATCCGGTGCCATCTCAGCCTTTGGCATCACGTAACCAACTTTGGTTCCGTCAGACCAAGAGTTCCTCGCGAAGGCCTCGTTCTGGGCGGAGTTATCCGCCGCGCCCGGAGACCATGTATTCATCCGGAACTGCTTTACGACTGGATTCATCGGTCCGATTTCCATACACACCTCTCGGAGCGTTCGCTGGAAATTCCGCGATCAAGTTCAAGCATTGGCATGCCCCGCGGTTACCGACCAGTTCGCGAAGTACACCTCTAAGTTGCCTAAGAGTGTGCGTGTATTGCCTGTAGATTTGAAGCTTTTGATTCTTTTTCTGTGAAAAAAAGCTTCTTACAAGCTCGCTCGACAGGGCTATATGCCTAAAATAAAAGGCTAAATACAAAGAGGGGCTTGTAAACACAGGTGTGAGATCTTTGCGCTTAAGCTGCCTTTATCTTCAGGACATGAGCCTTTGAAACGCATCAGCGACTTCGTCGCACGAGGAGAAGCGTTCGTCGGGCTTTTTGCTGAGCAGCCTCATGACGATTTGATCGATCTCTGGGTGCAGGCCCTTTGAGCGTTTTGAGGGCAGCTCTGGAGCTTCCGTCACGTGCATCATCAAAAGGGGCATCATCTCAGCGTGCTGGAAGACCATCGTTCCGGTGAACATGCGATAGGCCATGGAGCCTACGGCGTATTGGTCGCTGGCTTGCGAGACTGGACACGAGCCGTCAATTTGCTCTGGCGCCATGTAGCCAGGTGTTCCGAGGATCGTTCCAGTCAGCGTCATGCCCTCCGCGGTTGTCTGTTTGGCGATACCAAAGTCCATCACCTTCACGGTTCCATCATCTGTGACGAAGAGGTTGTCAGGTTTGATATCCCGATGAACGAAGTGATTTTGGTGTGCCTCGTGGAGGCCGCGACAGGCCTGGATCAAGAGGTTGAGAGACTCATTGAACGAGAGCGGTTCCTGGATGCGCTCTTGAAGGGTCTGGCCTCTCAATAGTTCCATTGTCAGGTATCGGTGTCCGGCGAAGCTGCCGATATCGAAGATTTTGATGATGTTGCGATGAGAGAGTTTTCGACACGCTTTGATTTCAAGCTTCATGCGCTCAGCCATCGTGTCGTTTCGGCTGATCATCAGGTGAAAGACCTTCATGGCGATTTCATCACCGAGGTCTTTGTCTAGAGCTTTAAATACCGATGCTGTTGCGCCGTCTCCGAGGTGTGCTTGGACCTCATAACGTCCATCGATGATCATCCCTGGTTTGATGATCTGCTGAGCTTCGTCAGTATGTGTTGGGCTGGCAACTTGATCTTCAGGCGCTCCGTAGGCCGTAGATGCCAGACTCTCTCGGGTCACAGGGCGCTCATTCGGCTGGAGCTCTGGCTCTTGAGCTGCGGGCATGCCGGGCATTTGAAAATGAACCGCTGGCCCCTTTTCTGCACGCTGCCTACTTGGGCGATTTTGGGCAGGCAGGGCCTGTCGATTAGAGGGGGGGGGCGCCGCGGGAGCAGGGCTTGAAACCTTGGCTTGACTAGGCGTTTGCCCACCACTTCCCGTGAGTCGTCTGAGCCTTTCACTTACATCAGCGTGTCCTGGGCGATGAGCATGGACTCGCTTGAAGAGTTCTGCGGCTCGCTTACTTTGGTTGTTTTCCTCAAGGAGACGGGCCCAGAGGTAAAGTGCCTGAAGCTCGGCGAGGTTGAGTGGAGCGCCACGGTTCCAGGTGTTGAGGCGCTCTTCAAGGAGGTTTGGATCGAGTTTGTGGTCGTGAGCCATCTGGATGAGTGAGCAGCAGGCCTGTCGGAAGTGCGGACTCGATGGAGGAATGCGCTGTAAGCTAGCCATCGCGCCTGGGATATCTTGCCCGTCCAGTTGGCAGCGTGCGGCCTCAAGCCAGAGCTTTCTGTCGAGTAAGAGGCCAACAGCCTCTTTTCTTGAGCCCTGAGCCCAAAGCGCTCTTGCTGCTTCGACAGGTTCATCGGCGAGGTGAAAGAGGCGTATGGCGTTTTGATGCTGACCAGCACCAACGAGTTCGCGTGCCCGAATGCGCGCTGCGTCTGCTAGCGTCATGGTGGGTTTATCAGGTCGATGTGTGCTCTTTATGAGCGCTTCAGCTGCCTTCTGGTCATCGACCTCCAGGAGGGTCCCAACCACGCTCTCTCTTGCCCCGAGAGCGAGCACGATGGTGGAAGCGTCAGTCATGCGCTCCGCTCGAGCGAAGCACACAGCCGCCTTGAGAGCTGCGCTCTTTCGAGCGCCTGTGAGGGTGCCCACCATGTTGGGGTCGAGCCTCAGAGCTTTGAGGAGCAGGTCTCCAGCCTCTCCGAAGCGTCCGATGTTGGCCAAAAGACGCGAAGCGTCCATGGCGTAGCCTGCGTGAATATATGCTTTGATGGCACCGATGTGGTCACCAGCTCGCTCTAGATTGCGAGCCTGTGCGAGCGCTTTTTGGCGATCTGGACCAGACAAGTACGGGCTCCCTAGGAGGCAATCCAAGTCGGTAGACAAGGATAAGCAGCCACCTCTTGAGGTGATGAAAGCTTGAGAGGGCTTATATCTTCAGGCTTAAATTGATGATGCCTGTCTCGCTCGGAGGCAGTCAAGATGATGAGTTGTCCTTTGCCGAGACAAAGGTCCGTGTGAAGACGATTGTGTCCTCTTCAGAAAGATCCGCTTGGTAGGTAAAGCGCTCGAGGTCAAACTCAACGAGCCGGGCTGGGTTTTCGATTCGCTCTTGGATAATCCAACGCGCCATGAGACCTCGGGCACGTTTGGCGTTGAAGCTAATCACTTTCAGCTTCCCTTTGTGATGCTCTTTGAACACAGGGGTGATGACTCTGCTTTCGAGCTGCCCACGCTTGAGGACATTGAAGTACTCGTTTGACGCGAGGTTCACAACGACTGGGCTTTCGTGATCTTTCAGGCGTTCATGCACTTCATTGCTGACTCGATTGCCCCAGTACTTGTAGAGGTTGCTCCCGCGCGGATTGTCTAGGCGGGTACCCATCTCCAGTCGATAGGGTTGGATCATGTCCAAGGGGCGGAGGATCCCGTAGAGCCCGCTTAGGATGCCCATCCGTGTCTGCGACCACCTCAGGTCTTCGTCCGACAAGGTGTCAGCATCAAGGCCCTGATATACATCACCCTTGAATGCTAAAGCTGCTGGTTTTGAGCGCTCTGGCGCTCCTTTCGGGTCCATGTCTTGGAAGCGCTCATGGTTTAACTCGGCGAGCGCGGAGCTGATCCCCATCAGGTCTTGGAGGTCTTGGGGCTTCAGGCCTTTGCTTACCTTCATCAAACCAGCAGCGTCTTGACTCAGCGCTGGTTGTGTTAGGGGAAGCGAACGTTCTGCGCGCTCAAAGTCGAGCCTCTTGGCGGGCGATAACACGATCAGCACTTTAGAGCTCCGGTCTTGGGACCATTGAGGTGTCCCGCGCTTGAGTAGGGCCTGTCAAGCACATGGCGCCAACATGGTGTATACCCGAGGCATGAAAACTCGACGAATCTGCTTAACGCTCATTGCTCTCTGGCTCCTAGCTCCGGCTTGCGGCACGTCTAACGAGACTCAAGGGGAGTACTATTCCGACACGGAGACCATCGGAGGGGACGCCGAAGGTGTCCCTTCGTCTGGAGATAGCGAGAGGCCAACGCGAGACCAACAATCCGATGCGTCAGCCATTGTCGATGTCGAGCGCAATGACGCCCCGCTTCGCCCTGACCTCGCGTGGGATGTCACCTCCGACGGGCCTTATGAGGCAGGACATCGACGCTTGGAAACGAGCTATTTTAGTCAGTCCACTGGCGCTGAGCGCACCATCTCTTTCGAGGTCTGGTATCCGACTGAGGACTCTGAAGGCGAGTCAGTCTTCTACGCCGAGATTTTCGCGGACGAAAATGTCCTCGGCGAAGCTGCTTTAGCAGCGCCAGTGGCTGGGGACACCTACCCTCTTCATGTGCACTCGCACGGAAACCTCGGTTACGCCGGCTCTTCACCCTATGTGATGCGGCACTTCGCCACCCATGGTTGGGTGGTCGTGGCGCCCGCACACAAAGGCAACACCATCATAGACAACATCTCCCCGCGCCCGGTGTGGATGTATACCGTCCGCGCAGAGGATGTGTCTGCGACGCTCGACGCTTTAGCGGCCTTGCCTGAATCGGACCCCCTTTTCGGGAAACTCGACACCGAGCAAGCCTTGCTCAGCGGACATAGCTACGGTGCCTACACCACGTTTGGACTCACAGGGGCCTCTTTCAACCCCGAACGAGTCGCCGAGCTTTGCCCCGAGGGTGAGGAGTCTGAGTGTTCAGACGCCGTCGAGGCCTTCTTCGCTGAAGGGCTTCGCGATGAGCGCTTTGTGGGTTCAATCCCGATGGCACCGGGCAGCTACGATATGTACGCAGAGGGCTTGGGAGATGTCGCCATTCCGACCATGCACATGACAGGGAGCGATGATCGCCCCGAAGCAAACGTCGACATCTGGGCTGCCTTGCCGGCCCCTTCGTATCGCGTTCATGTGGAGGGCGGATGTCATCAACTCTTCGCTTTAGGAGGATGTGAACTTATCGACGATGATCCAGGGCTTATGATCATCAACGCTTATGCCTTAGCCTTCGGACGTCATGTGCTCCTAGAGGACGAGAGCGTCGCGGCCTTGCTCGATGGCAGCGATGTGCTCGATCCTGCCGTGACCTTCTTAAGTAAGTAGACCCAAAGAAGCGAACATCGCTTCCTTGGGCCCTTAAAGTAATCGCACGTTAGGCGTCACATGCGAGCGCTTGTCTCGCTTGTGTCAGGGAGCGTTTGGACCGCCAAAGGCGCCCATATCGGCAGCCGAGCCATCGCTGTCCTGACCCTGGCCGCTGTCTATGCAGGGGCTATTGGGTTTCAAGCTAAAGTCGGCCTCACTTGCGTCGGTGAAGAGTGGGTTTTCGCTTATGTTTCCATTGCTTCCGCTGGGGTCTTCGACCCCTTCGAAGTTCCCGCCTTCGTGTCCCCAAATGTTGCTGTGGCTGAAGCTTAGTGTAGACACCTCTTCAAAGAGATAGACGCCAGTACCACCTGTGTTGTCGCTGATGATGGAGTTGATGACGCTGATGAATGCGTCTTCTTTCACTGTGAGACCCACACCTTCGTCAGGCGCGTCATTGTCATGGATGACGACGTTCTCAATGATACCTGTACCTAATCGCACGTAGATGCCAGCCCCGTC
>Ga0066371_10000086_pt1 | contig 19005 bp, 16 predicted proteins | sample Knorr_S15_td_DCM_FD_71214 | JGI IMG/M metagenome (GOLD analysis project Ga0066371, IMG submission 71214) | Marine microbial communities from Southern Atlantic Ocean transect - Knorr_S15_td_DCM_ad_63m_LV_B | ecosystem: Environmental > Aquatic > Marine > Oceanic | place: Southern Atlantic ocean... | reverse complement strand
TTTTTTGGAAAAAATGGATTATTGGCATGCATTGTTCTATCCATTCTTTTGGCAAACCTCCAAGGTCCTAAATTGACTGTTATATTTGGAATGCAAACCAGTCTTGGTGTTATTTTCTACTCAAGCATATTCTTTGCAACCGACTTAATGAGTGAGAAATTTGGAAAGAATGCAGCTGACAAGGCTGTGATGATGGGATTTAGCATCAGCGTAATTGTCCTCATCATGCTAAGTATTTCTTTATTATTTTCTCCCTCAACTCAAGGCGGCCAATTATTCTCGACAGAAGTTCACAATGCCTTTGTAAGGATCTTAGATTTCACACCAAGATTTATAATTGGCTCATTATTGGCATATTTAATCAGTCAAAGATTTGATGTGTGGTGTTTTCATAAAATCAAAGCATGGACCGATGGAAGACATCTATGGCTAAGAAATAATCTATCAACAATGGCGTCTCAAACAATTGATACTGCCATATACTCCTTTGTCGTTTGGTGGGGAGTTGTGGATTTACAGACAGCAATTGAGTTAGGGATAGTTAAAATGATGTTTAAAGTGGGCATCGCTGCTTTTGATACGCCATTCGTATACTGGGCCAGAAGCTGGAAAAATGTCGGTGGAGATAGATGAGTGCTGGCTTGAAGAAAAGCATGCGAGCTTGGCATCGTTGGTTGGGTCTTTTTACTTCTATTCAATTATTATTATGGACTGTTTCAGGGCTTTTCTTCACTGTTCCTGATATCACTGATGTCAGGGGGGAGCAATACAGACTATCAAAAGATTATCTTGAGGAAGCACCTAAACCCAGTGATTTGGCTCCGATTCAAAACATCGTCACAAATGGCAATGACTTTATTGAAGAGGACTTTGTTATCAGTCTTAAAAAAAGGGCTCAATCTTGGGTTTACCAAGTTCAATCCAATGACCGTAAAACACAAATTTTTGATGCCATCAGTGGCAATCCGCTAAATACAATCACAGAAGCAGAGGCAATTTGGATTGTTGAAAATCAAACAAACATGAATCCTGTTGATGTGGACATGATTAATGAGCCAAAGATAGGCTCAGAGTATCGAGGAAGAGATCTGCCACTTTATCGTGTGCGAGTGGAGGAGCCCAAAAGTGGTGTCGTTTATATTGATCCAACAACAGGAAATGTCATGGCGATTCGAACCACGCTTTGGAGAGTCTGGGATTTCTTATGGTCTCTGCATATTATGGATTACCGAGAGCGTGATGATTTTTCTCATTGGTTAATCAGAATATTTGCTGCACTCAGTGTTCTTACTGTTGTCTCTGGGATTGTGCTTTGGATCATCACAAGCAAACTCGCAAAATAAGTCGATTACTTAATGATTGGATTTTCCTTTGTTCCTAGGAAAGTTTTGCAGCGATTCATCGCGTAGTCGGTACATGCCGTTTCTGACATCCCCTCATCGCACCTTTTTTTTGCTCTTTCAACACATGCGTCAAATTTTTCAATAAACTCTTTATCAAATTCTTCAGGTGTTTGAGTTGATGACCCCATGAGAAAATAATAGCCAATGAAAAATAGGAAAATGACTATCAGCAACTTTGTCAAAAAATCTTTTATTTTTTCAAAAATCATAATTAATCATTCTGCAGGAAGTCTGTGACGGATTTGACCCATTCTTCTGTTTGTTCATCCACTATATCGTGTGTCCCACCCTCGAGCTCTGAAAATAAAAAATCAGGCCTAAGTGAAGATGCTCTTTTTGCAGCAAAATATATATCGTCTCCAGTGTTTGTCAGTATCATTGTGGGAACATCAATAGCTAGCAATACTTCCTCAAGATCTTGTGAAAACGCAGCTTTAAATCCATGAATTTCATCGCCACTTACTCTCAACATTTGAATGACCCCTCGATGCATGGCATCAAGATCTGTCCAGCCAGGTGTAAAATTTTTTCTTCTTTCCCAAAGCTCTATCAAATGAGAGCCGTCTTCCACTGGCTGCATCTTTGGAGCTTTGTCTATCATGCTCATCAAATTGGATTTCTCTTCTTTTGTGAGCAATGGTGGGCCATTTAGAATTAACCCGTGTATATTCTCTGGGATCATCAATGATAATTCCGCCATAATGCATGCTCCTGTGTGATGTCCCAGTAAAGAAACATTTTCAAGATTCAGGAATTCAATTAAATCCTTTATACAATTTGAGTAGTCTTTTATGGTTGGTTGTCTATTTGGAGCATCTGACTGACCATAACCTGGAGTATCGACTGCAATTACCTGAAACCCTGATCTAGCCAAAAGCTCAAATGACTTAGAAAACATATCCAATGAACTCGGTGATTGATGACATAGAATCAATGGTCTTCCTTTGCCTGTGACCTGGAAGTGCAGTTGACCAAATATGCTGTCAATGTATGCTTTGCTTGATGAAATTTTCATGATTATTTTCGTTAAATAATTTAGCACGTGGGCATCTCAAAGGATATAATCTAATACCTCAAAAAGGTAAGAAGATATTTTATAAAGCATGACCACAATAGAAAACAGTATTCAGAAAATCTCCAACTTAGTTGGAAGTGAGAATGTACTGCAAGATAAAGATAATCTTCTTTTCTACTCGACTGATATTTTTGGAACAGCTAAAGAACAAGCCATCGCAGTCATCAAACCAAAGAATGCAGATGAACTCATATCATTGGTTAAACTTTGTATTGAAGAAAATGTCTCAATGTCAACGAGAGGTGGTGGTGCATCATACACAAGCTCATTTCTCCCTATTAGAAAAGAGACAGTCATTATTGATAGCGAAAGATTAAAAAAAATCGAGGTCAATGAGGAAGACATGTATGTCACAGTTGAGCCTGGTGTAACCTGGCTTGAACTTTATGAAACATTAAAACCACTGGGATTGAGGACGCCACATTGGGGTCCATTTTCAGGTAGAGTGGCAACCATTGCGGGGTCAATGTCCTTCCATGCGATCAGTCATGGCACAAATAATGCTGTTTCAGCTGACTCCTTATCAAGTCTTCAAGTTATCACAGGAACAGGCGAGATTATTGAAACAGGGTCTCAAGGTAGCGATGAATCATCTTCACCTTTCTTTAGGCATTATGGCCCAGATCTAGGTGGCTTATTCTTGGGTGATTCAGGGGCACTCGGAATTAAAACAAGAATAACCCTAAAGCTTAAAAAATTTCCTGAAGGATTTGCTGCATGCTCCTTTGGGTTTGAGGATTTTGAGCACCTTTTCAATGCGATGAAAGAAATCTCTAAACTCGGTCTTGTCTCTGATAACCATGGCTTGGATCCGAGAAAGCAAAAAACGGCAATAATGGAAATGGAAAATGCCAGCACTGTCGCGGCAGCTCAATCCATTATGAAGTCATCAAGAAATGTCTTTGACGGTCTAACACAGCTCATGAAAATGGGTCTGGCTGGAAGAGGATTCCTCAAAGGTTCGGCTTATTCTGGACATTTCACAACCGAGGGGATTCATTCAAAAGAAGCCAAACTCAAGTTGGCTGAAGTTAGAAAAGTAGCCCAAAAGTATGGCAAAGAAGTTGCGAATAGCATTCCTTTATACCTTCATGCAAACCCATTTATGGAACTAACACCGATCTTAGGGCCCAATGGAGAACTCTGGAAACCTACACACTCAGTATTACCATTCTCAAGGGTACTAAAACATAATCAGGATTATGTGTCGCTGATGGCAGAGTATGAGGATCGAATGAATGAACATGGTGTATATATGAATATGATGTTTTCATTCATTGATAGCAATGCATTTCTTTATGAGCCTACTTTTCTCTGGCAAGACGAACAGACTATTTACCATAAAAAAGTCTACCCGCTTGATTTGGAGAATATTCCAACCTTTGAGAAGAACCCTTTGGGGTATGAACTAGTCCATGAGATCAAAGATCGCTTAGAGGAAATCGCAAGAAACAATGGTGCCATTCACTTTCAGATTGGAAAAGATTATCCATATCTGAAAACAAGAACAGAAAGCACAAAAAATCTACTTCATATGCTTAAAAAAGAATTGGATCCAAAAAACTTGATCAACCCTGGAAATCTAGGATTCGAGGAAAATTAAGAATCAGCACTTCGGCTATATTCATTCAAAATTTCTGAAGCAGATGCAGACCAAACCTCAGACTTAGAGGAAACATATTCTAAAACTTTCTCAAGTTTCCCAATCCTATGAGGTTGACCTAGCATCCACGGATGAATATTCAATGATAGTATCCTACCGCCCTGTTCTTCCGCTTCATCAATTAGAAAATCACAAGCATCGCATATCTGTTCAACATAAGAGTCTTCGGTGTGCTTGTTATTCAAAAGTATGAATGAATCTTCAAGCTCTTGAGAAAGAGGCATGGCAACCAATTCTCCATTTTTAGTCTTAAATTGGTATGGCATATCATCATTTACCCAGTCACAGAAATATTTCACGTCATTCTCTACCAATAACTCAGGTGTATTTTCACTCTCACTTCTGTCTGGGCTAATCCAGCCAATGACATCTTGGCCACTCAGTTCTCTGAGTTTATCGAGAGAACGGTTAACTTGCTCTCTTTCTTCATCTATATCTTGACCTCCATAATGAAGGGCGTCCATATGTAGACCATGACATAGAATTTCATCTCCTCTCTCTTTTAATAGATCAATAAGATAAGGGTAGCGTTCTGCAACTCTGGTATTTAATGCAAATGTTGGTTTGATTGAATATTCATCGAAGGATTTCAGAAATCTATAAATGCCAACACGATTGCCATACTCCCTCAGACTATAATGACGAAGATCAGGATATGGCATTGTTAAACCACCCGATGGAATGAAAGGTTTGCCTTTTTGGTTGATTGGAAAAAACTGAACACAAACATTGACCCATAACGCCAATTTTTTATTCTCTGGCCAAATGACTTTTGGTCGATCAGTGAGCATGGACCAGTCATAACGGTCATGATCCATTCCATATTTCCTTTTTGGATACTCGAGAATATTCTTATCTAAACTCAAAGCGCATCTCCTGATTTACGGTGTATATCTTCTCGTGAAGAGTCATAATAATTTTCAATGTAGTAGTCCGCTATCTCCTTTCCTGTTGTGACCCAAACATCGGAATGCCCTGTAATGTATTCTAAGGTTTCTTCAAAAGCACGAATCCGATGAGGGCAACTGATTTGGTAGTTATGTGTTGGAATGCACATAACTGTCCCGCTATCAGCGCCCTCTTTGTAAAGTCTGTCAAAGTTTTCTCGCATAATCTTTCCATAGTAACGAGGCTCAATTTTATTCACCACATAGGCAATTGTGTCATTCATCTCCAATGAGTAAGGGACTGACACAAATTTACTTCCATCCCTCACATTCACCGGTGTTGGTTGGTCATCATGAAATAAGTCACATGTATAAATTCCTCCAGCTTCAGCAAATAGATCTAGTGTGTGGGGTGAGTGTGATAAGGCCGGAGCAAGGTATCCAGCAGGTGGCTTGCCGGTATGTTTTTCGATGGTTGAAAATGCATCAAGAATCATCTCTCGCTCTTGATCCTCAGATAAGCCATAGGTATATCTTGTGTTGTATATGCCATGACTAAAAAACTCCCAGTTTCTCTCAAGACACATCTCAATTATTTCTGGGTGATGCTCACATAAAGCTGCTGAAAGTGAAATTGACCCACGAATGTTGTACTTATCAAGTAATCTCATCTGCCTCATGTGTCCTACTCGATTTCCATAATCACGAATACTGTATCCAGCCACATAAGGATTTGATCTTGGCCACGGTTTCCGATGTGGATTTAATGGAGGATCAATTTCATAGAACTCGATATTTGGTGCAACCCAAAAAGCAACTTTTGCACCATTTGGCCATTCAATCTTGGGACGATTTTCATAGGGCCAGTAATCAAATAATTGAGGATCTTCTTTCATAGATTTAAATCAAAGTGTTATTTTCTTAATGATCATGATTTTCACTTAACGCTTGGAAAGCAATCATTATTTATTCAGCCAATCAAAAACCTCTTGTACATCGACAACATCAGCATACTTTATCGAAAGATCCGTCAAATTGGCAAAATGATAGCTCTCATGCTTATCAGCCACACACTCTTCTGGAACTATCGTTCGATAGCCACGCGATAATGAGTCAACAGCAGTTGCTCTGATGCAGCCTGAGGTTGACCCTCCAGTCATAATGACGGTATCTACTTCATGCCAGACGCATAGCGACTGGAGCTGAGTCTCAAAAAAGGCTGAGGGCATCTTCTTGCAATAAATAACATCTTTTTCATTGTCAATTTGAAGTCGTTCATCAAACTCGCTTCGCTCAGAATCAAACTTAATATTCTGAAGTGAGTCTTCTGTATCTGTTCTTGTACCCCAAACACCACAGTCTTCGCCTGATTTCATGTATGCAACATATGTCCACACCACAGGCCAATTCTTGCTTCTAAATTTTTCTGCAAGTTTGTTTACATATTCCAATTGTTTTGGATCTGTTTCATATGCTGTTGCAAACAAATCCGTTCGAGTATATGCCTTTTGTAGGTCGACATTAACTAAGATTGCTTTCTTGCCAAAACCAAAGCGTTTTCTTGAGAGATTACCTTTAAGTTCCAAATAAATTTCACGTGCTGTTTTTTGACTATTTTCCATTTTTCACTCTTTCCAATTTTGATTTTTTTGTAGATCTTTTTTAGGCTCTGCATTCGCATCTCTAAGAATATTATTATAATAAAAAAAGCCCCTTTTCAGGGGCTTTTTTATTTCTGATGTTTTCAGTTTAGAATTGATAAGTCATTTCAATACCTACCCTTCTTGAGGTACCTTCATGTGCGAATGATCCTCCAAACTCAGGAGCAGGAATAACTTCTGCTAGATATTCCTCATCAGTAAGGTTTTTAGCATAAGCAACAAGTGTGTAGTTATCACCCTTGATTCCCATTCTTAAGTTGACAGTGTCATACTCATCTCTTTGTGTCTTATCATATGCCATTGGCACTCCAAATAATGACACTCTAGAGTTGTTCTCTTGCATCACATGGAACCATGTTGGTCCGACAACTGAATAGTCCAGTTGAGCAAAAAACTCTCTTCCATTAGCCATTGGATAATCAAGAGATATACCTGCATTGTAGGTATGCTCCGCATGATATGGGACATTGTTACCAACACTATCCGACCTCACAGAGTTCTTTATGATCGTACTATCAATTTGTGCACCCGATAAATAGACACTTATGTTGTCATTTAGAATAGCTGAAACAGCAAGCTCAAAGCCATCCATCTCGGCTTCATCAATATTCTCAACGATTCTAAGAAGTCCGAACGGTCCAACAACAAACTCAAAAAACTGAAGATCATTTGCATTGGTATCGAAGTAGGATCCTTCAATGCTTACTCTATTGTCAGCAAGTCTTGCCTTAAATCCAATTTCCAATGAATCATTGGTTTCTTTCTCATAGACATCTGTAACTGCTACAGGTGATCCAGGATTCAGAGGATTGATAAAGGTATCGATCGTAGCTCTTGTTCCTGAATTATTGAAGCCACCACTTTTGAATCCTTCACCCCAACTTGTGAATAGAGTCAGCTCATCACTGACATCATATGTCAAACTGATTTTAGGCTGAAAGGCTTCAAAAGATCTGCTTTGATCAGGAATTGAAGAAGCGCTACAAAGACCGGTATTAAGTGGACCGCCAGTGTATGGAGGGCCATCGCAGTCTATATATGTTGAATTGACGCCAGTAGGAACCAGGCTTTGAACTCTTCTATCTTCCTTGTCATAACGACCTGCAATTGATAACTCAACTGCATCATTCAAGTCAATATTAACAGATGCGAAAAATGCGGTGACTTCATTGTCAAAATCATCCCATACCATTTGCTCTGTTGGGTTATTCCCATTTGGAGCAACATACATTCTTGGAATAATGCCTTTGCCTTTATCAGTTCCTTGATTAACACCAACTTCTCTAGAAACATCTAGATAATACATACCAGCTGACCATCTTATGTCCTGATCATCAGGAGAAGTCAGACGAATTTCAAAACTTATGTCGTCTTGATTTCGGACTTGATACTGAGTTCCGTCACATCTTGTCGGTGTATACGGTCCAAGCAAAAGTCCATTAGGAATAGTTGGATCAGCTACTGCAATGTACTGAGGTGAAGGTAATGAAAATCCTTGACCAGCATTTACAATCTCAGCCAAAGAATCTAAACATGATTGATCTGTAAAGAAAAAGCCCCATGCTCCACTTGTTCCATCTGCTCCGAAAGCATTATCAATATCACTGTAAAGAGTCCAAGCGCTTAAAGTCGCCCAATCTAGTTCTCTTTCCATTTTCAAAGAGAATTCAGTAGATTTCTGATCATTAAAGTGAGGAATATTATTCACATACTCAAAATTGTGATCATTAACATCTTCATAAAGCGTTGGAATACCAAGAACTGCCTCAAAAATTGGAAGAGCAAAAACTGCATTAAATTGAATTGATGAAGTATCGACTTCACCATATCTCAGTTTTGCATCAACAGTAGTATTTTCGTCCCATTCGCCAACATATCTTGTAACGATATCGTAAGACTTATATTGATCAACGCAGTCATCACAACCTGTCCAGCGATTCTCTCTCCATCCATCTGTTGTGTTGTAATTAATCATTGCGCTGAATGCACCGCCTTGCGGTGTTGGACCTTCTGTCTTGGCGGTGATCGCATAAGTTGCGTCATCACCAATAGATATTTTCGCAACAGAGTTGGCAACATCACTTGGTTTTTCTGTAGAAACTATAATCGCTCCTGCAGATGCATTTCGTCCATATAGCGCGCCTTGCGGGCCTTTGAGAACTTCAATCTGAGACAAGCCCAAATACTCTCTGTTCAGCGCTGCAGGGTTAGTCATGACAATCCCATCAATGATCAAACCAAAACTGGTTTCTGCATCACGTGCGCCATTCAATCCCCTGATACTAACTTGTGTATCACCAACCTCAGCTGTGTCTACAATTGTTACACCTGGAGTTAGATTAATGAAATCTGCTGCTCTTTGAACGCCTGATCTTTCTAGCTGATCAGCAGTTAAAACAGTAATCGTACCAGGAACATCTTGAACCGATTCTTCCCTTTGACGAGCTGTTACTGTGATCTCTTCTATAACAGACTGAGCAAAGATCTCAGAGACTGGTAACAACATCATTACTGAGACAATCGCTATCAGTCCTTTGTTAAAGTATTTCCTCATGTTTAATACCTCGGAATTATTAAATTTAATTTTCACAAACCCCCCCCTAAAATTAAAAACAGCTTGTTATATTTAAGTATGCAGTTTTTAATACTTGCGAATTTGATGGCTTTCATTCTAAATGCAAATAAATACCAATAAAAGTGAATAGTTCGGAAACAAAGGTGACTTGGATCACTGGTTTGTTGTTTTTTTACAAATTTTTGTAAGCATTTAGATTAAAAAAGCCAATATCTAGGAAAAAATTCAATGTTAATAATATTTTTAGTTACGTTCATCGGTCTAATGGGTTTTGGAATCATATTGCCCCTTTTTCCCTTCTATGCTGAAAGGCTTGGCGCATCGCCTGAAATAATTACACTGACAATGGCTGTCTTTTCGCTTGGTCAGTTTATTGCATCACCATTTTGGGGGAGGTTGAGTGATTCGATTGGTCGTAAAAAGGTTTTAATCATCAGCCTAATTGGATCATCTTTTTCATATGTATTGCTCGCTTTTGCCGAAACCTTAACAATGGTGATTATCAGTAGAATACTTTCTGGGCTGATGGCAGGTAACATTTCAATTGCATTTGCCTATGTTGCTGATATCACAGATGAGGAAGATCGATCTGCAGGATTGGGTAAAGTGAGTGCAGCTTTGGGTCTTGGGTTTATGACTGGGCCAGCTATAGGGGGTTTCCTTGCTGGAAATGATATTGAAAATGCGAACTATATACTGACAGCACTTTCTGGGGCTGCCATTAATGTAATTGCTTTGATTGGTGCCATACTATTTCTAAAAGAGTCTCTTCCAGATAAAGACAGAAAATCTATGGATGGCCTTTTTAAGATATTTAAAAAAGAAACATTCAAGCCTGGAAAAAAAATCATTATGCTTGCTTTTTCAGGCTTGTTCTTCTATTCAGGAATGTCTTTGATGGAAGCCATCTTTCCTCTCTGGGCAAACCAACTCTTTATGTATGGCCCTTCACATATTGGCAGTGTATTTTTTATGCTGGGTCTGATTTCAGTAATAATACAGGGTGGCATGATTGGGCCACTGACAAAATGGCTTGGTGAAATAAAGCTCGTTCAAACCGCAGCGATATTTATGATGATCGGGCTCAGCCTAATTGGAAGTGCAATCAGCACTATGGTTTTGTGGATTGGTTTATTTTTCTATGGTTGCGGTGCCGCAATGTTTAATCCAAGCCTATCAAGCTTGGTATCAAAGAGTGCGAAATTGGATGAAAAAGGACTTTTTCTTGGGCAATATCAATCAGCCTGTGCGATGGGCAGAATCCTTGGGCCAACATTTTCGGGCATCCTATTCAGTCAGGTAAGCACTTCTGCACCACTTTATACAGGTGCTCTTCTTGCAATACCTGTCATTGCATTAATCACAAACTTTGCTTTAAGACGTAAAAATGAGGGACTAGAATAGAGTCATAGGAGAATCATATGAAAAAGACCATAGTTATCACAGGAGGCACTAGAGGAATTGGGCTAGGAATGGCCAAGGAATTCCTATCAAGGGGACAAAATGTCGTCATCACCGGAACCAGTCAAGAGAGTGTTTCAAAAGGTCTCGATGATATTGGTGAGAATAAAAATGTCATTGGCATTCCATGCCTTGTTGAAGACACTGATTCAATTGAGACCGTTTGGGATAAAGCAATTGAGCAGTTCCATACCGTAGATGTATGGATCAATAATGCGGGTGCAGCAACCTCTAGAAATGGATTGGAGGAACTGAGTTATGAGGAAATCACAAAAACGATTGACACAAATTTAACAGGCACTATTTTGGCTACAAGAATTGTTTCGTCAAGAATGCTCAAGCAAGGGTCTGGACAAATCTATATGTTTGAAGGATTTGGAAGCAATGGACAACTTCAAAAGGGCATCAGTGTTTATGGTTCTACAAAACGTGCCCTCAGATATTTCACAGCAGCTGCAGCAAATGAATTTAAAGATACGCCGATCATCATAGGATCAATCAGTCCAGGTATTGTCACCACTGACTTGCTTTTACGTTCATCAAAATCCAGTGAGAAGGACTGGGAGAAGGCTAAAAAAGTTCTGAATGTTTTAGCAGATCGTGCAGAAGTTGTGACTCCATGGTTGGTTGATCAAGTGTTAAAAAACAATAAAAACGGAGCCAAAATTGCATGGCTGACCACAGTTAAGGTACTCGGTCGATTGATCTTCGGAAGGTTATTCTGCAAAAAACAAGTCATCGATGATTGGGAAAGGGAGCAAGCAGAAAATCATTCATGAGCAATAAAAATAAATATCGGGGCAAGGATTTCATCCGTCAAATGATCCATCATGACATTGACTCGGGCGTCAATGATGGAAGATTGGCAACAAGATTTCCACCTGAGCCCAATGGCTATTTACACATAGGTCATGCGCTTTCGATTTGTATTAATTTTGGTATAGCAGAGGAATTTGGTGCGCCTTGCTATCTGAGATTTGATGATACCAACCCTGCTAAAGAGTCTGAAGAATATGCCAATTCCATCATGGAAGATGTCAAATGGTTGGGCTTTGATTGGGGTGATAATCTTACTCATGCTTCAGATTACTTTGAACCAATTCATGAACTTGCCATTGAACTGATTGAAAGAGACCTGGCCTTTGTTGATAGTCAAACAAGTGAGGAAATCAGAAATACGAGAGGAACTCTTAATTCTCCTGGAACAGAAAGTCCATATCGTAATCGCTCAGTATCTGAGAATCTTGGATTATTCGATAGAATGAAAAACGGTGAATTTGAAAATGGGGAACATGTACTTAGAGCAAAAATAGACATGTCATCACCAAATATCAATCTAAGAGATCCCGTGATTTATCGAATCTTAAATTTAGAACATCAAAAGACCGGTAAGTCATGGTGCATATACCCAATGTATGACTTTGCTCACACCCTTTCAGATGCAATCGAAGGCACAACCCACTCTCTTTGTACGCTTGAGTTTGAAGATCACAGACCTTTATATGAGTGGTTCCTTGACAACCTCAATCTTTCAACAAGACCCAGGCAAATAGAATTCTCACGTTTAAATGTGGAACACACCATCACCAGTAAAAGAAAACTGGCTGAGCTCGTTGATTCTGGTAATGTCTCAGGGTGGAATGACCCAAGGATGCCAACTATATCAGGACTCAGAAAAAGGGGTTACCCAGCGAGCACGATCAGAGAATTTTGCAAACGAGTTGGTATTACAAAAAAAGACAAGTCCATTGAGATGTCTCTTCTGGAGAGTACTGTAAGAGAAGAATTGGATGCATCTTGTAATAGAGCAATGGCAATCTTGAATCCTTTGAAAGTGACCATCAAAAATTATCCAGATGGTGAAGCTGAAATGCTAGAAGCAAGCAATCACCCAAAGAAAAAAGAAATGGGAAGCAGGCAGATGCCGTTTGGTAAAAATATTTTGATAGAAAGAGATGATTTTATGGAAACCCCTGATGATGACTTCTATAGGCTCTCTCCAGGAGCTGAGGTCAGGCTTAGGTATGCGTATATCATTAAATGTGAAGAGATCATAAAAGATAAAGATGGTCAGACCATAGAACTGATCTGCTCATATGATCCCGATACAAAAAGTGGAGTTGGCACATCAAAAAAGAAGGTCAAAAGTGCAATTCACTGGGTCTCAGCAGATCACTCGATTTCAGGAACAGTGAGTCTTTTCGAAACCCTCTACACAGAGCCAAATCCAGATTCTAAAAGCCCCCTTAATCCCAACTCAAAGATTGAGATACATGAACCTGCATTTGAACAATCTTTGTCCAACGCAAAGATTGGAACTAGATTTCAATTTGAAAGAAGCGGATATTTTATTCTTGATGAAATTATTGACGATAAGCCCTCTTTCAATAGGATTGTCACCCTCAAGGACACTTGGGCAAAAATACAAAAGAAAAAGAAATAACCTATGGCTGATCCAAAGAGTTAAGCCAATTGCGATATATGGTTTTTCCAGCTCTTTGCCAATCAAGGTCAATATCAGAAATCAAACTTTCATCTAAAGATATATCTTTTGGATCAGAAAGAAGATTTTGCTTTAATTCTTCGAGTTTTTTGATTTGAGAGCTCGAAAAATAATTATTTGGCAACGGTGGATAATCCGCCCTGCTTCCAGATACAAAGTTATTGATTTCTCGCTGATATTCTTTGAGTAAACTATTCCCCCCATATTCTGGATGCCCTTGAAACAATACAAGACTTCCATCTTTTGAAGATGCCAGATACATACCGGCAAAATCATTGGAGGCCAATATCTCTAAATCGGTCGACTCAATTTCATTTAGAGGAAAATCATAATAATGAGAATGAGGACCATCAAAACCATCCTGAAGGCCCTTGATGAGTGGGTGATCTTCTTTTCCTAGATCATGTTTGAAAATGCCCCAAGCCTTCTCATTCCTCATTTGTCTTTCAATGCCATACTTTGCTTTCATGATCGCATGGGTTGCAAGACATGAGCAAAGGACTGAGTTTGAATTTTCTTCAGCCCATTGAAAAACTTCAATCAATGGATTCCAAAAAGCCTCTTTGGTCATATCCTGTTGAGATGGATTGGCACCAGAAATGATGAATCCATCATATTTTCTTTGCTGGATATTTTTGATGTCATCATAATGTTCATCAATGTACTTCCTAAGGCCATCGCTTCTTTCTTCACTTGAAACGGATGTTGGGTAGAGATGCACAAGAATTTCATCATTACTGGCAAGCATACTGACAAACTGGCGTTCAGTTGCTTGAAAAGCAGCGTCTGGCATCAGATTTAGAAAACCGATATGCAGATGCTTTGAAAATGATTCATTCTTTGAATCATCCTCTTTAAAAACCAATTTAGATGACTCCAGTCTTTCCAGTGATGGAAGATTTGGATGGGATACTGCCGGCATGACTACTTTATACGACTGTCGCTATTGCATCTAACATTTCGTTTGGTGCCTCATTGACAATTGCATGACCACAATTAGGCAACATTATCGTTTGAGACTGAGGGATATTCTCAGCCAATGATTTTGAATTTCTCACAGGTGTCATGAAGTCATCCTCGCCTAATATCAGCAAAGTTGGGCAATCAATGTTCTTGCTTCTTTCAATGCCTGAAGTATAGTCTGCACAGGCTTTTAAGTCATTATAGATTACACCTGGTCCAGCTCTCTCTAGAAGTCTTTGCAGCTTACCAATCATCCAAGTTCCAGGTACTTGAGAACCACCTAAATGTGCAGCCTGGCTATGGGACCAAAAATTAACCATCTCTTTTGCTACATCGAGATCATCTTTTGCACTGTCAAGAAGCACATCTCCTACAGGCATAGGTATAGATGTTCCAACCATGACAAGCGTATCGACTCGGTCCGGATACCTGGCAGCTAGATCAAAAGCAACCAAAGATCCCATGCTATGACCAACAATGATTGTTTTATCTTGCTTAGTGGTATCTAGGACGCTGATAACCCAATCGGCCATCCCTTCTATGGAATCAACTACAGCACCCTCAGACCGTCCGTGCCCAGGTAGATCGACTGCATGAATATTGAGGCCCTTCCTTGCAAAATGTCTTCCCGCTAGTGTCCATACAGTGTGATCCATTCCTGTGCCATGAACAAATGTCATGCCAAGATTTCCATCAACATGATCTTTGCTTCCAGTTGCCACGTAGGTCTTTTTATTATCAACTTCAATATACATAAGCCTCTCTCTATTACTTTTTAAGCGCTTTGGCTGCGGATTTAAAACCTTTTTCAAGATCCTCAATGAGATCATCAACAGATTCAATACCGATAGACAATCTAATTAGACCTTCGGAAATGCCTGCTTCTTCAAGTGCTTCAACTGACATCCTTTGATGTGTAGTACTTGCTGGATGAATAACCAAAGATTTTGCATCGCCTATATTTGCCAAGTTTGAAAACAGATCCAATCGATCTATAAACACTTGCCCTATTTCGCGTCCACCCTTTATTCCAAAACTAAAGACAGCAGTTGAACCCTTTGGCAGAAGCTCTTTTGCTAGATCATGATTTGGATGATTGGCTAAATTTGGGTGACTGACCCATTCGACCATATCGTGCTGATCAAGGTATTCGACAACTTTATTGGTATTGCTGATGTGTTTATCCATTCTTACTGATAGTGTCTCGGTTCCATTGAGAACCAAGAAGGCAGAATGTGGAGCCAAACATGAGCCAAAGTCCCTTGCTGCCTCATTTCTCACACGGGAAATAAAAGCTGCAGGTCCAAACTCTTCGGTGAAAGATAAATTATGGAACCCCTCATACTTATCTGTCATTTGAGGAAATTTATCGGTTGCCTCCCAATCAAATGTTCCTCCATCGACTATTAAACCTGCCATAGTTGTTCCATGACCACTGAGAAATTTAGTCGCTGAGTGAACAACAATATCAGCTCCTAAGTCAAAAGGCTTAATCAAATAAGGTGTAGTGGTCGTTGAGTCTATCACGAGTGGAATTTCATGATCATGGGCAATCTTAGATACCTCGGGTATGTTGAAAACTTCGGTTTTTGGATTGGCAACTGTTTCGCCAAAAATAAGCCTTGTTTCCGGCTTTATGGCCTTCTTGAAGCCTTCTATATCATTTGGGTCAACAAAAGTAGTTGTGATACCAAATCGAGGCAGTGTGTATTCCAATAGGTTATGTGTTCCACCATACAATGCATAAGATGCAACAATATGTCCGCCCTGATCGACCAATGTCGCAATTGCGTTATAAACGGCTGCTTGGCCGCTTGAAGTTGCAACTGCTCCTACTCCTCCCTCAAGTGCTGATATTCTCTCTTCTAAGACTGCAGTTGTTGGATTGGAAATTCGAGAGTAAACATGACCTCCTCTTTCGATATTAAACATCGCAGCGCCTGCATCAGAATCCCTGAATACATAGGAAGCTGTTTGATAAATTGGAACGGCACGAGAACCAGTTTCTTTATCTGGTCTCTGACCTGCATGATTGGAAAGTGTGTCAAATTCAAATGTTTTTACTTTTGCCATAATTCTTATATGTTTAATTTTATTTTAAGCGAAGCCATTAACTGGGTTTCTAAAGGATTCATTGTATAGTATTTATCTAGAATCAAAAGCCAAATCAAAGTGACATATTTTGAAAGTTCTCTATATTTAGCAATGGTATCTAGGTCAATATCTTGAATTGATTCACTGTATTCTGAAATGAAATATAAAATCTCACTCTTATTCATCTGGAAATGCTCAATTGCATAAGCAAGATCAAAGTAAGGCAAGTTCAATGATGCATACTCCCAATCAATAAATTGTATTTGATCATTAAAAAGAACATTTTCAGGATGTAGGTCATTGTGACAAAGGCAATATCCGTCATAAACATTGCTGAGAGAATCATATAATTCAATTGTTTGAATAAAGATATTTTCCTCATCTTTACCTTTGAGATGCTCGCTATAGGCAATCAATGAATCTCGGAAAGTATGAGTAATGTCAATAAAGTCATTGGAATGAAGCGAAAGAAGACCTTGGGCAATTCTAGAAATTAAAAACCTTCTGTCATTTGATTCTGAAAAATGCTCTCCTTGAATCTCACTTGTGATGATGATCGATGTTTTTTCATCAAAAAATAAAGCCTCTGGCGAGAGTTGTAGATCATTGATCTTAAACAAAATATTGGCTTCTCTTTGGTGATTCAGATTGAAGTAATTTTGCTGAATCCTGTAATGACCCAAGATCGCATTTTTTCCTTTGTACATGCAATGATACGTATCTTTGTAGACGCCACTTTTAATCAAAGAAAGTGAGTCTAGACCATCAATTTTTAGCATAGATTCTTTGAGATTCATGAAACCTCCATCTCAGATTTCCAAGACCGATAGCCAAAGAAGATAATGATCAGATAGACAAAAAATAAGCCGGCCGTAAGGTATAAATCTCTGGAAATAAAAAGAAACACTGAAATGAAATCGATCACAAACCAATAGATCCAATTTTCTATGAATTTCTTCGCTACCAAGTATGTAGTTAAAACCGCACCCCAAGTTGTTAGAGAATCCCAAAACGGCAATGCAGCATCTGTGAATTGACCTAAAATGAAACCAAAGATGATACTCAAAAATAAAATACTGCTTATGATCTTGATGTGATCATTGAGGGTCATGGTATTGACTTCAAATGCTTTCTCTCGATCTACTCTTGCCCATTGCATCCAACCATATACGCCCATGATGATATAGAAAATCTGAAGCAGCGATTCCATATAAAGATTGGCCTGGAACATGATAAAAAAATAAAGGCAAGAACTGATGATCCATGCCGACCAACAAAGGATATTCTGACGAACAGCTAGAACCAAATAGAGAATTGCTGTTAAAACAGCAATTATCTCTATTGGGCTCATCATAAAAAACTAAAATTGATATCTGACTTGTATACCCATATGTCTCAGGTCGCCTTGCCTTTCAAAAAGAGTCCTCGGAAAACTGGGTGGAACATTGCCAAAATAAAAACCTCTTAATGAATAATACTCATCAAAAAGATTTCTTACCCAAAATTCGTAGTTCCATTGATCTTTTTCATAACCAATCACAAGATTGGCAAGGGTATATGATGATGATTTATTATCATGAGAATCTGAATAATAGAAATCGCTTTTTCCATTCACATCCATACCAAAATAAACTGACTCCATTGGGAACCATCTCATACCAATTGCAAATGATCGCTCGGGTGCATGAGCTTGATCTCTGCCATTTTGTGCATTGCTGGTATCTATATAATTGACCTCTGTTTTCAAAAGACCAATAGAGGCAAATAATCTAAGAGAATCGGTTGGATTGGATTTGACTGATAATTCTAGTCCATAGTTGTTTCCACTTGCAGCATTCTGTGTCAGAAATGTAAAAGTATTTGGATCGTTTGCATCAACTTGGGTTGAGGCCATAACTTGCTGATCTTTCCGATCTGAATAAAAGACCACTGCATCTAGATTGGTATTCGAAGCTCCAAATTGTTTATTGATACCCAACTCGTAATTCCATAGATATTCAGGATCATAAATCAAAGTATCAGCGTACTGATCATTTGAAAAACCTGTTCCTAGATTGAATCCGCCTGCCTTATAACCTCTGCCAATACTGGCATAGATGTTGACATCATCGCTCCATTCACTAACCAAGGATAATTTACCGCCTATCATTTCATCACTGGGGTTGAACTGCTCACCAAAGGTATCATCATAGTTGGCTTCCCAATCTTCCCATCGCATACCGAAACTAAGAGTCAATGTCTCAGAAAGAAGGTAGTCAAATGTGCCAAATATTGCTGTATTTTCAGAATCATAGTTTCTCGATCCACTGACATTCTTGATATAAGGTGGCCGTGAACTAAACGGATTAATGTAAGTCCCTAGATCAGTGATGTCATTGCTTTCACTTAAATCTAGGTAGTAAGCTCCCAAGATCCAGGCGAACGTCTGTCCATTTTCATAACTGATCGGATCTGAAAGCAGCCTAAACTCTTGATTAAACGATCTCCTAGATCGCAATGTTTCAGAGTAGAAATCATAAGTATAAGGAGCGCTGTCGATTGGATTGCTCCAATCGGCATCATAACTAACAGTAATGTCAGAGTTCGTTCCACTGGTTAGGCTTTGAAAAGAAAAATCTGTCGCCTCATGATTGATCTTGAGACCATAAGCATTTGAATCCTGAGAATCAAATCCTGGTTTATCAGAGAGTGTGTTCAAGCTTCCATCGGTTGTCCATGAG